>JGI20166J26741_11758696_pt1 | contig 10451 bp, 14 predicted proteins | sample TergutCu122P5_FD_26741 | JGI IMG/M metagenome (IMG submission 26741) | reverse complement strand
GATGATGATGATGATGATGATGATGATAATCACTACCATGACCATTACCACTACATTTATTGTTGTCATCTTCATTGGCATCATCATGACTATTGTCATTGTCATCATCTCCCACTCTAGCAGGTTATCTAGTAGAATATGCTTCTTGGCAGTTTGAGTGATTTTAAAATGTTTCAGTCATTCTGTGTTTTTGATGTATATAGAGTACTGATGTTATTTTATTGGAACTCTTTATTAGATATACCAAAGGTAGACTTTGTTCTTTAGTTGGTACTTGGCAAAGTTGCAAATGAAAACTAGGCTGTAGCATTCTGTGAACATCTGAACAAAGTAGAGTTACTCTTGACTGGTGTATTAATATTTGGGAAGTGTATCTGTGTGACACAGGAATACATGTAGGTGATAAAAAACTAAATGTGGTGTGGTGTAACTTCATAAATCTGTGGTGTAAATGCGGATTTAATTCTGGATTCAAGTCAGTTTAATTCTTGTCTTTGCTGGTATTTGACAGAAACCAACAAAAATATTTCCATGTTATATCTTTCAGTATGGTAGTTGCGCCACACAACCAGTTCCCTGTGGTGTATAAATTCTTTATTATCATTTTATTTTGCTCATAGAGAGCACATTTCAGATGTTTCACAGTTATTAAGTAAGTTTCATATTGTTGTTGAACAGGAATTGTTACAAAAGAGAGAAGAAGGCCAGAACCTGATCCATATGACTGTAAACTGTGGAGAGAAAGTTCTTCGCAACACACGATCAGATGGGAGAGACATCATTAATAATCAGTTGAAAGAAGTACAGAATGACTGGGATCGACTTGTAAGGAAAATATCAACTGCTAAAGTTCATTTAGAAACTAGTCTGCTACAGTGGGCAGACTACAGCTCTTCCTACTCACAACTCCAGCAGTGGATCACTGACCGTGAGGCTAAGCTGCAGCAAGTCTGTGAACAGAGGGTTAGTGACTTCCAATGAATTGCATGAAATAAAATGTTTCAGATTGAATTCAAATTATTATAATTATTTCAATGAACTGGTCATCTGCTTCAGAGAATATGTTAACAGGAATAGATACACATTGTATTTCTGCAATACCCATGAAAAATTCAATCACCACTGCATTGTTAATTTGCCTGTGGTGAAATTATATTTGTATCTTTTTAGATTATCAAACCTTAACAAGTTGTCACTCATAAAAAGAATATTAATTTATGTTTTCCTTGCAACATTAAGTTACTTGAAGCACTTTGCAGTACTGTGCAAAGTGTCACATGTCTTCTTTTCAAACTTCATATGGCATCTGTAGTATAGATACTATTATATTGTCATTACATTAGTAACATAGTTATCAGCTAGATTGTTGATTGTCCTTTCACAGGCCTCAAAAGCAAAGAAGGCTCCAGCTGCAGGACTGAGCTCTTTAAGTATTGGAGAGAGGAAAGCTACTCTGCGTCAGACAAATAGCATTGTTCAGGACATTGTATCATTTGAACCAATGATACAGTCTGTAACGTCCAAAGCAGAGGATCTGTTGCAAGCACAGCCTGCTTCTGAGATATCCATCAAATATGAAACATTGAGTAAACATGCTAAGGAACTGTATGCCAAACAGAAAGAAACAGTGGAACAGCATCAGGCATTCATAGATGCTGGTAATGACTTTATGCAATGGATCCGAGCTGCCAAGGAGAAACTCAGCAAATGTTCAGAGCCAACTGGAGACAAGGAATCGCTTAGCACTAAACTGTCACAGTTGAAGGTAAACACAGGCTGCAGTAGCTTATTTAACCTTATTTGCAAAGTTTAGTGTCAAGGTGGGGAATATTTGGGGCTGTAATTCAGTTGCAGTGTGTTTTATGCCGCTGGTGTGATATGTAAGTGTGTTTAATTCTAATATAAAAATCTTAGTACCTCCTGTTTCACATAGTATGTCGTCTTATGAAGTACCATTCAGAAACTGTATGCTGTGTAAGTTCACATTGCTGAACTCCAGTGACATTTAACGTTTAAAAGGTGTGTTTTGGTAATGAGGTTATGTACAACATTTTTAAAGACATGCTGTACAATCTCAGTTTCATTTCCCACAAATTGCTATTTAATGCAGAAACTTCGCACTTTTTGTTAAAAAAAAATTCACATTTTTCATGAAGCTTGTGCTAAACATGAAATAGCCCCTCGTGAAAACTTGGCAGTACTGAACCCAGCTTTGGGCATTTAATATGGCCCTTTAAAGGTTAATGCCAGGTGGGTCACCTGTATAGGGGAGGATGCATATTGGCTTCTTCCTTCTTGATATGAGTACAAGTTCCATATTCATTTTGTTTGTGGTATGGTTTAATTTTTTTTTCAAGAGATCATTTTAGTGTTGTTCATGCATAATTCTTCAAGGTGACTTCCTTTTCACCATCTTGTATTTAGTACCATGTTAATACAGTGGATAGCTCAAAAACAAACAAACTCTTAGGATTTCACGTTCAGTAATAGTTTCCTTGTGCGATGAGAGATGTAGCTGTATATGTTTGTTTTTTATTATTATGGGACACTGAACTTTGATACTGCTCACCTGTATTTACCATGATGTTGCATGTTTGTATCTGGCATGGATGCAGTCACTGTACACTGTATGTTGTTTAGGTGCTTGAAAGTGGACAGGAAGAGGGACAGAAAAAATTGGAGAAAGCTCTGGAACAAGGAAATGTTGCTTGTCAAGGTGCAGATCCTGAAGATAAGGAAGTTATTGAGGAAGAAGTTTGTCTGCTTCAAGAAGAATATGACACATTCCTGTAAGTTATGTTGAAACAATCTGATGAAGTAGGCTAGAGCGCAGTCAGAGTAAGTAACAAAAGTGCTGAGCATATGTTTTTAGCATCCCACAGTCATGCAGATACTTCAAAATCTGTACTTGATCATTGTCATTGTCATTGTTATCATCATCATCATGGTCATCATAATTCAGTTCAGTTCAGTTTATGTTTAGTAACATGCTGACTCAACAGCTTAATGGCCAATCACAAAATCAGCCCTAATACGTGGACATAATGTGCACACAAAAGCAAGCCAACAGGAATAGCAGACAGAACAATACAGTACAATTTGCCACCTTCCCAGCCCCCAAAATAGGTGGGGAGCAGCAGAAGTTTAGATCTGGGCAGTGAGAAGGCCACTATCCCCTACTTATTCTGTCACCAAGAACTCTCTGAACAAGGCATAGAATTGATTGCTAGGTGATCTACTGTACTGTATTGCTGAAGAAAGACAATTTCTGTCATAATCAGACATGTGTTTTAAAAATGGTGTCTATATGTGTAACATACTGGTGTGAGTTATGGTCTCAGAAAAAGAAATGACTGCACAATGCTAGTTGCTGACATAGCATACAACCCACTCACTCACTCACTCACACACTCACTCACTCACTCACTCACTCACTCACTCACTCACTAACTCACTCACTCACTCACTCACTCACCCACCCACCTACCTCACTCACTCACCCACCTCACTCACTCACTCACTCACTCACTTTACTCACTCCATGGCGCAGAGACCTTGAGAAGCTAACCAGCCCTCAGCCAGTAAAATTCCCCGCATTTTATGGAACCTGAAGGTTCCTTACTGCATTTACAAGTGCCCACCACCTGTCCCTGTCCTGAGCCAGATCAATTCATTCCATACCACCCACCCCTCACCCCCCAATCTCACTTCCTGAAGATCCATCTTAATATTATCCTCCAGGCTATGCCTGGGTCTTCCAAGTGGTCTCTTGCTCTCTGGTTTCCCCATTCAATCCCTGTATACACCTCTGCTCTCCCTCATACATGCTACATAAACCTGCCCATCTTATTCTTCTTGATTTGATCACCTGAATACTGTGTGGTGAGCAGTACAGCTCATTAAGCTCCTCATTACATAGTTTTCTCCACTTCACTGTTAACCTCGTCCCTCTTAGGTCCAAATATTCTCAGCACCCTATTCTCAAACATCTCTGCCTACATTCCTCCCTCAGTGTGGCAGACCAAGTTTCACACCCATACAAAATGGAATAGCAAACTGGAAGACAAAAGATAATCTGCACCAAATGATAGCAAGCATTCAATGATATAAGTATGCTCTTAATTTCTTCCTGAATGAATTTTTGATTCATTTAGGTTGTTCCCAAATATTTGAACTCTTCCACCCTTTCAAAGGATATAGCATACAACACACTAACTAAATAGTTGGTGTGTTTGCACTTAGTAGATTAACGTGGGATTTTCTGCTGACCAATACCTCATATTTCGAGAATTCACATATCCATTGAGGTGAAAGAATAAAACTACATAAAAACATGTCTAGACACAACTTTATTAATAATTTATTATCAGCGACATGTTTCGGCTTTTGTAAGCCGATATTTTGGAAGAGCGTACTCTGTCTGTTTTCAGAGTATGACAGTCCTGAAAATGGAGACATTACACTCCTCCAAAACTTTGGTAACTATTTACCAGCTGACACAGCATATAATATCCCAACTGTAGAAGGCCAGAATCATCAGAAACATTGCTGTGAGAATCTCAACTTTCTGGTGCAGTAGGAGAAACTCAACTGCTTAACTAGACCTCAAGTGAAAGGGTGGGGAGGTACCAGTTCACTCATCGTTACATCTGCAAATTGAAATGGATCCAGTTTTCACAATTTTCCTATAATGCCAGACAGTGGCCAAAGTTTAGAAACCCTTCAATACTGAATGCAATACACCACTGTCAGAACCATTTAGAGTTAAGAAGTTGACTACATTTAAATGCCTTTACTCTCTTCCATTTAGTGAATCCTTGAACCGAACCAAAAGCCTGCTGGAAGTTGCTATTGTTAAATGGACTGAGTATGAAGACCATTACCAGGAAGCTTCTGATTGGCTCACTCAGACTGAACAAGTGGTACAGACATTCAATAAACTCCAAGACAGTTTAGAGGAAAAGAAAAATGTTTTGGAACAGTTCCAGGTAATTGCTATCCTAACAGTCAGTTATTCATTTTGTTGTTCAAATTTGTAATGCTTCTGGCAAAGTCAGCAAAACTTAATTCATCTGGGTATGCATCTTACTTCAGTAATTCTTCAACAACATAGCCAAAAGTATACCATAAATTCATGAAATCTGTTACCTAATCAGATGCTAAACAATAAGAATTTGTATTTAAGGGAATGCTACTGGATTTGGAGTGGATTGTATTTTTGCTGTGGAAAAGGGTTTGGCAATGGCTTATACTGTATCTCTTTTCTTTAACAGCTTCATCTGCAGACTTTATTTGATTGGCAAAAAGAATTGGATCGTCTCAATATGAAAGCTCAGCTGTTGCTGGAGACTTGTGCAGACACAAGAATCAGCAATGCTGTTACACAGATGACCACGAAGTACAATGCTCTGCTGTCTCTTGCCAAAGAGATCATGAGGCGGCTTGAGCTTCATTACCAAGTAATCATGATTTGTTCTGGTCGTGTTTTTCAAGTTAAGAAACTAAGAGAAGTTGCTCGTGTATTTCATGTGCTTCATTGAAATGTGTTTTCAGGAACACCAACAACATAACACACTTTACCAAGAATGCCAGGACTGGGTTGATCGTACCAGAGATAAACTGAATGAATGCCATGAAATCCCTAGTACACTACCAGAAGTTAACAATAAGCTGCAAACAGTGAAGGGGATTAGACAGACTCTTGAACAAGGACAGAACAAACTTAGGTATGGTGGTTTGTTGATTGGTTTGTAGCATTGTGACAATTCTAGGGATTTTCAGGCTTCACTTTCATATCGTTGTATTTGTAATTACTGGAATGTAGCATATAGCATGTGAGGAATCACAGTTTGTTCTTTCATTTTAAGCTCATTGAGGAGAAACACATAGCATGGAATGTTTCTTTCAAGTGACCTGATGCTGAAGGAGAAATGTAGGGGACTGATATGGTTTTTTCTGCTCTTCGTCCCTTACCTTCACCCTGTAAAGATTATAAAGATCATAATTTGATTATAGCTGCTTACTATCATCTGGTCTTTGATGCTATATAACATAGTAGATGTAGCCAATGCCAATGGCTGTGTAGTCGAAGGCATAGGTCTGTGGCTGATTGCTTGCTGGGATCACAGGTTCAAGTCCTGCTGAGGGCATGGATGTTTGTCTCTTGTATTCATTGGATGTTGTGTATATATAGTGCCATGTGTGGTTGGCTGCTCACTCATTCAGAGGAGTCCTACTGGGTGTAATGTCTTATTGCTTGTGGTTCAGAAACTTCAAAACCAGGTGGCCTAATCCCAATTTTGACTTTACTCCCACGGAAAAAAATGTGTCAGGCATAACCATCATTTTGAAAGAATCTGCCGTCTTCATTTTAGGGCAGCAGATGGATGCAGCATGTACCTTCAAAAGAGTAAATTTCTATCAGACCACATGATGTCATGTTCTATCTGACAGTCTTAATTGTCACTACCATGAAAATCCCATGTCTCACTACAGTAAAATGTTGTTAATTTGATTGATTTATTCAAATTCCAGCTCATATGAAACAGATGTTCTTGCACTGCTGTTATTGAAACCTGCAATCTAAGATCCATGAGTCAATAGTGGATGCATTTCCAGATCCATTGCTTCAAGGAAATCTGTTCTGTTACAGTGCTGGACTACAGAAACATTTGAAGATAACAAAATTGTAAATTAAAAATTCTCAGCAGTGCTGTGAGACTCTAGTAAATGAGAGGTTTATCTCTTTCAGACCAAGCCCAAGTCACTCTGCAACTGATAGTCACACTTCCAATTTGATGTAAAGATTTCTAGTCAGTCCACTCGTGTGTGGGGCCCAAAATTTTTTTTCACTTGGAGCTTGAGCCTTCTCTTGGTGGCTGTGTTCATAACTGCAGTTTCCTTTATATTTCAGGTATGCCTTAGAACTGAAAGAGAAAGTGATATTAAACACCGAACAAAATGGAGCTGCCAAAATTCAGGAAGATACAGAGAACCTAAAACAAGAGTTTGAAAAACTGATGACTGATGTCCAAGACATAAGACAGAAACTTACAAATAGAGCTACACAATTGGAGGAAATTCAGAAGGTATACAGTTCAAGTATTATGTATCAAGGAATGGAACAAATTTTTTTGCCCTGACACTGTTGAAAATTGTGAACTCTATTTTTATAATGCAGTATGGGTTTTTAGCCCACCATCTTTACAAAATTGAGTTATCCATATGAGCACATATATGCTTTATATTTTATTGATGGTGAGTAGTGTACTTCTCACCAGTTAGTGTTAGGATGAAGTTGGCCAGATCATTTGGGAGAGCTGGGCTTGGGTGGGAGAGACAGTTGGATTGACCTGGCTGAGTTTTATGACCAGTGGCAACAATTGTGAACACAGTAAAAAATATTTCTGGTTGTTGATGGTTTATACCAAGAGTTTCAGCAGCCAACAGGGAGAATGCTGTTCAGATTTTGAGAACAGAAACGTGAAAGTAATATGCAATCTTCTATAGCTTTTACCTAAATTTCAACAAAATGAAGGCCAGAATTCACTTGTGTTTGTCATTCACTGCATTGTAATATTCAGGAATGCTACAAATTAAAAGAAGCAAACATGTAAACAAAGGCAAATTTTCCACAGTATTATAGAAAAGTTTTATTTTTGCAAGGTGTTGTGGGTGGAGATTGTATGTTGAGGAGTGATGATCCTTTGCAAATGTAGTAGAAACAAGTGTGTTTTTTTGGAATCATATTAATGCAGTTTGTTTTCCATTCTGTGCATTGTGATATAGTTGTTACAGTGTAAACCAACAAAATGCACGCACTTCATTATAAATTACAATAATGTTTTACTGTACTTAAACTTGTATAGTAAAACATTTTTGTAATTATAATGAAGTGTGTGCATTTTGTTGGTTTACATTGTAATAACATATTAATGTTTTTGTATGTATTTCTTCATAGGCTCACAAGTTGCTTGCTGATTGGCTGAATGAGGTTGAACAGAAAGTGCAGTCAGATGAAGGAACCTTCCTTAATGATTTAAGTGAGAAACGAGCAACACTAGAAAAGTTCCGTGCATTGCAACGAGACATCAACAGTCACAGTGAGATGGTGGATAGAGTGAAGAATCGACTGGCCGATGATCCATCTTTATCTGGTGAGGATTACCAGGGCAGCTTTAACAAGTATCAGACACTCAAGGATTTGGTTGCTAAGAATGTTGCTGTAAGTACAAGTATATATTACATATTATGAATTTAATTCTTGCGTGGGTTGTTTCATTGGTCAGCATGTCCAATAATGGTATAGTAAAGTAAATAAATAAATAAACAAAACATAAATGTTACTGTATTATATACACATATATGTAGCTTGAAAGGTAGAATGTTAACTGCAAAGTTAAAAGTACAAATCCTAACTTTTTTGTTATTGATGTCATAAATAATGTTCCAGACTTTGGAGGAACAAGTGAAAGAGCATGAACAGTACAAACAAAGATACATTGATGCATTCGACTGGGTTCGAAAAACTCGCATTGACATTCAGCAGTGTAGTGATCCTCATGGAGAGAAAGAACACACAATTGAGAAAGAGAGGAAGATGACTGAAATAGCAGCAACTATGAAAGAGGGTAAGGTTTGTTAAAAAGCTTTGAGATGTCAGTACTAACAGACCAACTGACTAACTGACTGACTTCATGGAGAAGAGTCCTTCTTCAGAGGGTAGTAGATCCTCAGGTAGTCAGAAAGTTTCTTGTTTTTTGAACCCAGAAGTTTATTACTGTGTTTGCAAGAGCCTGCCACTGGTCTCTATCCTGAGCCATATTAATCCAATCCATGCCTTTTCATCCTAAGCTGTCAGCACTGGAGGATTCAAATCAGTCTTGGTGCACTGAAGATGAAGGTGGCTGGGTTTTAAATACTGAAATTCCATTCTCTGACAGTACAGACTGTAACTTCTGCAGCTGCAATCAGATGAGGTGGCTTACATTAAACTTAATTATATTTTTCAGTATGTCTTGGCTTTTTTCTACACCACTTTTGGTTGTAGAAGTGCAGGTGGTCCAAGTTATCTTAGGGTTCATTGTCAGTTCCTGTGATATACAGTGTCAAATTTTTGTGAAATTTATGCTTAAAAATTCCACTTACACCAGGGATCACATATGTGGATCACATGTTCTGTAACAGAAAATGGTTACAATTCTCGTCACTCCTCCCCAAGGGCCTGGGTAGCTCTCCTTCCTCTTCCCCCCTTGCTGATTCTATTTGCATTCTTTGGCAACAAATCATTTAGCACCTACTCTTCCCATGGGCAAAGTGGCCCTCTCTCTCCTTTATGCACTTGTCTCCTTCCTCATCCTCATATGGCTTGCCTGCCCTGTACATACTTATCCCTCGATTTCCTCTTTCATTTCTTCTTCCACCTTATTCTTTTGGTCTTTTCCTTTTTCTCATAAGCTTTCCATTCCTGCACCTCTTCTCAGCCTCATGTCCTGGTGGTGGCTTCATACTCCAGGGCTCTTTTCCCTCAGAGTGATCCCCCCATTCTGAGTCTGTTTTGTATTTTTTCATTTCTGTGGCTCTTCATCCTGTAGCAACTATTCTGCCTTTGTTAAAAACAGCCTTCTATATCTTGGCACTTTTTCAGCCAGCCTCATAGGGCTCACCTGCTTTATATGTTCCTCATCCATCTGTTTTCATTGTTTTCCCTTTCTTCCTGTTATACTTTTTCTCTTTAATTCATCTTTGTCCTTTATGTCCCCTGCCTGCACCTGGCACTGGCTTCATATGCCAGGGCCTTGTTTCCTCCGAGAAACTCAACTCCCTTTCTCTCCTTCCCCCTTCTTCCTGCTCCACTGACACTATTGGCTAGCATTATGTTCTGTGAGAACCAATCACTACCCACACCATTCCCTGCATAACTGCATACCTAAGTGCTCCCAGCATTCTTCATGGACTGCTTGACCCTTGAAGATAGGACCAGTAGGTTGTCCTTGAATGCCGGTAACTGTGAATCTGCATTGGGTAACATCCCAGAAGATCAAAGATCACTGTCACTCCACTGTGGAAGCCTGAAATCATGCATGGTTTTGGTCCTTTATCTGTGTATGTGGAGCGAGATTATTGAGTAGCTGTATGCAAAAATGTCCTGCACTTCTGGGGATCACATCCATGGAGCATGATTTTTCCAAAAGAAAATTGTTTAATCTTAGGTGCGTCTGCTACTAGGTCTTGCCATAAGTTCTGTTACAACACCTTCATTTTTGCAAGAAAGAGGAGAAACTGGCATCCGAGTGTATCAAGAGGATGTGCTACAAGGAGATGTGAAACATTTTAATGTGACACCCTTCAGTGGGCAGGAATGGGTCTTCCAGCAGGACTCAGTTCCTGCCCAAAAGGCCAAGACAACTCAGGAGTGGCTGCGGAGGAACCTTCTGGCCTTCATTAGTGCC
>JGI20166J26741_11758474_pt1 | contig 10451 bp, 9 predicted proteins | sample TergutCu122P5_FD_26741 | JGI IMG/M metagenome (IMG submission 26741) | reverse complement strand
TAGTTTGGCCCTTTGGAAGATAATCAATGAGGAGGATGCCGTCTTGATCCCAAAAAATCGAGGCGAGAAATTTTCCAGCAGATTTTTGCACTCGGAATTTCTTGGGGTGGGGTGAGCTGCTATGCCGCCACTCCGCTGATTGTTGCTTTGTCTTGGCGGAGAGCTTCTGCATGTCCAAATCTTCATGAATGATCGACCCAACCTGCTCACGTGAGATGCCCAGTTGCTCAGTTATTGATTTAGCTGAAATCTGGCGGTCTTCCAAGATTAGCTCATGAATTTGATCAATAATCTCTGGGGTGGTCACTGTTTTGGGTCATCCAGGACGAGGCACATCACAGGTGGAAAAATCACCACGTTTCAACTGCGCCGCCCAGTTTCTGATGGTGGCATACAATGGCGCATGTTCCCCTAATGTTTCTGTCAGAATGGTGTGAATTTCCTTCAGTGCCTGGCCTTGCAAGAAAGAAACTTGATGACAGCTTGCGTCTCTGTTGTTGAAATCTTGCGCGTCACCTGACATGCTTCCTTTCAGCCTCTGCAACAAGAAAAGCCCTGCAATTCGGCACATGAACAGACCCCTCTTTCCAATAACATTAACGATTCTGTCCTACGACACTGGGAAGTAGGTCGGGCTAAGGACTTATCAGCACTCCCTCATAGTAGAATTCCTTTAATCTGTCACTGATGGTACCAGACAAGTGCTGCACCGTCAAACAGTATCTGTACGACCAAGAATCTTGCAGGTATTGTATTTCCATGTTCTGTGCATTAATAAGATGCATACTCGTAAAATTTTTTCAGACACCAACACATGCACGGGTGTATGAATGGAATCTTATTACAAAGTAATCACTGACATGTTTTGGCCACTCGTGTGGCCATCTTCGGGGTGGTGAGAACAAGAATACAAATATACGTAATTATAATTAGCCAAAATCAGTCCCCAGTTAAAAATAATATAACTTTTGGTTAAAATTCATGGTTTAAAGATCATATCAATGAGAATAAAATATTACAAGATAAATATTGTCGAACATAGAGTATAGTTCTGTGAAATGACATAGAAGATACATGTGGTGAATTATGAATTTTGTGAGCGAGATTCGCTGTGCAGGCTGTATCACTGCTCACCAATTTGTCATGCCAGTTTTGTCTCCTTTTTTGGAAAGTGCTTTTATTACTGCTAATTTAAGATGGTCAGGAAAAATACCAGTACATGGCAAGTGATTATAGAAATAGCTTAATGGGTAACTGAGAGATGACCAAGTTTTGAAGATTTTGTTACTTCAGCATAACCTGATGATTTTTTTTTTGGTGTAGAGACTGTATTACACTTTTTATTTCAGCTCTCGTGATCGGAACCATCTTTATCCTGGGGAAGTTTCCAGGAAATCAATCTTCTAGAATTGTGATATCTCTTTTCTCTATTTGTTGAATGTTTAATTTTTCAGTAGTTGTTATAAAGAAACTAATAAAATCATTAGCCAAGTTGTTTGGATCCCTTATTAATTTTTCATGTGACAAAAGACCTGCACTTACCACACTGCTGAATCCACATGGTAATGAAGAGGGGAAAGCCCAAGATTGTGTGTGTCATTATAACCTACACATGGACTGCGGTGATAAGAAATTGGCTACTGCAGACAGGAAATGGGTGAATCGGTACAGTTTACTAAATGCCACAGTCCTCATTTACCCAGTGGTATACAAATGAAATGTAGGATGGACAACTGACCATCTAAATTCAGGAGTGATTTGTTTAAGGATTTACTAACAAATTATTCAGTGCAGTGTAAAGTATCTTGGTCACCATGACAAAAACACTACATAGAGACTAACAGAGCAATACTGGCCCAGAAGCATACCTGCCACAGAAAAGAAATGTAGGCCAACAAGACTTGCATGGTCATCGGCAACTATCACTAAAGGGACTGTACATTATTACTGTTGACTGTGATATTGCTTTACGAATTTAATGGTATTTCTAGGTCAACTCTACAATGAAAAATTATTCTTGTAAGCAGTGCTATGGACTGGGGCCTAAAAGCCCCAACACTGAGGGATAAATTCATCCTAAAAACATACAGCAACTAATAAACATTCTAAGAAGCCCATATTTACTGATCGCATATTAGCACAGCTCCACACTTGTATGCTGAGCACTTCATACATCATGGTTCAGTAAATTCTCTGCACCAACACACAGTACTTAGAATGTAGAAACCAGACTTTCTTCACCTAGATACAAGGCATGCCCACATGGTGTATTACAAACCATTTGCTTCAGATACTGGAGAAGCAAAACAGCAAGTACAGTCAGTGCAAAACATCAGAGTGAAGAGTTGTGGCTAGTCAGTCAGAGTAGGTAAGAAAGACAAAAATTCCAGGCAGAAATCTTTCTTCAATGTGCGTTTTCTCACATACGTTAACATTAAGAAACTGACGGTACGAATGGCTGTTGATGCCAAATAAAATTATTACTCATATATTCAAATAAGGTTTCTCCTCATTGACAGATTGGGCCACATTACCCCTCTACCTTTGTTTTGGTCAGCAAATAATCTGTTTCACAAAACCTAACATTGCCAGGTGTCATTAAATATTCTGTGTGGAGATACACAGTGGAATGTATATCTCTTAACTGCATTTGTCTGTCTCGTGACAGAACACAAATCGCATCTCAAAATACATTCCATCTCATTCAGCTTAAGCAGGTCAAGATGCTGTAAACACAGATTAAAAGAAATGGCATTTGAAGAAGGATATTAAAATAATAAGCATATTCACATTTTTCTCTCATATATTTTAAATCAAAGAATTACACATGAATTTAGAAGAAAACCATGGTTTAGATGATGCCTATTTTGTTAGCAACGTCAAGGGCATCATAATCACGAGCCAATCTTACATATGCTTTCTTCTTTCCATCAGGCCTGCAACAGAAGGAAAATACAGCTACAGAATTCTTCAGATACTCTTTCCAGTTTTTTCATAAGAAATTCAGAAGAGTGAGGTGGTTCAACACTTGCAGCACATGAGGCACATGTCCTGGACAGTGCAAGCCAAACAAGAATGGGTGCTGGGTGCACTGTGATGGCTCCTACATAAGCATACTGATGCAGTCTTGATAACAGTATGTAGGCCTCAGGAGGACTCCACAATAGTGCTTCAACCTTATAGTGATGTCAGCATGTTTAATACTAAGAACAAAGGTTGGACAATGATGTCAAGGATGTGGTTGTGCAGTGGTACCAGTGCACCCTGTGAAGTTCTTTGTAGACAGGATCAAATGGGTGGTGTCTTGATGGAATGGCTGTTGCAACAGCCACAAGGACTATTTTTAACAGCCTCTAATACCCTACCCATGCCAATTCCATAATGAATTACATTTGAACATGGTTCATACATTTTCAAATATACCTGGAAAAATGTAACAATAACTGGCAGGACTTTTTAAACAGACTAAACGCAACATGAAAGTAGATCAGAAAGAAGTAATACTGCTGAAACAATAAATACCTATGCTACTTCACTCCTTACAACATTCTCAAATGGACATGATTCCATCTACAAGATCTGAACATAAGAATGAGTGCACGAATGTCACAGAATTGAATGCCATATCCTAAATCATGTAAAGAAAAAATAAATGTCCCAAAAGAACTAGAAGGCGGAGGCAGTAGAAATCTTGTAGAAACTTATGATAAACTTCTTATTCTTCACTAAGGAGACAGCAGTGAATTACATCACAGTACCACTCTAAATGATAAAAAAAAATACAGACAGCTGACATTAGTAGGTTCCAAAGAAGAATTTTTCACCACCAGAAAGCAATTTGCGAAAAACATTCCAGTTTTCTCTGCATCAAGCTTACAGAGATTAGGGTTCTTCTGATAAAAAAACACATGCCAGATATTTATACTATGAAACTGGATTTTAAATAGTACTTCAAGACCGAGTAAGTAACACAGTTAATTAAAAACAGTTTGTAATGGAAGGATAAAATATGACAAATATATATATCACTAAGTGTCCAAAACTACTGAACACATCAGTAAAAGATGCACTCTTCTAACAGCAGGAGACTGCTTATATATGAGGTACAGATGCACAATTAAGTAACAGAAATTGTACATCAATAGACAGCTGTAAGTTACGACTTGTAAATCATACAGCACCCTGATGAAAATCCATACACACTACAAGGATTGTATGTGAAAACTATAAAACATATTGTAGCAGTGATAACAAAACTACCATACCTGATTAAGGTGTTGACCTTGGCTACATCAATATCATACAGTTTCTTCACTGCTGCTCGGACATGGTGTTTATTAGCGCGGGTGTGCACAATGAATACCAACGTATTGTTGTCTTCAATTTTTTTCATTGCAGCTTCAGTTGTTAATGGGAACTTGATAATATTGAATGCATCCATACTGAAAAATTATCAAAATAAATTTGCCCAGATCAAATGGGTAATTATGCTAAAGTATTATATACACATACATACATAATACACATGTACATACATTCTATGGATCCAAAAGTTACGATGACTACAGAATGTACTCCAAACCATAATATATAAAACATACAGGTCAACACAAAAATATCAATGTACAACTGATGTTTGTCACCTGAAAAACAGAGAATAATGCATGCTTCGACAGTGGGTGATGTAACTCCTCATTGGGTTTACACCAGAAAATAATCTCAGCTGACAGGGAGTGTAATCTGGGTCACTTTCTCACAAGTAGTGGCTTCATATGGATGACTAAATATGGATTCCCTATAACCTCCTAACAGGGCAGGGCAGTCAAAACAGCTATGAAAGGCAATATTATATTCAAAATAACAAATGTGGCCTTATGATATGAGAAATTCCACAGTACCTTTAAAAGAACTATTAGTAAGGAAGTGACGGTCTTCTATGTTTAACTTCGTGTATCATGTAGAGGATAATAATTTCACAGCATGTGACACACCTTCTGGTTTTCTTTGCTTAATTTTTCAAGTTACATCTCTTGCATTTCACCGATTTTGGTCGTCAATCAGTTCCCAAGCTTGCACACAAAATTCAAATCCCCTAAAATGACTCTGTCTCACTCAAGTGCTTAAACTGACATTTTTAACCAGCATGGAAAAGGCTGTCACCATGCACACTATACAAGACAATAATTGCACAGATCTAGAAGACATGGTATTTTTGAGACCAATGGGATTTTGGCACACATCACAGAACTGTCACTGGTTAATTTCACTTCATTATACAAAAAACAATCTGGTAATGGACTGTGTATCTTATAACGGAGTCTATTTCTTAATCTCATACTTGGAACATGCTTGACTGGCTGCCTTGTGTTTTCTTGGGTGCCTCATACTGCACACACATAAATAAGAGCAATTTTACTTACCAGTATCACTTCCTAGCACATATAGTCTGGTATTTCATTTAAAATATTTATGAAAGATTACTTTGATGACCACATATTTTGGCTACAAAGCATGAATGTACAGTAAACTTACCGATTTCGTTTTGGAACAGATTTTCTAGGGTACTTTGGATTTCTGGGAGGCCGGAAGGTCTTTGGCCGGCGGAAATGGACTGAAGTCCTCACCTTCCTAACACGTGTTCCATGTACGCCCTTGATAACCTACAGAATGGGAATAAAATATATCCTAGATTCTATAGCATTAATGACAAAATGTTCATATATAAACTGAAGTTAATCAGAATTGTGTTTAATCTGTTTTCACACATGTTTCAAAGAGATTCCCACACATTTACTCATCATTCAGTGAACAATATATCAGGTAAATGCACACACACCCAAACACACCCACAAACTTACCTTTTTCTGAACTCTGAGTGCCTTCTGCAGTGCTGGTTTAACAACTTTCCCACCTTTCTGTAATTTTGGAGCAACATCCCTCTTTGGTTTCTCAACAACCTTCTTTACTGCTCCTTTCGCAGGAGTTTTACCTGCAGCCTTTGCACTAGGTTTGGCTGCAGGTTTAGCTCCAGGTTTTGCAGTGGCTTTAGGTGCAGGTTTTCCTGCTGACTTTGCAGAAGGCTTTCCTGTTGCCTTGGGAGCAGCAGGCTTTGTGGCAGCAGGTTTGGCAGCAGTGGGTTTGGCAGCAGCAGGTTTGGCGGCTGTAGGTTTTGCAGCAGCAGGTTTGGCAGCAGATTTGGCTGCAGTGGGTTTGGCAGTTGGGGATTTGGTTGCAGTTGGTTTGGCTGCAGAAGGTTTGGATGCTGTGGGTTTGGTTGAGGCTGCAGGTTTTGTGGGGGTTGCAGATTTAGCAGGGGTTGCAGGTTTGGCAGGGGCTGCAGATTTGGCAGGGGTTGCAGGTTTGGCAGCAGTTCCTGCTGCTGCTGCTGCTGGTGCTGCCTTCGGTGCTGCTGCTGCTGGCTTAGCTGAAGCAGGCTTTGCTGCCTTTGCAGTGGAAGAAGTTGATGCCGAAGGTGCTGCTGGTGTTGCAGCTGGTTGTTTCTTCTCTGTCTTTTTTTCTTGCTTCTTCTCTGTCTTCTTTTCTGCAGGTTTACCTATCAAATGAGTACCAATATAAAACCGGATGCAGCAGAATTCTTTAACACATTATACTGTTCACTTGCCAGCTGGGACAACACAGTCGGTAAAGCAACTCACTATGGACTGGACGGTCTGGGGATCAAATCCTGGTGGGGGCGAGATTTTCCATGCTTGTCCAGATTGGCCCCGGGGCTCACCCAACCTCCTATACAATGGGTACTGGGTCTCTTTCCCGGAAGCAAAGCAGCCGAGGAGAGGCACTGATCACCCACCTTCATCCAGTGCCAAGGTTAAAGAAAGGGTACAGCTATACCTCTAGTACCACTCTGTGCCTTCATGGCCTGTTCTAGGGTGTACTTTACCTTGCACCTTTACTGTACCTTTTATTCATTAATGTTCCAGTCAACAGTGTTGTTACTGACTCAAGACTATAGAGTATCAAATGAAGCTAAAATGCCTTATTTGATCTGACCCGTATCACTCGTCACATCCCACCAGCTTGCTTTGCACAAAAACCAGCTGACCTATAAGACTCCCCACTTGTGCTGTATTGCAGCATGCTTGTTAGTTATATAAACATCAATGGTTTTGATCATAATGGGGATCCCACTGGAGCATTGTATGTTCCTGCAAGGAATGTGAGTGGTACCTAAATGGGGTGCATAATGGACAGACTCCACATTTGTACTGCTAAATGAAGAAGCTTGCATTCATTTCAGCAGGTATATGAACTCTCAGCATAAACAGTACTGGCCTGCACACAGTTGCATGTTAATCTACAAACTGCCATTTCAAGCTAAGGTTGGAAAATGGTGCACAAAGAATGTAACTATGATTACTAGGATCATCTTTTTTCTGTGATCATAAAATTAGTTTGGTATGTTACATATATTCTGACCTGTTCTGACACATGTCCAATTATGAGAACCTATGCCTCGTTTTAGTAAGACAGTGCATTGGTTAGAGACTTTTTTTTGGTAACAAAATAGTAAGCATGTGATTGTGGCTTCCTAGTCTGCCATATCTGAACCCATGTGTTATTCACTTGTAGACCATGCAGGATAGTGTACAGTAATATCATTGCACTTATGACAAGTTAAAAAAAAAAACCCCAGGTTTTAATGTCATTAATTCACCAGCAGAACTTTGATGTTCAAGGAATGTGTGTGGTATGTGTGATGAATTTGGAAGCACCAATCCCTGCCCACCCCCCCATAAAAAAAACTTTCTTAAAATATGGTGAGTAAAAGTTAATACTGACCGCAAGATATTAACTAAAATGCACATACCCTGACTCACACACAGTAGAAGAACGGAAGAACAGGACAGTAATGTGGGTCACATAATACAATGACCATTTTGCTCATTTGCAACAAGATTGTCACAACTCAAAATTTGGCATTTTTGAGTTACTGGTATAGAAAGAAATGTTTGCATATGCACTTTTAACAGGTATAGTGTCATAACACAGTTTGCAAAACTCGCTGCTGGAGAGCAGTTGTGTTGTCATTGCTCTCATAGAACTAAATAGCACATTAAAACCTTTAAACGTTTCTCCTGAAAAATCACAGATTTTGAGTTGTGACACTTGTTGCAAATGAGCGATATGTTATCATTAAATATAAAGGTTGTGGAATGAAGTGGTTATGGTCTAATCTGAGACAAAACTGTAGTCAGGAACACTGAATTTGATAAGCACACAGACTGCAAACATGCCTAAACATTATGTATGAAACAGCATTTAGGTCAACAATTACAAAAATGGCAACAATCTCAAACTGTCAAATTCACTGCTCACAGAATATGTACCTAAGTATTAAGCCCTTCACAAAAATAAAACAAAACACTAATACTGACAGATATGTAGAACTACAAATATAGGAAACAGAAAAGGTAAATGTTATGGGTTCAACTCATAATTCCTTAAAAAGAATTAAATCATGGAAAAATGTGAACAACCCGGTTAATCTGCAGCAATCCACAGACTTGGTGTTGCAGAGCTTAGTCAAAATTACTGTTTTGAAAATGATTTTTGCAAATTTCATATTGCAGTTCATTTCCTCTGAGATCAATTTTATCAACAGAGTATGAAGACTTCAATGAAAAATGAGTTACTTGTGAACAATTTAAAAAAATGTCATTACCAGTATGCAGCAGGCAACCACAACAAGAAAACACTTCAGAGGAACTGAGAAAACCCATAGTATGCCCGAATTCATAAAGTGCTCCATCCACTCTCTGATTTTTACAGCAGTACATCAAAATAACAGGCAGGCCTGCCCAGGTGATATGGCCAGCACATATGCATGTGGGTGGTTAATCATCATACGTGTTTACAAACACACTCACAAGAGGACTTAAAACACTGACAGGCAATACTGTAGTATTGGTGAGCCACACTGTATCCAGTGTGCCATGACAAAGCAGGCAACTGTGGGTTGTGGTTGGGTGTGCCCATGCCCAATAACACCCCCTTCAACTGAACCAGCCAATCAATACAGACATTGGTTAGCATTTAGGCTATCTCTAAGTAACAGTAAGTGTTACCACTGCTGCAATGACACTGTGTGCTTGCATCTGCAATGGGAATTTTCCTGCCATGGTCAACCAGTACTACAGTAGAAATGACAATAAAGTCTGCAGAATGAGTAAGAGTGAGTAATGCCTTTAAATTTTCTTGAAATTGGCTATTCCATTGCCATCTGGGCACTACAAGAACTTAAGAGAAATAATAAATTTTAAAGTACCTTACTGTAAAATAAATTGATACTCAATTAAAATGGATTGTGTCATGCTAACAACAATGAATCTCAACATTCATTCCATACAAAAAAGTAGCAGTATGTGTAGCAAACACTGCTCTAACTGTCTGCATACTTCTGGTCAGCATACAAACCACAATATAGCACCACTCCCTGTTTGCTGCAATCTGTAGCAGTGCAATAAAACTAGCAGTAAATTGAAATACTGCAGGATCGAAAAAGTTTACCAAAATTCTTCAAAGCATTTTGACTGTCCTCAATTATTTTAATTTCAACATCAGTACAAACCACACAAGCTACTCTGAACAGTACAATGTACAGTTGTACTGTATACTCTACCTTGTAAAAGTACATATGGTACCACACGTTACATTTAGGTTTACTTATTGTTTCTTAAAATGTTTGTAAGTCTTTGTCATACCAGTTCACACACAAGCTCTTATGGGTGCTAAGTGAAGGTGGTACTAGATAGAAGAGAACCATATCACAGACCAAATGTAATTTGGTATGCAACAGTGAGTACAGACAAGTTTGGCTATGTACATCACAAGCCATAACTTCAAAGCAAGCTTGGTATGCTGCTACCTCAGACAACTGGCAGCCACACAAAGCACTTCCCACATTAAACTCCTCCTGCAACATACGATGTCCTAACTAAATTTCCGGTTGAATCTCACAGACCATCTTGCTTTCTTCATTACACTCCTCCCACCACATATGATGTCCCACCTATATTTCTCGTTAAATTTCACAGAACAACTTGCTTTCTCCAATGTACTTTGTGCCAAAAAAAATTGTCATATTTCCAGAATGTCAGACTTTTACTCTATATTAACACCGACCACTATGTGAGTTGACAGTTACAGTATCTGCAGAATTCCGCCCATTCTTCAACATCTTTAGCTGCTCGTCAGCCACAGAAGTGTGTTTGATGACTGGAGGGGACGATATATACACATTCCAAATGTTACACATTTAAGATTAGGGATTATAACAAACACTGTAGTGGAACATAATCCATACGCCTTTAAACAGTGTACTAAAAATATATACAAACAGCCGTTCACAACTGCACGCTACAGACGAGGACTCATTTTAATTACATCAACTTTTAACACAGAGATCTACATTAGCACAAAAAAACCTAACC
>JGI20166J26741_11758363_pt1 | contig 10451 bp, 4 predicted proteins | sample TergutCu122P5_FD_26741 | JGI IMG/M metagenome (IMG submission 26741) | reverse complement strand
TTTAGAAATGCAGTCACAGCTACATTCATCGCATTAGTATTAAAGAATTTTTAAAATAATATTTTTTGAGTCTTTATTGAGTTTTATAATAAATCATTATAGCCTGCCAAAATTTTTTCTTTTTCTTTTTGGCCCGCTCCTAAAAAAGTTTGCCCATCACTGTCCTAGAGGTTAAAAACAAAAATAACTCTGGCCATCAGTGGCTACCCTGGGATTTAAAGGCCAGACCTATAAAGGTTAAAAAACACCTCAACCAAAATATTAAACAATTAAGCAAATGTATTGAATAAGTTATGAAAAAAACATACATAAATACAGGTAATTAAGATTGCTGAAATATGGAGGTCTGGGTCCTCTTCTGTGTAATCAGTCACCAAATCTCATAGTTCAAACAAGTACAGTTTCATAAATTTGGGTAATTCATCTCACAACCCTATGCCAAAGTGTTCTTTAGCAGCTACATACTGGTCATAACATCTGCAATTTTCAGTAATATTTATCTTCGTAAGTATAGGATTTGTACACTGCGGATGTCAAAAGAATGTGGGAATATGACAATACAGCAGTCAATCAGTATAAACAAAACAGTACTTCGTAAGAGTGTCTTACAGTTAGTTTACCCTTTCACAACTTACACATAATGGATAAAATACAGCATACATGGATTACTGAAAACACTTAAGAATAAAATTTGTCCCTTGTTAGCATTGCATCTTATAGTAATTCAAACTTACAATACTTGCAAATGGCTTCAAATGCATTTATGACAGAATACTGTTAGAAATAAATTAACACTCAACAAGACAGGAAATGTATGTATAAACATAACATTGATGCGCTTTTGCAACCACTGTTGCAGTGGAAAAGCTATACTTACTTACACATTCTGACTGTGTGTCTGTAGCCTTACACATGCAATGCACATATGCCATATATTGTTATCTGTAGCCTGTCTTGCTGTACCATATTTTTCCACATTATCTCATCACGCCACAGTTTTAGGAAGAAAGTTACTGAACATAAAATGTGTTTTGATTTTCTCCAAAACTTTTCTCTGAAACATTTCCCATTATAAGAACTTAGAGAGATATCATAAATGTATTTAGGTCTTCATGTAAAGTATGCAATATTCTTATCAGATTTTAATGAAATTTGAATTTTCTCAGCAGATTTTTAAAAAATGCTCAAATATCAAATTTCATGAAAATTCACTTAGTGACAGCAACGCTGTTCCATGCGGACAGGCAGGCAGACAGACAGACAGACATGACAACCCCAAGTCACTTTTCACAATTTTTGTGAATGCACCTAAAAATAGATAAGTGTCGAGAGTAAACAGCACTAGATAGTACACCTATCTTATTTCTGTTGTACACTGCCTAAAAATATACATATATATTTATATATACCTATATATATTTCAACATTTGAGCATAGTACTTGCATTATACTGAGTTTTAATATAACTGTGGGATTCAGTATCTGTTGGAACATGAAAAACACAGACATATACCTGATTACAGACATGAGTATTATGTAGAGTGACAGTTGAATGTCTGTACTGTTTCGATGACCTGAAACTGAACAAGTTGCTGTCTTAGTACCATACAATTACTGTATATGTTTTTACACATTCTAAGAAGGATGAGGCAACAAAGGAGTGGAGAAGACTACATAATGAGAAGTTTTATGATCTGTACTCCTCACCAAATATTATTTGGGTGATCAAATCAAGAAGCAACAGATGGGCAGGGCATGTGGCATGTATAGGAGACAGTGGTGGTGCATACAGGGTTTTGGTGGGAAGACATGAGGGAAAGAGACCACTTGAAGATGCACACCTCCATGGAAGGATAGTATTAAATTAGTTCTTCAAGAAGTGGGATGGAAGGGAAATGAACTAGATTAATGGGGCTCAGGAATGTGGTAATGAAACTAGAGCCTCCATAAAATAAAGGGAATTTCTTGACTAGCTCAGGACCTGTTAGCTTATCAGGAAGGACTCTGCTCCATGGAGTTAGTTTTCACATATTATCCTGAGTGATACAAATTGTCGCTTCTGCGCAGGAGAAAGCAGAGAGCACCCATGCACAAGTACACAGGTTACTGACCTATGAATATGATATCCACTGCTAACGTATGCACATATGGATACTTAGGAAACTAGGATTCTTAGTAAGCAGTGACAAAGGCTTGCAGGAGGTTTCAGTGTTATTAAAAGGAAAACAAAATGTAGGTTACTGTCAAAACACAACAGTGTATAAATATTAACTGTTGTGTTTTGATGGTAACTTTAAACATTTAATTTTACTTTTAGTATTTAAGCACAACGGGATGTCCTTGATTAAAACAATTTTGGTGTTATGTTTTGGTCGTCATATATTTGTATGAAATATGTATAATTCCCCAAGCATACACTGTTGAATATTTATAGTACCTGTAATGTTTTCCTATGCAAAAAGAACTGAATTACCTTCAATTATGAACACTTAGAGAATAAATACTTCCACTCTCAAGTACAGTCTGTATATTGGAAGTGGTACGAATTCTATGCAAACGACCCATTCATCAGATCTCACCAACTTTCTAAATTATCTACATATACAGAAATCATTAAGTCATCTGTCACTCTTTAAATCTCCAGAAGATGAAAAAGCAATACTTCAGTTACTAAATCCACCATGCCATCATGAGTCATCACAGCCTAGAACTTAAAGAGAAGTGTGTTTTTCCCCCCATGGACAAGATGACACCCAATAACATCATACACACACATCCAGCTGTCAATGTATTTTAAGCTTATTTCAGGAGGAAAACTGGAAACAGAAGTTCTTGCAATTTTCATATGCTACATGAAACTGCATACATTCTAACAAACATGTGCTATAGTAACATTCTACTACTCACCAACTGCAGAACATTGTTTTAGAGGAAGAGTGTCTGGCCAGAAAATGTGCTTGCATCAGACAGAATAAGGCTTGATACCAGTTCAGCCAATCGTCTGTCTTCTCCAGGAGTCAGACAATGAATGACAACAACTCCCTTTTGCAACTTCTCATAGTGTTTGGCCATATTTCGTCCACTTCGATGGAGGTCATATACTGACATGCTCTGCATGCCATCTGCGCTGGTATGTTCTATCACATGGATTATGAGACCCTACGGAGAAAGTGAATGAAACCATTTTCCTAACTCGGTGCTTATTATTTCTTCAAACAAAAATAAATCTGGCTATGAATTTTCTTTCAGTCTGCTCTCAACAACTCCTCACCCCAGTACCTGAACTTACCATTTCTCAATCAAATACTGCATTTTGTAAATAAGTTCAATACAGGCCTCTTACACTGATGCTCTTTTAATAGATATACCTGGATGATCTGATTGAGAAATGAAAGAACATTTTATGTAACTGAACTTGCAGACAGCCTATACACTCTAGACACAGTACAGGATGATATTTTTATATACCCACATAATTTTAAAATGAGTAAGTGAATATTACAACACAAGGGAATAAGTATGTTGTAAGATAAATGATAAAAATGTTGAAGTTTTCAAGGTTATGGTCATATGTATGAGGTGTGTTCAATAGTAACGTTCCATTGCCTGTCAATTTTGTGTTAATTACACATTAGAGGTAAGCCAGTCAGATGCTATTTATGGGAGAAGTTCATGTGTAATGGTAATGACACTGAAAACTTCATTGTACACAGAAGTTTAAAGTGTGATTTGGTTTTAATGGGTGGCATATGTTTCCCCCAACAAAATTCACAGCCAATTTATGTAAGTGTATGGTAATGGCATAATGAGTGCGGCAGTTTGGAAAATGGTGGAGTTAAAAAATGGTTGAACAGACATCCATTATGCTGATTGCACCAATTGGTTCAGCACATAAAGCAAGGATATGAATGCAGCATGAGTGGTGGAACCAAATTTGGAAAACTTAACAATTCCATATTTATCCACTGAATAGGAGTTGTCCATTAGAACTGCACACAACAATATCCATGATGAAATGAGATGCAAGAGTCTAATTTTTACTATAATGGATTTTCTTACACGTGTGCCACAATGGGTTAAATGCGGCAATGTGATTGGGCAATACATTGAAATATGATACTTCAGTGGAATAAATTAGCTATAAGTACCAGTAATAACTTCTCCTTCAATTTGTATGAATTAGAACCTTACTTATTGTACATCCTTTTATTATGGGATACAAAAAAGTCAATATAAAATGTATACTTAATATTTAGTCACAGAACCAACAAAGGCACACAAATTCACAATGCGAATTCATAAAAAATATTTTACAAACCAAGAGAGCATTGGAGGTGGTAGACAAAGCTGCTCAGTGGAAGATCACATAGAGATGCATACTTTACTGTTTTTCTGCACTCATTAATTCCACGTAAACTACAAAAAATTATTATTACAAACAACATCTGTGCTGAATTTTCAGTTACTACCATCTCAGACAACCCTTCAGTTCAAAATAACCTTGCAACTTATGCACTGTTTTCATTCTGTGTACGTGTAAAATAACTACTGCCACCGGGTGACAACCCAATTGCAGTTAATAAATATTATTATTATTATTATTACATATAACGTAACACTGAGGCACCACTGTACAGTGGAAAAGCAGTATTACATATTCTGAGTGTGTGTTTGTAGCCTGGGTTATCCAGCATGCAAAGCACATGTGTGATATAGGCAACTGTGGCCTGCCTGGCTATACAATATTTTTCCACATTATCCCATAAATTGTATATTTTTTTTGGAGGGGGGGGAGTGGATTGAACATGAAATGTGTGTTTTGATTTTCTCTAAGTTTGTCTGAAACATTTCTCATTCTAGTGACAACTAAGCGAGATATGATCAAAAATTTATATTGATTTTCATGTAATGTACCCATTATTCTTGTCAGATTTTAAAGAAACTTGAATTTTCTCAACAGATTTCCAAAAAATACTCAAATATCAAATTTCAAGAAAATCCATCCAGTAGGAGCTAAGTTGTTCCACACGGACAGACAGTCGGACAGATTCACAGGGCAAAACTAATAGTCACTTTTCACAGTTTTGTGAACTTGCCTAATAATACACATATTCTGAAATTCAATACCTTATAAAATACATTGAAGGTTTTCAAAGGTTTTTACCTGATGGTCCACATCCAACATGGCTGCAAAGTCCAAGAGTTGACTGTCTTGGTCAATCTCATGCAGGTGAAAGAAGACTACAGTATTGAAAGTCTCCCTTGATCTTATTCTGGGCATATCCATGGATGTAACTATACACTGCACCATTGATACTTTAGATTCAAGGGTTTCTGACAAGAGTTTCACAGTCTCATTCTCTTCAGATGCCATGATACAAACTTGGTTTGTTCTCTCTGAATGAGAAAGAAAAAAGGTCTTTCACAACATGAACAATATGAACTATCATAAAATATCTGTAAGAGGAATCATGTCTAATGATAATATGTGGCTGTTCCAGATTTATTAATACCACTAAACTGTGTTATTTCTGTAAATGTTGTGATGCACTAGTAACTACATACAGTTTATTTGCCATCTTTTTAACAAAGCTGTATCAGCTGCAGATGTTTTGAATTATATATGAGATCAAAGTATGATAATATACTTAAATGTAAATGATATGAAGGACTGATCACTCCAAAGTACCATCTTGGCATTCATATACAAGAAATAAGGGAAGTAATACAGTATGTTAAAACTGGAAGCTATGACACAGTCTTAACACTGAAAATTAAACTACAATTTAGAAAAACTAATGAAAGGATCACATATGATTAGGGATGGAGTTACAGTCTTGGACAATTACATATTTTTACATTCAACTCTGCAATTAAATTTATTCATTGTACTTGCCTCTCAGACAACCAATAGCAGCATAAATGTCCTTCTTGTGGGTCACCTTCCAGAGGTCAGGAGACCCCTCAATAAGTCTTGCTCGAACTCCAGTGTGACTGAGAGCCAGTTGCAAGCATTCTGTTCCAGCATCCAGCTCCTCATCACTGCACTAAACACAACATGCTGTTAACATTATACAGGAAGCTGTCCTATGATAGATACATAATTTGAAGTTAATCTTCATACTTAAATGCTAATACCTAAATTTAATTTAACAGTTACCTGAAACTGGGACTCAGATCTCCCTAAACTTTATCATCCAGTCTTTAAATCCCAATGTAGCCACTGAAAACTGGGTTATTTTCACTTTAAATGCCCACGCCAGCACCTACAAGGGGTGGTGCTGTCCCTTTCAGCTGTGAAGAGTTACATTTAACTGGACATGACCATGAGTACCAAAATCATCTTCAAATCATAGCACTCCAAGATCCATTTACATATACCTTATGAATAACAGACATTCTTTCCCAAGTGTTTGCTTCTATGAGGTATCCATCCAAAATAATATAAACACTTTTTTTCTCCTACTGTACGACCTACAAACACTGCATCTTCATAACATATCAACAGAACAATGCAAATTACGAAGCCCTTCCAGATAATTTTCCCTTCAATTCACTGATGTCAAAATGTTCCACTAACTTTGCTTGCCAACACCCTCAATTTCTGCACTTCATACTGAGTGCAATATTAAGTTTCATACTCATAAAGAACAGGCATAAGCATAGTCTTACACTTTTATTTTTGGAAACCAGGTAAGGAAATAAAATACTGTATGGATTTATGGCATACATTTGCTGAATTATTGTGCAGTTAATATCATCATTAATACTACACACTCTGACACTAGTATTTCCCAGTACTGGCCTTTAATTTTTACCACGTGTTCAAAGGACTGATCAAAAATATTAATGCTCATATTCTGTTCTGCCCTTCATTTTCATTGTAAAGTATGAGCATATACAGTTGGGCTCCACAGGTTCTCTATAGACTAACACATCCAAAGGCTGTGTTTTCTTTAGTGGCATTTATGCTTCTGTCCTACTAATTAACATCATTTCTATTTATAATTAAACCCTATGAATTCTCCTGGACTTCATTATAAAAATATTCTAAAGTAAATTAAAGAAGCAATTGGTTAGCATTCCTTAATTTTAGAATAACTTACGTACTGAGCCTGTAAACTCCATTTCCATTACTAAAATTAGCTGGGTATAAAAGATTTCATCAGCACTTCAAATTTAATTACTTTCAAAAAATACTGTAAAGGTGCAAATATTACAATTATAAGTGAGAATAAAATTCTTTTGAAATGACACCTCTTACACAGCAATATCAAACACAGCAGAAAAGTAGCTACTTTGATATGAATGGCATTAGCAATATTTTAATATTAGTCACTATCTGGTGATTACGAAACTTAGAGAAAGACTGGTGGTAAGTAAAAAAGCAGCACAGAGATTTGACATGGACAGATTTAATCTCAAAAAAGTAAGTGAGCTGGAAACAGTATCAGATAGAGATCTCAAACCGGTTTGCAACTTTGGAGAACTTAAATGATAGAAAGGCCATAAACAAGGCTTGGGAGAACGTTAGAGGGAATGTAAAAAGCTCAGCTAAACACAGTCTAGGTCTGTATGAATGGAAGCAGCATAAACCATAGTTTGATGAAGAATTATCACAATCTTTAGATCAAAGGTAGCAGGCTAAAATGCAGTGCTTACGGGATTCAAACCAAAGCAATGTAGATAATCTAGACTAGTGCACATTTTAAGAACAAAAGAGAAGAAATATCTGAAAGCTAAATTTAATGAACTTGAAACTAACAGTAAGAACAAGAATTTCAGAGATTTGTAAAGGGGCATCAATGACTTTCAGATGGGTTACCAGCCTAGAACTAATACAGTAAAGGATGAGAAGGGTCACCTGATTACAGATTCCCACAGTATTTTGGCTAGGTGGAGGAACCATTTCTCTCAGCTATTGAATGTACATGGAGTGAATGATGTCAGGCAGACTGAAATACAGAAAGGAGAGCCACTAGTGCCTGAGCCCAGTGCCTTTGAGGTTGAGATGGCTATTGAAAAGCTAAAAAGACACAAATCACCAGGTACTGATCAAATTCCAGCAGAACCAATTAAAGCAGGATGCAGGACAATTCATTTTGAGATCCATAAACTTATTAATTCTATTTGGAATAAGGTGGAATTGCCTGAGCAGTGGAAGGAGTTAATCACTGTACCATTTATAAGAAGGACAATAAAACAGACTGCAGTAATTATAGAACCATATCACTTTTATAAACTGCATACAAAATTTTATCCAACATCATGCTGCCAAGGTTAACCTCCACATGCAGAGGAAATTCTTACGGAACATCAGTGTGGATTTTGACGTAACAGGTCAATTATTGATCGTATACTCTGCATTTGTCAAATACTATAGAAAAAATGGGAATAAAATGAGGCAGGGTATCAGGTCTTCTCAATGAGTTTGAAAATAGTAAGGCTAATAAAAATGTGTCTAAATGAAACCTGTAGCAGAGTCGGGTAGGCAACATTTGTCTGACATGTTTCCTATTAAGAATGAGTTGAAACAAGGAGATTATTTATCACCATTGCTTTTCAACTCTGCTGTAGAATATGCCATTACAAAGGTTCAGGCAAACCAGGAGGGCATGAAATTAAATGGTACATATTAGCTTCAAGTTTATTCTGATGATGCTAATATATTGGGTGGAACGGTACATACCATAAAGAAAAACACACAAACATGAGTAGCCACTAGTAAAGAGAATGGTCTAGAAGTAGACACTGATAAAACTAAGTACATGGTCATGTCTCGAGATCAGAATGCAAGACGAAGTCACAATATAAAGAGTGATAATAAATCCTTTGAAAGGGTGGAACCATTCAAATATGTGGGAAAACCCTAACCAATCAAAATTCCATTCAGGAAAAAATTAAGAGCAGACTCAAAGTCAGGAAATGCTTGCTATCATTCAGTGCAGAATCAGTTTGCTTTTAAAAAATATAAGATTATCATACACAAAAGTATAATTTTGCCTACTGTTGTCAATGGGTGTGAAACTTGGTCACTCACAGTGAGGGAGGAACATAAGCTAAGGGTGTTTGAGAAAAGTGTGCTGAGCAGAGTATTATGGCCTAAGAGGGACAAGGTAAAAGGGGAGTGGAGAAAACTACATAACAAGAAGCTTAAAGATCTGTATTCCTCACCCATTATTATTCAGGTGATCAAATCAAGAAGAATGAGATGGGCAGGGAATGTAGCACGTATGTAGGGGAAGAGGAGAGATGCATACAGGGTTTTGGAGGGGAAGCCTGGGGGAAAGAGGCCACTTGGAAGACACAGCATAGATGAGAGGATAATATTGAAATGGATCTTCAGAAAGTGGGATGGGAGGGCATGGACCAGACTGATCTGGCTCAGAATAGGCATAGGTGGCGGGTTCTTGTAAACGCAGCACTGAACCTTCAGGTTCCATAAAATTCAGAGAATTTCTTGACCAGCTGAGAGCCGGCTAGCTTCTCATGAAGGACTCTGCTCCATGGAGTGAGTGAGTGAGTAAGTAGGTAGGTAGGTAAATAAGTTAAGTTAAGTAAGTATGTAAGTTAAATTCTGATTAATTCCTTGCTATCTGTCATTTTGTGCATGAAAATGATGGTTTTTAATCCCTTGGAGTAATTACTACTATATGTATAATTTCTTAGATTATTGGAAGTATGGAGCAGGTGTATTATGAGAAAACAAGTCGACACACTAATTCAAGCACGTATTACAACTACATCACAAGGAGCTAAATAATTTGTACTCCTCACCAATTATTTGGATGATCATATCAAGAAGAATGAGATGGTCAGAGCATTTAGCACATACAGGAGGAAAGAGAGGGGCATACAAGGTTTTGGTGGGGAGACCCGAGGGAAAGAGACCACTTGAAACTCAGGTGTAGATGGGAAGAACATATTAAAATGGATCTTCAAGAAATGGGATGCGGGAGCATGGACTGGATTGATCTGGCTCAGAAAAGGGACAGGTGTTGGGCTCTTGTGAATAAAGTAATGAACCTTTGGTTTCCATAAAATGCTGGGAATTTCTTGACTAGCTAAGAACCTGTTATATTCTCAAGAAAGACTCTGCTCCATGGAGTTAGTTATTCGTAAAGTTTTCAAAATATTATGTACAAATCCACCAGCCAGATTCAGTCACTACAGAAACATGAACTGCACAGGAAAACCACAATTCTCATAAATGACAATGATAAATTTGTTGAAGGTACGCTATAATAAAAATGCAGAGTTTTTACTTCAGCAATGAAATGCCCACAACTGGCAAAACTGTGTGACCAGTGCAAATGATTAACTGGAAGTTCCCCATTTGAAGAGGACAGCTACATGAAAGAAAGAAAGAAAGAAAGAAAGAAAGAAAGAAAGAAAGAAAGAAAGAAAGAAAGAAAGAAAGAAAGAAAGAAAGAAAGAAAGAAAGAAAGAAA
>JGI20166J26741_11758252_pt1 | contig 10453 bp, 6 predicted proteins | sample TergutCu122P5_FD_26741 | JGI IMG/M metagenome (IMG submission 26741) | reverse complement strand
TTTCTACGTTGTCCGACACCTAGACTCCATTGCTTCCTATCTTCCCACTGGCCTTCATTTAGGTTTCTGTCGTTCATGGCCTTCTTTATTCCTTCCATCCTGTTTTTCTTCGGTCTTCCTCGTGCTCTGTCTGTAAACTACATACCGGTCTTTTTTAATTTAATTTTCTCAATATGTCATGTCAATTGATGCTTCAGTCATTAATATTTTGTGGTAGAGGATGTGAGGTGCTCACTCTGGTAAGGATTCATAATGTGGTCTGGGTTAGGACACCGTGTAGTCTGGTACATGTTTATGAATGTTCTGGAGGAGCATTCTGGGCCTCTCTTCACAGGGAGTAATTCCCGAATGAGAACTCGGTACCCACAAATTAGATTACACAGTCCATAAGCCGTAACACTATAATTTTGAATCTTAATCTGCATTTTTTGTTGACTATCATTGTTTATTACAAACCAAATACGTACAAATATTAGGCAATAAATATTCATTATTGGTTTGCCTTATATTTTGAACTGAGCAGAAATATGTCGGAGAAAATATAATAGAAAATTACGAGGTATATTGACTAATAAGTGTACGTAGTTTGTAATACTTTTGAAGTTTACTTCTTTTTTAGTGCATTATGGATAGATGGGTAAATTACCACGAGGGACATGTCACAGTCACGCCGGCTACATAAAACGTCTCAGCCGCTTGTGGCGCCAATTTTACGTTTCCGTGCAGTTTCCAATCTGTTGGAAGTATTTATCTGTTTTAGCAGGTGGCAGCTCTGATTACAGACTGCTCTGGTAGCGATGAATGTATGTGATCTCTATTCCGTGGTTCACGGGTAATCCATGGAATTGCGTTACATGCCTATTAACTGACAAGAATGGATTGGAGACACAGTAATTAAGGTCGGCGATATGCACTGACGTAAAGAGAATTTGGCCCTGCTGAGGCTGTTGTCCCCTTCGAGCAAAATCCGTAAACAAATTGCTGTTGCTGCTTGTACTAACCGTGGAAGTCATCTGTGTAGCTATCAATGTCACCAACTTCGCCGAATAGTAATGGGATTGGTATGGCGTGCCACATGTGTGTATCTGGTTTATGATTATGGTCACTGAGCGGTGTTACATATCTGTGTTTAACTTGTGGTACGTTGAAATTTATGTGTTGTTTTCAGTTGGTAGTACTGTGATAAGGATACATGTGATTGTGTATTTGTAGGTTTAGGTTAGAATGTAACCTAACCAAAAGTGAAGAAGAGGTTGTCATTTATATTTGCAGATCTGCAGAGTGAATATTATAGTACACAATGCAGTGGCCATCCCTGTCTCTTATCTTGTCTGGGATATTTATTGCATATATTGGACACGCACTTTGGACACTGGTCCAATTATTTGTACCTCCAAAATGTCAAGTAGGTGAGAAGTGCCTGACGTCCTTCTTGCATAACAAGCCAGATTTACAGGTTGGTTGGTCAGATGTAATTTTATTACATTTTTTAAGCATGTGAATGCACTCGAATCCATGAGAATATTTTCGAAATATTTCTTGTAGTAAAGTTTGAGGGTTTGGCGGCAGTGACGGTGCCTGAGTTTTGATCCCGTGTAGTCTGGTAGAAGGGTAGCGACGTTTCAAAGAATTTTACCAAATTATCAGGGAAACGAGGGTTGTCGCACATTTATTCGACTATACAGCCTTGTGCCCAGAAGAGAGCAATTATTATTATTATTATTATTGCAATTGGTCACTGTCCATACGTACGCACATACATACATATATACATTCCATTGATCCATAAGTTTGTCACAAAGGCAGTGGCATGTGAAACAGCTCATAAGTACACAAATATACAAAATTTTTATAATGTAAAATACTCCCAACCTTTTACAAAAGAGTATTATAGATCATCTTTACACGTAAAAATTTCATGTCCTGCATAAAAGGAGTGTTTATTTAAGTATTTAATGAAGGCTGCTTTTAATTTTGCCTTGCCATTCTTGAGGATTGTCATATTGGGTGGTTAACTGTTGAAAATTTTGATGGCAGCATAGAATCTGCTTTTCAAAAACAAGATAGATTGGCATTTGCTCTGTGAAGATTGTGCTTATTCCTTGCATTTATATTGCATATAGACAGATTTGTTTGAAAATTTTCCTGATTGCTGATAATGAAGGTCATTAATGAAAGTATGTGTTGCCATGTAACAGGAAGAAGCTGTAATTGTTTATTTAGACTTCTGCAAAAGGTGTGCACCTGCCCTTTCTGATTACTTTCTTTTGTATTGTGAACATATTCCCACTGTTGGAAGAGTTACCCCCAAAATATATTCTGTATTTTTAATAGAATGAAGGTATTCATAGTAAATTGATTTGAGAGTAGTAATGTTACAATATGGACTATTGACCTAATAGCATAACGTGTTCCTCTTAACTTAGGAATCATTTGTTCTATGCAGGTCTTCCAATTTAGGTGGTTGTCACTAAATAGATAAAACAAAAGTAATTTGACTTGATTTCCTTACAAAATAAATCATTCCATTTTATTTATAAAGAGAAACTTATTAAGGAAGGAATAAGTACAAAATTTCTTGACTTGGAAATAGATAAACACATGAATTGGAGGAACCATATCGTGCATATGTTGCCAAAATTAAGCAGTGCATGCTATGCAATTAGGTGTATGTATAATTGTAGTGATATTGAAAGAATCAAAATAATATTATGCATACTTTTGTTCGATAATGAAGTATTGCATAGTATTTTGGGGATAATTTTATGGACATTAGAAGAGACTTTCAATTACAAAGAAAAGTGTGAGAATTATGATGTGGGGTTAATTCAGAAGTTCATGTAGTCCAAATTTTAAAGCATTAAAAGTACTGACATTAGCTGCTGAATATATATTGTCTTTAATGCGCTTTTTGGCACATAATTTGGAATATTTTATTTTTAATAATTCGATACATTGCGTACGTACAAGAAGGATACAGCTCCGTTGACCAGTGGCAAACCTTGCATCATATCAGTAAAATGTGTGCTATACAAGTATAAAGATTTTGTTAACATTTTACCTAAATGTAGTGTGGATTCAGTGAAAGATAAGAAACAATTTGTGTGGTAATGGGGACGCTTTGGATTGAACAAACTTTTTATTCTATTAATGAATTTTTAGATGAATGTGTGACTGAAATATAGAGGCTGTGTTATGAGGAGTGCAACTTACTCTGTGTGTAGTGTTGAGGTTGCTGGATGAACGTATCATATCCTGTATTTTACTGCTTATTGAGTGTGTTCATTGTGTTACTGTGAAATGATTGCTTGTCGGTCATGAATTGTGATATATGACATATTTCACATCCAGAGCAATAGGGCAAACTGGTAGAAAAAGGAAATGTAAATGTAATGCAATGCAAGTAGTGGTACTGGTGGTAGTGGTGGTGGCATTTTATTCCATGGACTTTGCTATGTGCAGAGTATTGCAATATTTTAAAGTATGTTTATTTAATGACATTGTCAGTTAACTGATATTTAGCATTGGTGATAGGTGAACACAGAAGTAGAGATCTTTGATGGAATGGCTCTAACAGGGTAAAACTGAAGTATCTGGAGAAAAACCTGTCCCATTGCCACTTTCCATTACAGATCCCACATGGAATGGCCTGAGGTTGAGTCTGGGTCTCCACAGTGAGGCCAGCAAATGAGCACCTGAGTCTTGGCATATTACGTCATGTAGAAGTTAATTAAACAGTAGCTTTTATTTTTAGTACTGATTAGGTTCTGTGTGTGGTGTTTGTATAATGTTATTGACTGTAAGTTTTACTGGACACCAATTCAAAGTATCGACTGGTGTTTTTGAATGCCAGGATAATAGTGATATCCACAGCTTATTGCCTTCACTTTTTCCTAGCTGAAATAGTACTCCCCTTCATTAGATGCTTGTCCACCAGCAGTCATATTCCAGACGATAGTGGTCTTCACAGATATTAGTGTGTGTTCTGGTAGAAATTTAACTACATTTTAGAGGAACCTGCTATCTCTGTAGTCAGGGTGGAAACATTCCAAGTGGTAAAATTGTATCGGAGCAAACCCGTATCTTTTTGTAATTTAAAATGGCATTAAGTAATTTCTTTTGATTCATACTTACACTGTTGGTGAATGTATATTCAATTTACCAAGGCAAGATTAGGACACACAATCATGTGTTCAGTTGTAAATTTTGTGTTTTTGATTGTTGCAAGATTCCAATCTTCTGAACATGCTGTCATGTAGATTGGTATGCAGATAGCAAAATTTTGGAGTAGCTTGTTGTCTCCATCTTTAGAAGAGGCTGCCAGCAGGTTGGAATGTTTGTTGTCACCATGAGCACCTCAAATCTGACAGTGTTATGCTTGCTGTTTTCCACTCTGCTCTTCCTCCCTGTCCTCCACCCTTCCAATTTCATTCATACAAGATATACACGGTAATGCTTTAAGGTAATATTTTTACATTATTAGCACAGTGTCCCAGAAAGTAACGTATGGCAGTGTGGTCATATTATTCTGCATACTGCAAGTTGAGAATGACTGGTCATTTTAATGGGATTATATATGAAAATTTAATCAGAATTTTGGAACCAGTAGTTTGTAATGCTTATTGTTCCTGTCCAGTGATTTTGGTGTAATTTAATTTGGGCTTCCAGTGTACAGCAAGTTGTGAACATAATTTTAATGAGTAAGCTTTTAGTTAGCCACAGTTTTTAGATGTTGAATTGATATTTACAAGAGGATTGCTGACTTCTGGGTTATTATGCAGCGAGTAGTGTCCAGAAACTTCAGTAAGAAATTACCACTACTTGCTGCATAATACTTGTTGGCAGAAGCTTGAAATCATGCATGATATTTACGTGTTTCAGTTGGTGCTATTTACTTCAGTGAAATCAGTTCCCATAGTAGACAAGGAAGTGATGCTACTGGATATCCAGACAGATTTTGATTACAACTCTCCTTCTGAAAAGTAAGCTTCAAATTTCTGGAAAATTATGTATAGGGACATCACTTTGTCTGACAAATATCACTTATCACTTCACCATTGGCTTGCATATGGCATAAAAGTAGACCACTCACTGGCCTGCCCAAATGTTCATTATAGGAAATGGACTGAGAGGTCTGTTTGTGTAATTGGTCAAGTAAGTATGCCATTGGGGAATTTTGCGTTGCTCTATAATACACATGTTAATTAGGTGGCCACGATAGCATAGTCAGTATAGTGACTTGCTATTGGCTGGACAATCCAGGGAATGAATCATGGTGGGGGAGAGATTTTCCATGCCCTGTACACTGGCACTGAAGCTCACCCAGCCTTCTGTACGGTGGGTACCAGGTCTTTCCTAGGGGTAAGGTAGTGGGTGAATGGCATTGGCCACCCATCAAGTGCTGAGGTTAAAGAAAGTAAAGCTACACCTCTACTCTCCTTTTGGGCCTTTGTGGTCTGTTATTGGGTAAACGTTTTACCTTTTGCTGACTGGTCAAGAGAAATATGAAATTCTTACCACAGCTGCATGTATACAGCAGCCTGTGTTTTTATGCATGAGTCATGGTGTGCTTGCCTCCATCCAATTAAGGACTGGCCAGACATAATGCCATAACTGCTGGAAGATAAGTGTATGTGTTTTCAACATTTCCACATACTAACTACAGTATTGTAATGCCTATCAGATCAAGGACTTGACTCCCATCAAAGCTTATCTAATAAGCATTAATTTTCACAGAAAGAACTAGGATTTCTAGGTAGCGCTGCCACCACCTCAGACTCTTGAGGATAATCAAAACTAATATTATTACGGGATTTACGGGCAACTAGTTTAGTCGTTTGATTTGTTTCAACAAGTAAATTTCTATATATTCTATTATAAACAAATCATACAAAAGGGAGTATGAAGTTCACACAAATAATGAATGTAATAGGTATTTTAGCCTTTTACAATAATTAGCCTGATTTTTTATATATTCCCTATCGTATAAATTTAGAATTTAGAAATAAAATAATTGAAATGAAATCCGAAAATACTCGACATAAACTTTAAACAAACACAGTTTCACAATGCTTACCTTGCAAGCAGATAATGTTGAACAACATTATAAAATCTTGTAACTTTCAATCATTCACTGTAATTGTAAAATAATTTATCTTCAGTACCAGATGCATAGTTGCCAGCTAGAAATTTAGGTGTCGAGTGTGTGTTAATAACCATTAAGGAAGAATATATGAAGTAAAGCTGGCTAGTCATTACATTCCTGAGAGGGTAGCGAACTATAAGCTGCGCTACTAGGCTCACAAGTATATGAACTGTTTGGAATTTGCTAAGTCTAAGGAATTTAACAATTTATCCTCTTTGTGTCCAACAAAACTGCATAAACCGAATGGCCAAAGTGAACCCAGTTAAATATAAAAACTACAAGAAAATTACAAATCACAATAATCATTCATTCATTACAGTATTATGTAACTAACAGTGACAACAGAACTTGAAAGTTCCATGTCACAAATACAAAAAATTGTCACTGTCTTTGAAGTGGGTATTTTGCAAGATGTTTCTTCACAGTTCTCTATACTAGCCTGCTGAACCCTTTTTTTGTGGTGTGGGAAACTATGGCAAAATTTGGTCTGCACATGGATAACATGAAATTAAATACGCAAAATGAAGAATGAATAAGTGTTTGTGCAATTATTTGTATGAATCTACCAGTGTATTTGCCTATGTATTATGTGGAATAGAAATGTACTGATAAGAGAAAACATTTATAAGAAAATGCAGGTCACAACCTAGGCTGGAGTGTCACCATTTTTAGCACATTTTTACAAAATGAATTAGTAATTAAATATATGTCTCCATAAATAAACAGTTCGTAAGTTTTCAAAATGTTTCACCATTCCATCTCAGCTTTGCCAGGCAAAGACTTAAAAGACGTTTTCTCATTTCAGATGTCTCCACAGACAACATGTCATGTGGAACCTGTTGCCTGCAAGCAAGTTGCAGGTTGAGTGGGTCTGCTGTATGCATTCATTTTATTTCCTATTTTAGCCACATTCATGCATCACAGCATTCTGGATTTCACTGTTCTAAGAATACTATCATGTAGTTCTTTGTTATACATCCTTACTTGATCCCTCTTAAGTCCAATTATTGTCATCAACATTTCCTTTTAAGATGCTTTTTATTATATTTTTGTCACTTTATTTAAACAAAAAAATAAGGAAACAAGGTTCAATTAGGTTGTATTTAGAGTAAAGTCACAGCATTATTACCCATTGTGCTTCCTCCAGTGACCTTTAAGCAGGTCTGTGTGTGTGTGTGTGTGTGTGTGTTATGTAGGTAAGATAGGTTGTTAAAATTTGACTGATGCTGCTTATAGTGCAAAACTGCCGACTGTTTACAGTGTAAGTAAGTGTGTATTGTTCCTTGTTGTAGGAAAGTGACTATTCCAATCCCTCGCAGGACACGGCAGAATGGGACCCTGTACCTACACCTATACACGTTTCGCCGTCCAAAATTTCAACCTGATGCTCATCACTGGAACTACTGGAAGCTGAGAGAAGACAAATTAACAGTGTATACAAGAATCAAACTGACCCAATATCATGTTCCTGAGGCATCCACCTTCAGACTTTTAGATGGTGGAGGTGATACCAAAGTGAATAAAGTATGTGATATAACTGCTGAATACGTGTAGGTTTTAATGGCATAGTAGTTTCTGTTATTTATTTATAAGTAGAGGTTGTTATGTCTGCTTCACCTGCAGAATGTTGTTTCAATGAAATGCAGAATTAATAATCCAGCACCTGTATACTTACTTTTATTTGCATTCTGTTAGACTTTATTTTTGAGTCAAGTATTGGCTTGATTTGTTGGGTAGTTATTGTGCAGGAAGGCTGCGTCATGTTTCCGTCACTTAACAGCAGTGCTGTTTTGTTGGAACTGCAAAAATCTGTCGATGTGTGGGTAAGAAGGTGCTGAAATTGTAATTGTGAGAGTGCATGTAGAGGTCAGGAATCAACCCACAACACCATAGACATAGGATGTATAACTGTGTGTGTGTGTGTATGTGTGTGTGGAACATTTTATCTATCCAAGATCTTCTTGTTGAACTTTTTTTCAAGTTATTCCAGGTAAGCATTGTGAAGTATGTTTTGTGATGTAATCAGTGGAAGATACTCAAATATAATTAAAATTTTAGTCCAAAATCGGTGAACAGTGAGGATGTGAGTTTTGTCTATGATTTAGAAGAGGGATCATCCTAATTAGGTTTCTTGGTTTATGTGTATTGTATTTTATGTTTCTCATATACATTTTATGTGTGAATGTAATTCATAATACTCTTTCATACACTTGACTGCTCCTACATGTTTCAGTGATAAATTGCCATCCTCAAGGAGATATAATACAGACATACAAAACCAACACTACCAATTTACATATACAGTGCTATCAGTACCACATTAAAGAAAATTATGGTGGCCATGAAGGTAAAAATATTGATATTATTGACAATGTGATGCTCACATATTCTTGAATAAAATTCATTAATGTACCCTTATTTATCTTGTACAGTCTGTTGTTATATGCATAGAAACATCTAATATTGTAGTATTCAATCCAGGAGGATGAAGTCCCTGTGCCATGTACTGATGTGTCTTGGGTAGAACAGTGTTATATACACAATGCAGTGAATGGATTAAAATATCCCTCTCCACAGAAGTTTAATTGTGGATGAGGCAGTGGTGTGCTTCCGCAGGCCAGGTTTTATATGTGGTGGCTTGGTGTGATGCCAGTTTTTATATAATCATAATTCACATTGCATTCACATCTTTTCTTCACTGTTTCTCATCATTTACTTGTAACTTGGTCATAATATGTTATTACAGTAGACATACACAAACATTTGCCTGATTTCATTTTGATACACTTAGTTGATGTAATTTATTGTTTGGTTGAAAATCTTGTTTTTTTTCATAAGGAATGAATACTGGGCTACAAATGAACCTTTATCATACTGTAATATAATGATGATGATGATGGTGGTGGTGGTGGTGGTGATGGTGATGGTGATGGTGGTGGTGGTGGTGGTGATGATGATGATGATGATGATGATGACGACAATATCATCATCATTGTCATCATCAGTAGCATATGAGGACACTCGGTAAGTCATGGCATCAGTTTTTTGTTTTGTTTTTTGTTTTTTTGGCGTTTTTTGTGTGTGTGTTTTTTTGGCCCAAGAATGTGACAGCACAGCATCTGAAGCATATAGCATTTAAAACCACGTTACATGCATGTGTAAATGTTACCGTCATAGGTGGTTATGTGTACTGGAGCCACTGACAGGAGGCAAGCAAACCACAACGAGGAATCACAATTTTATTATTTTATTGTTGTTTGCATGGTCAACGTGGAACAAAGAGTACAATTCACACTACTTATACAAGCTGTTAATAACCTTCAAAGTAGTCCGTAAGTTTGTGCATGGTTTGTTGCCAGCGATAGGAAAGGTGGCATAGACCGTTAGTTGATGGGCTAATCCATCCCACCTCATGCTGAAGGGGTGTTAAAACGTCCTCTTAAGTTTGCAAATTATGTGACACTTTCCAGTCCCATCACCAGAAAATGTTTTTAACAATATCTACTCTGTGGGTTGTAGCACTGTGTAGGGTGAAGGTATTTTCAGTCCCATTCAGACATGGTTGATGTCTCCAACTGTATGACATAGGTGGTACTTTAAAAGTGACTTGTAATACTGTGCATTTACAGTTTGACTGTGTGGAATGGGATGAGGTACAAGGAAACAACGGATGTTGTAAACCAAAATGGTCAACAGTTTCATGGATTACAGAGTTTGTCAAACATTGTGTTCGTGTGGTGACTACCAATGACAGTGTTTGGATAACTGTCATTTAAGTTCCAATTTGTAGGCCTTTGCTCACTTTCAACAGATTGCAATTATTGGATTTAGTATGATGTTCCCTTACAGTGAAATTGCTCCACATTGTTTTGTAGTGCATCCCTCTGTTACACCACATTCAAATAATGTGGTACTCACTTGACGGCAGTCTTGTGCATCTTGAAGTCCTGTCATATGGTTTGGAGCGGTGTACATGTAGAAATATCCGTATGCTCAGCCTGTCTTCATCCATACATTGTTGAATCATGACCACTCACATGTCTATGTGAATGGACACATAACATCTACCATGATGTATGTCAGCGGTTGATATTCTATCATTATGCATGTCAGTAGTTGATATTCTTCCACTTCTGAAGGCCTGTAACCACCTTGTAGCTGTTCAGTATGCTAGGGTACTGTTACTCAGTGCTTTATGCATGTGTGCAAGGCTGTCCCATGCATTTCTGCAATGAACAATTTCTCCTTTCATGTACCAACATTTTTAACACTGTATGAACTTTCATTCCCAAATGAAGTTGACCCCCC
>JGI20166J26741_11758141_pt1 | contig 10454 bp, 6 predicted proteins | sample TergutCu122P5_FD_26741 | JGI IMG/M metagenome (IMG submission 26741) | reverse complement strand
CCCAACATCATCTTCATCCTCACCGACGACCTCGGCTACGGCGACCTCGGCGCCTTCCACCAAAACGCCCGCCGCGCCACCGGCAAACCCGCGCACGCCACCCCCCAACTCGACCGCATGGCCGCCGAAGGCGCCCTCCTCACCCACCACTACTGCGCCGCCCCCGTCAGCGCCCCCTCGCGCGCCTCCTTCCTCAGCGGCCTCTCCCAAGGCCACGCCAACGTCCGCGACAACCAATTCGACAAAGCCCTCGCCGACAACCACACCGTTGCCACCATCCTCCGCCAAGCCGGCTACGCCACCGCCATCATCGGCAAATGGGGACTCCACGGCGACGACGAAACCAGAAACCCCGACAAAGTCGCCTTCCGCACCAAGGCAACCGACTGGCCCGCGCACCCCCTCCACCGCGGCTTCGATTATTTCTACGGCTACCTCCGCCACCTCGACGGCCACGAACACTACCCCAAGGAACTCGTCCGCTTCCCCGCCGAAGCCCGCAAAGCCGGCCCCCTGCGCGTCTGGGAAAACCACACCGACGTCACCGCCGCCCTCGACAAATGCTACACCGCCGACCTCTGGACCGCCCGCGCCAAACAATGGATTGTCGATCACAAAAAAACCGACCCGCAAAAACCGTTCTTCATGTATCTCGCCTACGACACCCCGCACGGCGTGCTCGAACTCCCCACGCAAGCCTACCCCGCCGGTGGCGGACTGACCGGCGGTCTCCAATGGCTCGGCACCCCGGGCCACATGATCAACACCGCCAGCGGCACACCCGACTCATGGACGCATCCCGACTACGCCAACGCCACCTACCTGCGCGACGGCAAACAAACCCCCTGGCCCGACACGAATAAACGCTACGCCACCGACATCCGTCGCATCGACGACGCCGTGGCCGATCTGTTGCAACTCCTCAAAGACCTCGCCATCGACCAAGACACGATAGTTATTTTCACCTCCGACAACGGCCCCCAGAGCGCGCCGGAATTTTTCGCGAGCTTCGGCCTCTTCGACGGCATCAAGCGCGACACCTGGGAAGGCGGCCTGCGCGTCCCCGTCATCGCGCGCTGGCCCGGCCACATTCCCGCCGGCGTCACCGACACCCAACCCTGCGCCATGTATGACTGGCTCGCCACCTTTGCCGACGCCGCCGGCCTGCCCGTCCCCGCAAACTCCGACGGCATCTCGCTGCTCCCCGGTCTCACCGGAAAAGACCGGAGCGCGCCCCGCGACCACCTCTACTTCGAATACTTCGTCAAAGGCCGCACGCCCAACTACCCCGAATTCGAAGCCACGCGCCGCAACCGCCTCCGCGCCCAAATGCAAGCCATCCGCCAAGGCGACCTCATGGCCGTGCGCTACGACATCAAAACCCCCGACGACAAATTCGAAATCTACAACGTAGTGACCGACCCGAAGGAAGCTCACAACCTCGCTCTCACGCCCGAAGGCGCTGCCCTGCAAGGCCGCTTCAAGGCGCTCGCACTCCAATCCCGCCGCCCTCTTTCCGATGCCCCCCGCCCCTACGACAACACCTCCATGCCCGCACAAACGCCTGCGAAAACCGCCCCCGGCCTCGCATGGTCGTTATACGAGGGCAATTTCCCTTGGGTGCCAAACATCGCCACCCTCGCCGTAAAACAAACCGGCACCTCCCCCGTGCCCGACCCCGGCCCGTTAAACGTGATTCTGGCAAGCGGCATCGGCCCTGACGCCGCCGTCTGTTACACCGGCTATCTGAACGTCCCCACCGACGGCGACTACACTTTTGCGCTCGCGACAAACGGCGCCGCCGTCATGCGCCTGCACGAAGCCCTGCTCTTCGACGCCGACAAAGGCTATGCCCCCGGCACGGAAAAAACCGCGCACATCCGCCTGAAATCCGGCCCGCACCCCATCACCCTGACCGTGCGCGCTCCCACCGGCAGAGGCGCCACCGCGCTCACGCTGAAATGGAGCGCCCCCGGCGAAACGCAACTCCAGCCCATCCCCGCCTCGGCATTTTCGCACTGAGGCGCGTGGCAAATAACCATGACGAAGCCATTGCCTCATTTATGCCGCCCGTGCCGCAAAATATTATACACAACCCCCAACCCCAGCAGCGCCGACAACAAATACCCCACCAACCCCAGAGCCGACACCTCCAGCCCCGGAAAAAACGGCGGCACCTTCATCGCCACGATAATCGACGACCCGACTATCATCGCGGCAATAACCATGCCGACCACCAGCCGGTTGCTCGCCGTTTGCAGGGCGTGGTCGGTTTCCTCCAGCCCCTTGTGCTGGAAATTAATCGTGGCGCGCCCCGACTCCACAAGCCGCAGCACGCGGTGAAACTCGGCGGGGATCTCCTGCAACCGCGCGAATCCGCTGATAAACGTGCGCCGCAAATCGCGGAGCATCGCGCGCGGGTTGCGCCGCTCCGCGAGCAGCCGCTTGAGCGCCGGCTGGAAATTATCACCGAGCGAAAAATCCGGATCGAGCCGCGTGCCCGTTTCCTCGATGGTGTAAACCGCCTTGGCCACAAGCGCGTAGTCTTGCGCGACCTCGATTCCATTTTCCCCGAAAATATGCAGCAACCGCAGCATGGCGCGCCCGATGGCGCCCTTGCCCGTGGCGGGGTCGTAGGTGTTGCGCAGCGCGTGCAGGATTTCGCGCTCCATGCGCCGCGTGTTGGGCGCGAGCGCCGTGGTGCGCTCAAGGTCAAGCGCCACGCGCACCACCTGCCCGGAGTCGCCGCTCAAAAACGCCTCAAAGAGATCGACCAGCGTGTAACGCATCCGCCGCGTGAGTTCCCCCGCCAGTCCCCAGTCGAGAAAACAAATGCGCGCATCGGCGGAAGTGGCACGGGCTTCCAGCCCGTGGGCTTGGGTCGTCACAAGAATATTCCCCGCGTGCGGATCCGCGTGAAAAAAACCATCCACCAAAATCTGGTGAAACAACGACGCCGCGCCCCGCGCCGCCGCGGCCTTCGCCTCGGGCGAGCCGGGAACGAGGTCGCTGATTTTGCGCCCCTCAATGCGCTCCATCACCAGCACCGTCGCGCTGCTGTGCGCCCCATAAACGCGCGGCGCCGTGACGTGCGCGGGGTCGTTGTTGTTCTCGGAGAAAAGCGTGACGTTGTGCGCCTCGACCCGGAAATCGAGTTCATCATCCAGCCCGCGCCGCAATTCCTCGACGATTTCGGGCAGGTTGTATGGCTGGAGATTTTCAATGTGCTGGTGCGCCTTCTGCGCGAACCAGCGCAGAATCTCAAAATCCGCCGCGATTTTTTTCGCGATGCCGGGACGCTGCACCTTGACCGCGACCTTTTCGCCCGTGGCGCGCAGCGTGGCATAATATACCTGCGCGAGCGAAGCCGACGCGATTGGCTCGCGCTCAAAATCCGCGAACACGCTATCGGGGCTGGCGCCATTGAGACCCGCGAGCAGCACCGGCTCAATTTCCTCATAGGGAATGGCGGTGACGCGGTCCTGGAGTTTTTGCAACTCGACGATGAGCGGTTCCGGGAAAGCGTCAGGCCGCATGGAAAGAATCTGCCCGAACTTCACAAACGTAGGCCCGAGTTCCTCAAGCGTGATGCGCACGCGCTCCCACTGTGACCGATGCTCGCGCGGCTTGGGCGTGATGCGCTGGAGCAGCCCGCTGGGCGGCTGGATTGTCTGGAGAAATCCGTCGAAGCCGTTGCGCCAGAGAACGGCGATAATCTCGCGCATGCGCGAGGCGTTGGTGAGCCAGCCGAAGGGCATGTTGTGATTTTCAATTTTGGATTCTCGATTTTCGATTGCGCGCTACCGCGCGATGTCGATTGCGAAAACGGCGCGGCAGCGCCCAATCGAAAATCGAAAATCTCGTCACGTTTGCGTTGGTGTGTCACTGCCGCCGCCGCGCGTGGCAAGGTTGGCGACCTCCACCTCCAGCGCGAGCAACCGCTTCTCGAGCGCGTCGATGCGGTCCTTCTGCCCCACGCCTGCCTTGTCGAGCAGTTCGCGGACGGTTTGTTTGGTCTCGGCGGAGGAGCGCTCGAATTCGGCGCGGCCCTCGTCGGCGAGTTTGGAGGCCATGGACTTGGCGTCCTCGGCGCTGATTTTGCCCTTCTTGACCCAGTCGGCGAAGGCGGCCTCGGCTTTTTCCTTGGTGATGACGGCTGCGCCGACTCCGGCGAGCATGGTTTTTTTGATTGCGTCTATCATAGCGCGGACAATGTGCGCGCGGCGCGGCGCGCGCGCAACAACGATTGTGGTTTTCGCGAAAGGGCAAAATACAGATTTGAAATTCCCGATTTCAGCGCGCATCTTCCGCCAAAAAGTTATCATGCGTTTCCACACACTTCCTCGCACGCTTTCACTGCTCATAACCGGCATGGCCTTGCTCCTCGCGGGCGGTTGCTCGAGTCACCGCGATTATGTCGCCGAGATTGATCCCAAGGCGCCGCCGCCCCCGGCCATGCAGGGCTACGGGGAATTTTTTGACGGCAAGCTCCTGGTCGAGGCCAGCCTCGGGCGCGGCTTCCGCCTGCGGCCCGGCATGATGAAAAATTACTCGGGCAGGCATCGCGACGGCGGCGGGGGCGGCGACGAGGGAGATGGCTCGTTTGGCGACATCTACTACGTCAGCCAGGAGGACACGGAGGAGTATTTTATTCCGCGCATGACCAACAGCACGCTGCCGCCCGTCGCGCTGCGCGTGCGCGTGACGAACCAGACGCGGCAGCCCGTCGAGGTTCAATTTCTCGAATGCAATTCCGCGCTGGGCAATTTCGCCGTGCGCCCGGAAAAAATCACGATTGCCGCTGGTGAAATCGGCTCGCCCGACCCGATGAACTCGCTGCTCGGGGTGACCAGCGACACCATCCAGCTTAAAATCGGCCTGGGTGTCGCCGGCGCGAAGGAGACGAAAGTCCTCACGCTGCACACCATCAAAACCACGCCGCGCCCGCCGGCTGAAAAAGGCGGCGCGCGCTAGAGCGCCATGTCGATTCCGCGGGCCAGGGCGGTGTCGTCCTCGGGGCCGGGGGCGGTCATCGTGGCGCTGGCTTGCGCGGCGGTCCAGCGGCTGGGCATCGCCACGGAGGTGGCGGCCCATTGAAACATCGGGATGTCGTTTTCGGCGTCGCCGAAGGCGATGGTTTCGGCGGCGGAGACGCCGAGGTGTCCGGCGAGCAGCGCCAGGCCGGAGCCTTTGGTCACGCCGCGGGGGAGCAATTCGTAGAGGTAGTTGTGCGTGCGCACGTGGGTGACGTCGAGCGCGGCGAGCGCGGGGTGGTGTTCAATGCCGATGGCGCTTTCCTCGGCGCCGCACCAGACGACTTTGAAGAGGCGTTTGCGGTCGCATTCGGATTCGTCGAGTGGCGCGATTTTCGAGCCTTCGAGTCCGGCGTAGGCGGCGATTTTCCCGGCGGCGTCGAGGCGGTAGACGCCTTCGTCGGCGTAGATGACGATGGCGAAGCCGAGTTGGCGGCCGGTGGCGATGGCGCGGCGGGCGGTGTCGGGGGGGAGGTAGTGTTTGGCGAGGGTTTCGCGGCGGGGGATGTCGGAGACTTCGGCGCCTTGCGAGGAGACGAGCCAGCGCAGGCCGGTGAGTTGGGCGGCAAACTTGAGCATGGAGTCGTGGTGGCGGCCGGAGGCGAGGACGATTTCGATGCCTTGGGCTTGCAGGCGGGCGATGGCGCGGCGGTTGGCGTCGCTGATGATGCGCGTGCCGTGGATGAGGGTGCCGTCGATGTCGATGGCGGCGAGGCGGTATTTTGGGCGGGGGGGCATTTTAGAATTTGAGGGAGAGGTCGGCTTGGAGGGCGTTGCATTTGCCGAGGTTGGCGGTGGGGATGTCGGAGTAGCCGTAGGTGGGGAGGGCGGCGTCTTTGCGCTGGCCGTTGAAATAGGTGAGTTTGAGGGTGACGCTGTTGGTGAGGGCATAGGCGGCGGCGGCGGTGATGCCTTTCATGTTGGTGCGGGCGTCGAATTGGGAGAGGTCGAGGAGGTTGGGGTCGATGGCGTAGGCGGCGGTGCTTTGGTAGAAGGCGCGGAGTTCCCAGTCGTTTTTGTTTTTGGTCTGGCCGAGGGCGGCGCCGAGTTGCCAGGCGGTGTTTTGGTTTTTTTTGCCGGGGAAGCCGGCGGCGCGGGCGCGGGCGCGGGCGTCGAGGTTGATGGCGAGGGAGCCGAAGATTTTTGCGGGGAGGTTGGCGTCGGGCAGCGGGATCGGGGGGAGGGCGAGTTCGAGGGGGATGTCGAGGATTCGCAGGCCGGTGGTGTGGAGGTTGGCGCTGTTGGGGTTGCCTGGGGGCGTGTTGGCGGGATTGAGGGAGGCCATGTTGGGGATGTTGCTGGCGTCGTTGCTGTAGCCGTAGTAGGCGGGGGCGGCTTGCAGGGACATGCGGCCGGAGGCGAGTTTGACGCGGGCGCCGAGTTGCGCGCCGAAGAGGAAGGTGTTGGGGACGCCGCGGGCGCCGAGGGCGTTGACCACGCCGCCGTTGCTCGCGTAGACGAGTTGGGCGAGGTTGGCGAGGAGCGTGAAGGCGCCGTAGTCGTGTTTCCATTGCTGGGCGAGGCCTTCGACGTTGAGGTCGTCGGACCAGGTGAAGAATTGGCTGTAGATGAATGGGTTTGCCATGCGGCCGGCGGTGAAGGTGAAGTCCTGGCTGGCCCAGCCGACGTTGGCTTGGCCGATGTAGATGGTGTTGGCGGTGGCTTTGCCGCCGGTAAAGCCGTTCCCCGCCGAGTAGCTGCCCATGGTGACGTTGGTGGAGCGGTTGTTGTTGGAGGATTCGAGGCGCGCGCCGAAGAACCAGCCGCCGGTGAGTTTGCCGGTGACGCCGAGGCGGAGGCGGTAGCGGTAGCGGTTCATGTCGAAGTGGTCGCCGGCTTTGGGGTCGGGGGCGGGATCGGCGGCGGTGGCTTGTTTGTATTCGTAGCGCACGCGGATGTCGCCGGCGAAGGTGAGCGAGGTGAGGCCGGGGAAGAGGTTGAGTTTCGAGGCGGCGGTGGCGGCGGTGGACGCGGGGGTTTGCGCGCGCAGTTGTTGGTTTTCTTGTTGGAGCGCGTTGACGGCGGATTCGAGTTTCGCGAGTCGTTGCTCTTGGGTGAGGGGCGCGGGGGCGGGGGCGGTTTGTTGCGCGGGGGCGGCGTTCGCGCAGAGCGCGAGGGAGAGGCAGAGTGCCAGCGGCGCGAAAGGTGCGAAATGCTGAGGCGCCGGTTTGCGGGCGGTTTGTGTCGTCGTGGTCGGTGTCGGCGGTGTTGTCGGTGTTGTTTTCTTCATGGAGAAATTTTGAGCGCGCAGGGTTGCGCAACGCGCGGCGGGCAACAAGCGGGAAATTCGCAAAGGAATTCGCAGGCTTGGCAGCCTGCGCCACGGCTGGCAAGGCACGCTTGCGGGTTTGTTTTGGGATTTTGTCGTTTGGGATTTGCGAGCGAAGCGAGCCTCACCACATCAGCCGGTAGCCGGCGTTCAGCGTCCAGGGGCGGCTGTAGCGCGCGGCGTGGGCGTATTCGTAATCGTAGTAGAACTGGCTGCGTTCGTTGATCACATACGCGGCGCCAAAGCCGACTTCCCAGCGCCAGCCGCCATAATCGGCGGCGAAGGGGGCCGCGCCGTCGACTTTGACTTGGACGTTTCCGCCGCTCGCGCTCGAATACACGGCGGCGAGTTTCGCGTAGGGGTGCCAGCCGGGGTTGTTGCCGTCGTCTTCGCCGAAGCGGAATTGGAGGCGCGTTTGCGAGGCGCGGGTGGAGCCGACGTGGACGCCGAAGGCGTTCGGGCCGGTCGCGGTGTAATCGGCGCCGCCGATGCTGGCGGCGGCGTATTGGATGGCGGGTTCAATCCACCAGTCGCGCGGCCAGTTGATGAGGCGGCCAAATTCGAGGGAGATGCCTTGCGCGGTGGCGTTGTAACTGGCGCTGGTCCGGGAGCCGTCGGTCGAGATGGCGGTGAGTTTGTTTTTGTTGCGGTCGGCGCGGGCAATGAGGTCGGCATACCAGCCGTCGGCGTGTTCCCAGGCGAGGTAGAGGCCGGCGCCGAGGGCGTTGGTGCGGCCGGTGCCGTTGTTGTCGAAGCTGCGGCTGATGTATTGGAGGTCGGCGAAGGCGCCGGCGAAGAGGAGCATGGTGCCGGCGGGGACGAGGCATTTGTCGGCGCCGAGGGTGGCGCCGTAGTTGTATTGGTGGAAGCCGTAGCCGGTGAGGGGGCCGCCGGCGAGGGCGGCGTCGGCGTTGAGGCGGGAGGCGTTGGCGCGCAGCCAGAGGTTTCCGGCGCCGCCTTGGGCGCCGGCGGCGGCGTCGCCTCCGTAGGGGGGTTCGCGCAGGTCGCCCATGCGTTTGTAGAGTGTGTCGAGCGAGTAGAGCCAGTCCTGGCCGGCGACGGCGGCGGTGTGGATGACGGCGTCGGCGGCGCGGCTGAGTGTGGTGCCGTTGGCGAGATACCAGGAGCCTTGTTTGTCTCCCTGGCCGGGCGCGACGGTGTAGGTGTAGAGGCTGTCCTCGGTGGTGCCGGTGAAGGTGGCGGCGGCGCCGGCGGGGGCGGTGACGACTTGGAGCGCGCTGTTGGCGTGGGGCGCGGCGCTGTTTGTGTTGCTGAAGAGGAGGGTGTAGGCGCCGGTGGCGGCGGTGGAGGTGATGACGATTTTGTCGCCGGCGCCTCCGGCGATGTCGGTGCGCAGGTTGAAGGCGCCTCCGGCGGTGGTGGCGCCGGGGGCGCCGGGGGCGAGGCCGGCGAGGGTGAGGGTGGCGTGGTTGGCGCCGGTGCCGCTGAAATAGACGTTTGCGCCCGGCGCGAGGCTGAGGGCGAGGAGTGTCTGGTTGTTGCCGCCGAGGTCGAGGGCGGCGCCGGGGGAGAGGACGACGGCGCTGCTTTTCGCGATGGCGTTGGCGACGCCGAGGCGGAGCGTGCCGTCGGCGATGGTGGTGGCGCCGGTGTAGCCGGTGGTGGTGGAGAAGGTGAGCGTGCCGGTGCCTTGCATGAGGACGCCGGCGCCGGCGCCGGTGATGCCGATGTTGGGGGTGGCGCCGGTGCCGGTGGTGGTGGCGGTGAAGGTGAAATTCCAGTTGCCGTTGCCGGTGACTATCATGCCGGGGTTTGCTCCGGTGGCGCCGGTGGTGGAGGCGCCGATGGTGACGCCGCCGGTGGCGGTGATGTTGATTTCGTTGTTGGTGTCGAAGGCGGGGTCGTTGCCGAAGATAACGGCGTTGCCTTGCGTGAATTTCACGGTGGTGGCGGTGCTGGCGAGCCACCAGTTTGTGCTGGTGGCGCGGGCGGTCCATTCGCCGGAGCCGTCGGTGTTGTGCCATTCGAGTTCGGCGGCGCGGGTGGCGGGCGCGAGGGCGAGGGCGAATGCGAGGATGAGCGCGATGCGGGAGATGGGAGCAGAGTTATTGAGGCGGTGCATGGTCACGAGTTTGAGAGCATAAGGAGACGCCGGTTTGGGCAAGCGGATTACAGGAATTAATCACTTTCCGAATCCGTTCGGGTGCGCGGAGTGCCATTTCCACGCGGTGGCGACGATGCTTTCGATGTCGTTGAATTTCACGCGCCAGTTGAGTTCGGTTTTTGCTTTCGTGGAGTCGGCGTAGAGCGAGGGAGGGTCGCCGGCGCGGCGGGAGGCTTCGACGTGGGGGACTTTTTTGCCGGTTACTTTTTCAACGGCGCGGAGGACTTCGCGCACGGAGGTGGGGGTGCCGGTGGCGAGGTTGTAGAAGTATTTGGAGCCGGGTTGCGCGAGTTTGTCGAAGACGGCGATGTGGGCGCGGCTGAGGTCGTCGACGTGGACGTAGTCGCGCAGGCAGGTGCCGTCGGGGGTGGGGTAGTCGGTGCCGAAGATTTGGAGGGGGGGGCGTTTGCCGGTGGCGGCGTCGATGGCGAGGGGGATGAGGTGGGTCTCGGGGTCGTGGTCCTCGCCGATTGCGCCGTCCTCGGCGGCGCCGGCGGCGTTGAAATAGCGGAAGACGGCGAAGGACAGGCCGTGCGCGCGGGCGAGGGCTTTGAGGGCGTTTTCGACGTCGAGCTTGGTCTGGCCGTAGGGGTTGATGGGGGCCTGCGGCGTGGTTTCGAGGATGGGCATTTTTTCGGGGATGCCATAGGTGGCGGCGGTCGAGGAGAAGACGAATTTTTTCACGCCGCCGGCGAGCATCGCGCGCAGCAGGCCGAGGGTGGCGACGACGTTGTTTTGGTAGTATTTCATCGGCTCGTTGACGGATTCGCCGACGTAGGTGAAGGCGGCGAAGTGCATGACGATGTCGATTTTTTCGCCGGCGAGGATTTTGGCGATGGCGGCCTCGTCGCCGAGGTTTGCGTTGTAGAAGGGCACGCCGGGGGCGACGGCGGCGCGGTGGCCGAAGACGAGATTGTCGACGACGACGGGGCGATGCCCTGCGGCGGCGACTTGGCGCGCGCAATGGCTTCCGATGTAACCTGCTCCACCTGCGATTAGGATGTTCATGTGTGAGTGAGTGTGAGTG
>JGI20166J26741_11758030_pt1 | contig 10454 bp, 8 predicted proteins | sample TergutCu122P5_FD_26741 | JGI IMG/M metagenome (IMG submission 26741) | reverse complement strand
CCCCCCCCTAATTTTATGTACTTCGCTTAAGATAAATGATCGGTTAGAAATCGGTTTGCTCCATTTTCAGTGTTTGTCTTGGGCAATTTAAAGGTTTAGAATGGGATGCTAGGCGGCACCGTGCCAGAATACCGCACAGACGTTTCCATTGCTTATTAGTTTACCTCGTCACGTGACGCCCGTAATTTCTTTTGTGTCTTTGAAGTATTTTATTACCTTGCGAGCGTCGAAGAGTTTTGTGATCCTGTGTCCACAGTTGGTACGTACTGTATTTTGCTTCAGATACAAATCTAAAGATCCCAGAGTAGCTGAATCCTGTATATTTATGTCACTGACACACTGTCAGTAGTAGAGACGCAGCAGTGTAAAATGCGCAGAGGTGGTTACAGAATGCAGCAAGGGACAGTTTCCGATAAATGTTAGAGCGTTAATTTCCTGAACCTCTTACGGGATTTCACTGAAGATGAAGTATGAAATATCTGAAAGGCAAAGTCACGTGTTAACGGCTGTGCCTTGACTTTAAATACTCCCATATTAAGTTGAAACAGAAGATCGCCGGTCCTTTAAACTTTCAGCGTAATTCCATATCGATAGACAGAAGCCCTAGCCCATGTTTGTAAGACGAACCATTTTTTTAGAGGAAATCGTAACGTTATCTTGAATGTTTATTGATAGTCAATAAACAAAGTCCGATTTGCCTGGCAGTCCATATTAACAGGCCCTCGTATCGATAATAATCCTATCTCTTCGTTCGTTTGACAGATGGACCTTGCGGAAGGTCGGGCGGACGGACACGGATTGCTGTTGTATGTCAGTGTGCTGTTACTGTTGTTGTTATTATTATTATTATTATTATTATTATTACCAATATTTGTTATCACCTATTAACAGGATATTTCCGATTATACGAGTATACCGGAAGCACACAACATTTCTAGGTTATATACTGTAGCAGCTGTTCTGTGTTGCCAGTTACGGCCCATGTAATGGCATTTCCCACGATCGCCTTGTACTGTTCGCAGTATGTGCACAGTGCACGGCATGGCTGTTTTCTGTAGTTCCTTAATGCCGTGCTTACCAGATGTGTTGCTGGGATATTTTCTGAATGATTTGGAGATGGTTCTATTTGCCCCCTTTATTGCTGGTATCACTCTTGTTTTTACATTCTGTGTATTTTCAAAATCTTTTCGGTTCCTGTATCGATCAAATTTCTATCTGTTGATATTGTATTTTCTTTTAATAGGCATGTTCCTTTTTCATAATAACGGATTGTGGTATCCAGTTTGAATGAATAAATACTGGGTTCGAGTCCGTAAGGGTCCCGATGCACTTAGACCTTTTTAACAGCCCCTTTGTGCCCGATGTCCGGTTTATTGTTAGGGATGGTTCTGTATTATTATTATTGTTATTATTATTAACATCATCATCACCATCATTATCATCATCATCTTCATATGCAGTTGCGATAGAAATAGGATTAGAAGGAGGAGGAGACGTATGAGGAAGTGCGTTTCGAATGTTGCCAAGTCCACTAGTATGTCATGCCTTCTCCCGTGTAACAGGACATGACTTACCTTACTGTGTGTAGAACACGTGTTGTACATTATCGGCACATCTTGCTTTTGAGGGGCCACTTACTGAAACTGCTCATGTACTTCCTACGTTTATTTTATTTGAAGGTCCGTATTGCTTACTTAATTCGCTATGTATTCTCCTGAGAGCAAGATGTCCTGTGTGGAAGGTATGGGTGCGTGACTTGATGCTTCCTTTGCGGTGTAAATGAGGTGTTCTTCTCTCTTCTGGATATTGCACAGCGGCGGTTGGTGGTTACCGACGTTTCGGGACAGCCTATCGGTCCCGTCTTCTTTGACCCTTGAAGTTGGGGCCGATATGCTGTCCTGCAATGTCGGTAACATTAGCAATGAACGCTGCGCAATATCCAAAAGAGCGAATACCTCAGGAAGGTACAGATGTTGTTAAGGTGTCGTATAGGGTATACCGTTTGTATAGATTTCAATTACTTGGAAAATATCATTACCGTATTGACATGATCCGTTTGTGTGTGCCAGCCAGCGCGATGCTAACCTTACGCGGTCGCTGACGTCCGATTCAGTGCGCATTACTTATATTAATTAAATATAAGCAATGAGACATCTCGTTTGTCATGCCACCGGTGGGTTTACCGATTCCTCTTAATGCAGTATGTATTAACCCTTTAAAGACGAATGAAATACTGCTTTATTTAGGGACCCAGTACGTACCGCACAGTAAACACATTTCATCTCGATTATAAACTCAATCAGTTTATGGTGTAAGTGACACGAGTCTCTGTTTGTTCACAGATAATTACAAAACACACAACTACAATGTGGGCAGAGCGTACAATTGTTGAATGTTAAACCTGGCGGTGCATCACGTAACCAGTAGGCTTTAAAAGGTCAATTAAATTTCATTATTATTATTAAATGTGCATCCTCTCCTCTCAACAGCTTTACCCAAAGTACTGGGGCCACAGTGTGCATGTTACCTGGAGGCTAACAATAGCAACAAGTTGGCTGATTTTCTTGCCAACTCTTTGTTTGTCCCCAGCTTACTCCCCACTGCCTTCTGCTGGGATGCGGCTGGAAGATAATTATAGAAAACAGCTCCTCCTCTCCATCCGTCTTTCTTGCAGCGCGGTCCATGCCGCTAGTCGGATATTCGTCAGTTAACCACCGTAATTTCAACATGCCAGACGGTCCGTTTCTAAAATGGTAGTTGCGTCCTTTATGCTACTGACTGGCATAGCGAATTGCCTCAGTGTCTAAACTGTAGCGGTGGCCCGCTTCTTAGAACCTCGACGGCAGCCAAGCCATTTTATATTAAAATTCAGGCCAATATAAAAAATAACTCACAAGAAATGGAATTTTAATTATAGGGCCTTTATTTTATGGTAAATTAGAGAATAAGATTAATATTATTTGAAGATTATTTAAAATGAGAAATAAAAAACAGTATGTTTATTCAAAAATGTTTCTTTTAGTCAGTTTGTAAGTTTTACTCAGACTTTTAATCTTCAGTGTCAGTGGGCTCTTATTTTGAAAATTGCATTTATAGCGTTATAGATGACTTTCCCAAACAGAGCTTTGATTTATGAATATAATCAGTATATGGTATTGTTGTAAAAACTACATAGTATACTAACATAAACTCTGTACCTAACGACCCATCTTCTCCTGACCACCTCTCGTAGCGCAGTGTTATGCCTTCATTATTGCCACTTTCGCTACAGGCCCGTATTTGTCAGCAGTTCAACCATTTCACTCTAAGTATGCTGCCATTTCCTCACTCATTTTTAACGACAACGAAGAGATCGCCTCTGTGGTTACTAACCAGAGACCAGCTATCAGATGCGGGCCTTCCTACTGATGGATAGCCTGCTCTTTTTCTTGTAGTCAGTATGCGACGCCGACTGGCTTGACGCTTATGTATTATTACAAAAACAATTGCGTCGGATCTGACGAGCCAGAAACAAAAACGGCAGTGGTAGGGGTCAGGATCCCAGGTCCATCATGTTAGTGACTGTAGTTGCTACTTTGAAATTGTTTTATTGCAGGTAATATACGTTGTTGCAAAGCTAATCGCATTACAGGCATCACACTGCACAAGGGAATTGTTTTGTTTGTTTCTGGCGTTTAATCTCGTCAGTCGCTTGACGGATTCTGATTAAAGTTTATGTATGTGATGTACACCATGGACTGTGCGGCCATTTTAGTTTATGTTCATGTAATTCTATTTAAGAAACACACGGAATTTAACTTTTGTCAATTTTTTAAAATTCTGTCATCGTATGATACGTGTGTCTGGCAGTATGAGGTTTGAAGTCTTTCAGGACGGTGAAGATTCTACTTGTGGTCGTGTGGATTGCAGTGCCGTATGATCTGGAAGGTGGATACAAAGTTTTCAGTAGCACATGTTGCCGCCTTCTTCTGTGATAATGTAAGTAGTATTTACCCTCGAAACGCTGGTAAAATTGCACCAGATTACGCAGTATCATAATATAGAAGGCAGCCCTTTTGTTTATTTTATTTATTAAAATAAATATCGTAGAGTGTAGTATGAAAAGTTGGGAGTCCGTGCATGTTACGTTATGGCTACTGGATACGAAACGTCTTTCCGTTGTCTCTAATGTGTCCAGCTGTCACCGAGTCGATCACCCGTTACTGTCGCTGCATGCCATATCGTCACCTTGCCACTAATTTACCCTGTAAAGCCCAGTCGTTACTGTACCTACCGTCAGGTTTAGCATTTAAAAACTATACGATCTGCCCACAGTGTATTTATGTGTTTTGTATGGATCTCAGAACAAACAGCAATTATTTTACAACACATTATGAACTGATTGGTTTGTATAACCTAAACGGAGTGTGTTTACTGCGCGGTACGAACTGAATGTTTAAAAACATTGTTAATCTGGAGGAAAGGTCAATATTTTTGGAGGTGGTAGTAACGGCGATTTTGGGAAAAACGTCATATGAACATGTTTATGGTTCTGAACGGTTACCGAGATAGGACTCTTAGAATCTCCAGACCTAACTCCGTTAGATTTTTGTTTGTGGGGTTGCATGAAAGTCGAAGTTTACAGAATAAAGAAGGATACACGAGACGAATTTCCCGCTGACCTTATGGGTGCTTTTGCCCGCATAAAGAAATGTGAAGATCAGCTCAGACGAACAACACGCGATCTTCGCACACGAGTTGTAGACGGGGGAATTTTCAGGAATTTTTTATGAACTGTAACTGTCATGTCTGTGCAACATATTTGTCATTTGAACATTAAATTAAACTAAATTAAATTTAACAGTAAGGAATTTCTCTTTATTACCATTCACAGTGCTGTTTTATGTGTATTTGTGAATTTAAATAGCTCCATATCCATAACCATTCAGAAGTAGGAACATGTAATATAAACATTTTACCTTGCAATGACTGATAATGTCACATCTCGAAATGTTGAACCCTCCTCCTGAATCACCCTCTATAATTTAGGATAATCTTAGTTTTAAAGTGTCACTTCGAACTCTGTAGTTGTTCATGTATTGCGTTGATAAGGGCAGAGTTCAAACCCAGTCAGTGAATCGATTTATTTGTATTCTTTACTTCTACATCTCCCTAATTATTTATTTTACTACGCTATTTCAATTACTGATGTTATGTGTTTAATGACGAGGCAATATACTGTAAAACACCTAAAAGGTCGTTTAATTTTTCTCGAGGGTTGAGGGCAGCCATGAAGGACTTAGGTGCTAGAGTGTGTTTGTTGCCGTGTATATCATACCGCGTCGCAACCCCAAATGTGGTGCCGTAAAGGAGTCTCTGGCACGTTGTAACTTACTTTTACTTCCCGTTGCGCTGTTCGCGATACTTGTCAAGTCCGTTTCCTTGATTTGCCTGCGACAGTTTAAATCGCATAGGCCTACTTAGTTTCTCTCTAGTTCCTTTTACTCAACGCTCTAAGTTCCAGATACTTTCCTAAAAATAGGAGAGTAAAACTGTAAAGGAAAAAAGGGAACGAAACAACAAATGCGTGAATGTTTAGGTAAAGAACATACAAACCCTACTATGATCAAAAACTTTTCTAACTACTAGGACACTACATCTTACATTTTCTTCCCCCTGTGTTGCATGCAAACACCACTCGCGGCAATAAACACTCTTGTTCTCCTGACGTTGGGCATAATGATGCCCGAAACATGTTGAGATTTAATTAATCAAGAATAAATCTGCTGCTTATTGTGACATCTAGTTGGTTCTATTTCTTTACCTATTCTAACGATGCACGGTCATACGTGCATAAAACTTGCGTGAATGTTTATTAGATACGTGTATTATGCTTTGCGTCTTTGAGACATGTCATGCGATTAAATTAATCGGGCTGGAAACTTTAAAGTGGCAACGTAATGCAGTCGTAATTAATATTCGAAATCATTAACATCTGCTGGCTTCTTTGCAATTTATCTATACAGAGAAACTTACATGTATCGTGAGGGTTAAAATATTTGTTTCAAGAAATGTGCAAAAGAGGCTAATTGGTATTAGGAATAATGAGTAGAGCTGTTACTGAATTGCTGCTTGTAAAGTAAAAGTAAAATTCAGCCTATAGCCTGCCATGAAAGTACAGAGAGGGAGTACAGTTAGAGCTCTACTCTTTCTTTAACCTCGGCGCTAAATGGGGGTGGGTGGTCAACGCCACGCCCCGGCCCCTTTACCCCCGGGAGAGATACCCGGTACACATTGTATAGGAGGATGGGGGCCGATGCGGATTTGTGAGGACAAGGAGGGCTGCACGTGTCATCTCGAACAAGCATACTTCCACTCTTACACAACAACCCAGCAGGCATTTCACAAGTGCTGTTCGCACTTTTGGCAATGGTTTTGTAAAAAGGCATGACAAATCATTAGTGTGTGTCGTTGTGGATGCAGTGGTGGTCTTATATCAGCAGGAACTGGCAGGAGCGAGTGGCGGACAGATATTAAACGCTTTGCAAGAAATAACCCTGGGAAGGTAACACGATATGGTACATATTCTTGGTGCTTTACCCCTTGACCAAGTTGAATTGAAATTGAGCCAAGATGTTTTCTTTTACAAAGCAAGAGTCATTAACAACATGTACGTACCGTGTTTATTGAAGTTGTGAACTCTTAGACCGAAGCCAGATAAATAAATAACTATACAAATTAACAAAGCGTTTAGTGTTGTACCAACAGTAAGACCCGTTGAAAATACAGTAGAAGGGCCCTTCATTTAAACTGTATTATTTACACACGAAATACAGCAGAGTTGTTGGTTTTAAAGTCAGACACATACATGAGGCTGCAGTAGTACAAGGTGCACTTGATGTGAGTTTGATCGTGCGGGATGTTGCTCGACTCAGTCGAGCAACATCCCGCAAGTCGGACACATAAACCTACAGCTCCACACCAGACCAACGACCTGTAAACCAAAGCGCCATGTACCACAGGCAGCAACCATCTGTTTAACTCTTGCGCTCCTGATGATGGGCATAATGGTGCGCGAAGCATGTTGAGCGGACAATAAGTTTTGCAATAAAAACCAATCTGTTGCATCCAGTTGGCCTTTTATTTTCCACGTAGTACAAGGTGCAGTCAGAAGGGAAGACCTCCAGTTTTTTATGTCATGCTGTTTACAAGTCAGATATGTGAACATTTCATGGAACACTACTTCAGCATTATTGAAGGCGTAATTATATTTCAGTTTAGTCCCCATGTTTCTCCACAGCCTTCATGGAAACCTCTGAATAAGAGCATTTTTTTTTTATCCAGCGTGTCGTAAAAGTTGTTCTTCCTCGTCTGCTGCCACTGTCGCACTGTAAAACGCAGTGCATCGAAAGTTTTTCCCCGTTCTTCGGAAAACCAAACAAGTGATAATCTGATGGTGTGATGTCCGGGATGTGGGGCAACACTGTTCCACCAAAATTTGTGACGGCCTCTCTCTTTGCATGAGAATGGTGTTATTCTTGTGAACGTCTTGCCTAGGGGGACAACAATGAACTTCGACTTCTATATTCAGATACCAAGAAGTCAGCACGTTCGCTATCGTCCATTTTGTCCCGGAAGATACACATGAAATGAAAATGTTTCTCCTCCATGACAAGGCTAAGTTGCACACAAGTGTGAGTACCGAAGGGGCGGGCACGAATTTTGGACGGCGTTGTTGCCACATGCACCCTACAGTCTTGACCTCGCACCATCACATTGTGACCTGTTCGGTCCTTAAAACACCTGCGAGGACAACATTACACCAAGTACAAGGTACTGCAGAACGTTGTGTGTCAGTGGCTGCAGAGGGCGAGCAACGTTTACCGGGCGGGAATACAGACTGTTGTTGTAAGTTGGAAGAAGAGTGAGAGTGCACTGAAAGATAACTGCACCTGCAGCAATGTTGTAGCGAAGTTCTGCGAAATTTTCAAATGTCCGTGTTTTAAATAGCATGAAATGACAAGACAGGCATTTTACATATAACTACCATCGAGGCGCGTTCGGGTAAGCATTGTTGCCGTGGAAAAGCAGTTAGCATTACATATTCTGAATGTGTTATTTGTGGCCTTAGAAATCTAGCACGACATGCGCCTTATTATGTCGTCATCTGTAGTCCGTATGTTTAAACCATATTTTTCACCTTAGCTCATAAACGGCACGATTTTCGGAAAAACGTTATTGAACTCAGTATATTTATTCTGATTTCTTCTACACCTTGTGTATGGAACATTTCTCATTCTAAGAAGAATTGCGTGAGGTATCATAAATGTACATAGGTCTTCATGTAGAGTGCCCGTTATTATTGTCGGATTTTAATGAAACTTGAATTTTCTTTATAGATTTTCGAAAAATGTCAAATTTCATGAAAATCCATTCAGTTGGAACAGAATTGTACCATGCGGACCGGCAGACATATAGACAGACAGGCATTACGAAGCTAATAGTCACTTTCCGTAACTTTGCAAACGCGCCTAAAACCAAGAGGCGTTACTCTCTGACTTGACTTCTCTTGTACGTGCTTACTGTGGGTGGCGCGAAACTTGCAGCAACAAACGCACTACGTACAATATGACATACTGATTCATATCTCTTCGTTCCGCGTTCCTCGTGATTCGTTAGTGGCTACAAGCTGCCATTCGACATTATATAGCTAGCCTGAGTTAGTGACTGCACTGTTATATAAACAGGGCTGCTTCCCGACGGTCTGCCCATATACTCTCGAAGGTCGGAGGTCGAAGGTCGCTGTGTGATGTGAAAGTCAGTCGGACACGCCTGACGTGCGGCGTATTAAAGGCTGCGGCTATTCGCGGGGTAATTGATTCCAGCTCTTGCAGTATGATTGTAAATATAGGCTGGCACTGTTCCAGAAGCACGTGACGAATTGCGGACATGTCACCGGCTTTGTGCCCGCAGCGTGGACCAAGCCCAGTTATGTCGCTCGCCATGATAATGTCCAGACCCCTTTGCTTCTTCAGCAATAAATAAATTGCCTGTGTGCTATTTTTACATCAGCCTGTATGTTTTTTATCATAGTCATCTGTTAATACATTAATTAAGAAACCAATTTTGAAATCTGTCACTGTACGTTAAGAATTAATACTTTTAGGTGACACTAAATACGAATGCTTCAAGTATATATGAACAGCTGGTAGAAAGCTGCCTGCGTCGCTTTGAGTTACTGTTATTGAAAGGTGCAGCTGTGACAGTTTCTTTAAATGGAGACGATGTGAATGTTGTTTCGGAAAGACCGCTGCCTGCCATTGTACCGCCACACCGTGCTGTACAAGATACAACAGCGATGCAGCTGACTGCTGTAGAACTGACCTTCGAATTTCCATCGCCAAACGTGTTCGCTGAAATACGACACATTCCACTGAAATCTGATGTTGCCATTGTCTGATACTTTTTGCAACGAGTAGATAGTTTCGGTCCTTTTTTGTGTCTAATTTTTTAAACAAATTTCTGACCACCCTGGCGACGCCGAGCTTTATGCAGAAGTTTTCTCCCCCTCCCCCGCCCCCTAGCCTGTTACTAATTGATTCGTTTGGATTTCCGCAATTGAGCTCTTGCTGGAGGTTACATTTCTGTGGGAAGACTGTCAGACTGTGCGAAATTGTTGAAGTAGAAAATCCGTATTTTTCCGGCGGGGCTTCCTCCTGCAGTTCAGTGCGAAGAGTCTAGTGGCAGAGTTGATTGAAGCAGAACAGCCGCTGGCAACTCAGTTCACTGCGTACTGAACACCTTGAGAAAACTAAACATGCTGAAGGAATTATATTCAAGTTATTGATAAGAAGTTTATTTTGTGCACAGGACTGGATGTGTGGCTTATGCAGCACGTGGGGAGTTGAACGTCAGAGTGTGGTCTGAAATATCACGAAAAGAGAATTCTTGATAGACCTAAGCCTGTAACGGGGGTCAGATAGCAGTTGAGTAGGTCACGGTGGGGTCCAGTGGACGGCTACTGTTGCGATTGTAATGCCAACAGGATGGGGGAATTTCTTGGCCAGTTAAGCGACTGTCAACATTTTTAATTAACACTCTGTACCATCACAGTTGTTCGAATGTGTGTGTGTGTGTGTGTGTGTGTGTATGTATGTAGGTATGTGTATGTACGTACAAGGTGTGGCAGTAAAGAAACCGGATTGCTTTTGTTACTCATTTCCGGCCACGTCGATGACGAAGAGGAGGGTAGGGCATTGACCCATGGATTTCCCTCTACCTTCACACAAAGGTTCATTCACGCGCATCGGTTAGTCTGGCCGTGACCATTGTTAGAAGCGGATCGTGTGTCTGAGCTCTGTCGGAATAATGCTGCGTGCTAATGTAGAACGTGTTAACATCAAATTCCTCACAAAACTTGGAAAAGTCTGCCACAGAAACTTACAATTTGTTGACAGAAGTTTATGGTGATCAGT
>JGI20166J26741_11757919_pt1 | contig 10455 bp, 7 predicted proteins | sample TergutCu122P5_FD_26741 | JGI IMG/M metagenome (IMG submission 26741) | reverse complement strand
TATATATATGCAAGCAATGTTAATAAATGTTTATACTACTTTGACATTAATATTTCAAATTATCGCCTGTTTTATGAAAATATTAGTGTTCTCTCTCGGATAGGATACCACCTGTAAATGTTTCCTGTTTTGGGATCTCGTGTCCGACGAATTATATGTACGAATATTGGTTAGAACTGCTCTACGTTTCACGTTTGAAGGCACTAAGTTGTCCATGTGCATGTCTATTGGGTATAGGAGGAGTGGACTTATAGCTCCACACACATTCTTAAGATTCACGCCCCGTCCGCTTGACGCCAGAGAAGGAACCACTACAACCACTAAATAAGAGGTTGGATGGGCCCCTGAGCTGCTTTTGGCGTTTTGGAGAAAAAAAAAGTTCTCTTGTTCCTCCCGGCAATCGAACCACTATCCGTTGGTTGCCCAGGCCGTAGCTTGGTATCCCGGCTGCAGGTTAATACAAATCATTCATGACGCATGAGCTACAAATATCACAGTCTGGACAATCCATTAACTGGGTCAATTGGTCCCCACGGAGACACATACCGGCGGATATTTCCTTTCTGTAATTATGTTTCATGTGTGTCGTTAATACAAGTACTTCGAACATCTGTTATAAACACGTACAGAGTAGCCGAACAGAAAATCAGAATGTTTTCAAAGTAAACAGAGACGTGTTATATGTTCCTTTTGAACTATCCACCTCACGTCTTCTTACGGGTTTCCGCTTGTCAAGTAAATGTGGCCTAGTTTGGTAAAGTTACTGAAATTCTTATGGGAGCTTCGCGATAAGCTAAAAGCCACATGTAGAAGACGGAATATTATTATAGTAGGCGTGTTATAATACTGTTTATCGTTGAAACGGCATAATGAAAGATCGAAATACGAATTTTATAACCACTAGATAAACAATGTTTTGGACATTGAATAAATTTTATTAATTACCAGCTATTAGAATCATGTAATTTATTATCTCACAGAATTACTGGCTACAAGGAGTAGATTCCTCTTCATAAGATGATTGCTCAGCTGATAAAAATCTTCTGTCTTTTCATTTCTATGTTCGCAAAGGCACTACGATCTCTACCACGCCCTCATACCTTCCTTTCTTGAGAATATTACAGTATTTTACTTCGTAGTAATATCTAATCTTCGGACTTTCAGGCTAAAATGTGTCTTTCATAGCCCCGTGTATGCAATGTGCCTCGCCCGTCTTATCTTCCTGGATATTTGTACACCCACATGAGAATGTACACTTACAAACCGCGAAGATTTTCATGATACAGTTGTCTCCATCCTCCTCTTACTTCTTACACCTTACATCGAGACACGCCCCATAGAAGTCTGTTCTCCATCGCACTCGGTGTGTGTTTTACTTCTTTAAAACAAGAGGCAAAACTGTAGCTTGTTATATGGGGTGAGTTATAATTCACGCAATCCAAGAATCAGTAGTCAACATTTCTAAATATTTCTGTACTAAAAGATTATGTACTGGAATAATGATAATAAAAATTATGAACATTTTAATGAGAAAATATGAGCATTATAATAAATGCTTATCTTTAACACACACGCAAACTATTTCTATCTTATTCGTTGACATCTTGGGTATTGTTGGATATTCTATCTTAGCAGTATTATTCGAATTGTTTTTCAGGCTTCCCATGTATGGGAATTAATTATGTACTTTTTTTTTCCTTCAACACACCCAACAAAAATATTCAGCCGACTTAGTATTTTATTATTTTAGCATTTTACATTTATGCATTTGTTCACAAACTTTTGTGATATGTATCCGTCATTTGTAATGCACCTCCTGAGGATTAACACAAGAGTGACTGAAACAAGTAGGAGGAATACTGTGCTTATAACATGAGATACTTTTATACATTTACGTGCAATTTTTGGTTGCCTTACCATATTGGGCCACATCCTCTATATCAAGATCTTGATGTTCTTGCGTTAAACCAACACGGTGAAGATTTAGGCCTGACTTCTTAACAATCCTTTGTGTGCTTGAATATAAGGTGCCTTTTGAGAAGGAAGTCTTCGCGGTGATTTCTCTGGGCGACTGCAACAAGTGTTGATTAATATGTTCAGTTTTTTTTGTCTGGAAGGCAGTAATGGGTGCACTGTCATTGTATCATAAATACTACCTCTTTTATAAAAACAGGTTCCTAGTCGTGAAATTATTGATATATTTGGCACTGTTATATCAGGATATTTGTTTTGAAATTTGACTTGAATATTCACAAAGATTACTAATAAAATAGTGTTCGACCAGGAACACTATTCGTTTCATCGTGGCTTCGTCGAGAACTAGTCAGTATTAGTGGGTCTGAGCGATTGTAATTAACTACCACTATTTGATGTTTCAAAAAATACGTTTTGCCACGTAGCGATTTTGTAAGGAATGGATAGTTTTGCCAATATGAGAGAAATCGACTGGGACGTAATCAGTTGCGGGACTTTTGAATTAGCTTGTATTTTAAATTTTAGTGTTTGTAGATAAGAGATGTTAAAATAATCGAGTATCCACAGAATGGAGGGAAACATGAAAGTAAATAGCTTTAAATTCACAGTTTTCTGTTATTTTTTTAAAATTTAAAATATCAGTTGAACTGGATCAAAATATCACTGCACCTGTAAGCCGAAAGAAATGGATCTATATTTCTTTTAAAAACTTCCGTTTGTTTTCCAGGGTTTCTCTTTCTGATAAGAACAGCATGAAAGGAATATTTATATTGAGCACTAGTGGCCCGAAATTCACGTACATAATACGTAACAGTTTAGTTTCTACATCACAAAATCCGTGCCTCCATTGCAAATACTGCTCGGTGAACGCTATTTCGGGAAATGATCTTTGCTGATCGTGACAATCATACGCAACACACAGATACATTCTGTTGTGCCAAAGACGATCTTCTGAAGTCAACGCATATGGTACATATTGTTTTCGCTGTGCTGTAAATGGTTAATAGTCCGAAGCGAAGCCCTGCAGCATAATGTGTAGGCGGTGGCATGACAGCTGCAGTCACACGATTTCTCACAACCTTTTAATGCCTGGTAATGGTGCAGGATCCACCTGTTAAGATGGTTCCACAAGAAAGAGAATGCCCGTAACACAGGTAGCAGGCAGCACCATACATCAACCAGGTCCTACTCAGTCAACATAAAGGATGACGTATTAAAGAAGTTTTAATATTTGTTCATCCGTCTGTTATTAATAGCTGTATCATTAAGGCTATATTATATGGATTAGAAAATAAATTATGGGTTCTACCGTAATCTTTTTTAATTTATTATTTATTCAACTTTCAAAGGCGTAGCACAGGTGCTACCACCTGGTGAGAAAGTCTATCTTGTTACTAAAAAATTATTGAAATAAAATGAAAAGAAGTGGCTTCATTTTCTCTATTCTGCCAAGGCAGGCAAGTGTCGCCTCCAGTGTAGAGATATGGAGTTAAGAGTTATTTAAACGCGTGACCACCCACTGTGTAAGATTAGATGCAGCGCTCTTACACTATTATGTTGTATTCAGAGATTCCTTTTTTAAACGTGAAATGTGTGTGGAAGATTAGCTGTAATGTATTTCAGGCGTGGGTGTTGTAAATGGTGATCAATTGCTTGTGTGATTCAATATCCAGATGCTTTGCTCGTAGGAATCTGGGATCGGGGGCTGACACAAGGAAGGTCATTATCCGTGTTCGTAGATTACAGTTAGTAAAGCTGTGCCTGGCTGATCACCGGCTGTGTTGTAGGACTCTTGTTTTTACTGTGATTTATTTTACAGCGCTGTCGGGTTCTCGATTTGTATACCGTCGATGGTAGATGATTACTGAATGATTAAGTGGAATGAAGTTTTGAGGAAGAAGTTGTGGCCTAATGGAGGCATTATTCCAGCATTTACCTGGATGAACTAAAAAAATCACCAAATACCTCAGGAACGTTTGTGTCCCGGCTGGGAATGGAACCAATAACAGACGGAATATAAACGTAGAAACTTGCTGCTACACCAACATTCCCCGTGCCTGACTTTTATTTTCAGGGATGCTTTCTGCTCTTCACGTGTTAAGACTGCTTGAAATACTCTGTTGTTTTACGCCCATAGGTCCAGGTTTATTTTGTTACCGTGTGGTGAAAAATTACAAATATATATGCATTAGTTATGTACCGTCAGTCTGCTTGTAACAACTCGAGGACCATCCGGAGAGTTTTTGTGAATTTTTATGTTAGGGAGTTTTCTAAGACTTGTCCATCAAATAATTACAATTTTGGTTAAAATCGGACAGTATTAATGGAAAATTTACAAGAAAACCTACATGTGTTTGTGTTTGTATCTCGAGCGCAACTTGCTGAAAATTTGTACAAACCAAGAATATGATGATAAATGTTTTGAGAAAAAAGGCATAAAAATTTATACCTTAATGCATGTTAGCTTCACGTGGAATCACTTTATTTTTTAGAAATGCAAAACAGTACAATCATTTAAGCTACATTTCCTTTAAAAGAATCATCTTGTACAACTATGCACTTCTGCCAGTGTCTGTTAAGTTGTTGGAAACGTTCCTGGGAGCCATTTTGTGAAAGCCCTTTCAGCTCTTCCATCGCATTCTTAGTGATGTCAGTACCTTCACAAAAGTGCCATTCCTTTAATGCTGATTTCAGCCGAGGGAATAGATAAAATCAGCTGGTGCCAGGTCAGGAGAGTATGGAGGATCCTACCGTGTTGCCGCATAATTCTTTCCTAAGATATCCTTAACCAAAACCGACCGGCGTGCTGGAGCATTATCGTGAAGGAGTAACCGACTCGATTTTTCGGGTCTTTCCCTTCTGACCTCATCCCTAAAGCGACGAAGAATGTCAGTACCAGCTTAGGAGACAGAAATTTTCCTCATGCAGCCTTTCCTGTAAATTATACCACCGCATTCCGGGAACTTTCTGAAGATACTGCTTACACATTCCCCTCAGTGTTATGGTTTTTGATGTAGTTAAATACCATTGGGTGAGCACAGAAGAGTTCTTACGCATTGTGTACATCCCTTAACGTGTGTGAAAATAATATAATTTTGGAAACCTCATTTTCTTTCGTCAGGTGAACGATTCAAGAATAAGGAAGTTCTGTTGCAGAAAATAGAAGTTTGGGGTTGACATCCAACACAGCAGCAGATATATTTATTAAGCCTGGGATTAAATGTTTTCAGAATATATGTTCTATAGAAAGAAGTAACATATTTTGTCATTTAGCTCTATAGAAGAGGAATTGTGAGAAGCATGTGTTCCCAGATTTAATAAATAATGGTTATACGCAAGGCATATTTTCTTAACTACATTCGTATTAACCTGAAACTGGCCAACTACAGAGCTGAAATATGAAACTAAATAAGAAAAACCGTATTCAATAAATGTGGCTGTGCTGACTGTATTCTTTAAAAATTTGTTTATAGAGTATGAAAGCTGCTCAACTGGATGTGCAAATAAAAAATGATGAATTAATTTTCAGAACCAACTTAATATGCACTAAACTTATTATTCACACCTTAACAGTTATCCCAGCATATTTCGGCACACCACACGTGGCATCATCTGGGAGTCTTCGTAGTTATTATCATAACGAAGATTCCCTGATGGTGGTAAGTGTGGTGTGCCGAAACATGCTGAGAGAACTGTTAAGGTGTGAAAAATAAATTTAGTGCATGTACGTTTGGTTCTACAAACTGACACATGATAAAATGTACGGTAAGTACAGTATTGCAACCTAAATTGATATGCTGTTTTGTTCGTAGTTCGAACTTTTCTCACTCCTCGGTGTGAGACAGCCTAGCATCTAGCACTGTAATGACATTTTAATATTATTGTCTTCTTAGATGTGATGCCATATAGTCTGATAGAAATCTACGAATTTTTTGGCTGAAACTGTCGCTTCCATCTTCAGAGTAGTGTTTATTTTTTAGCCTTGAAGAGGAAGGTAGTAGGTTTCTCCGACAGGATGGTAAATTTCTGTAACACTACAAGGCATCACATTTCAGCAGACAGTAATTTTTATAATCACCGCTGCCAGAACCTCAGGTTTGATGTAATAATGCCGGTAAGACTACCGTCATTAGGCCTTTATACTCACAAAGTTGAAACAAAAGTGACATTCGTAACGTTTATCGTGGAAGAGGCCATGAGGGCCCAGAGGGATTAGAAGTTTAGCTCTAAACTTTCTTTAACCTAGATGGAGGTGGGTTGTCAATGCAACGCCCCGGGCGCCCCTGGTAAAGAGTCTTGGGTACCTGCTGTACAGGAGGCTGGTCGTACGGTGGTACATGGTCAGAGCCGATGTTACAGAGTTTGTCATTGTCCGTCGTCTGTGAAGCTGAGACTATGTATTTCCAACGGATTCATCTTAGTTGGTGTCCTCGTTCTATGTGTACTTGAAGACGGGGGCAGATCCAGCGTTCGAAATGTGAGTTTTTAAGCTGTGGCGCTGGACCCTGTCCAAAACTTCCGCCAGATTTATTGTTGTACGTAGAGCTGTTGCATCAAGACCACTGGCAAAGTTTGTGTTGTGGCTGGCTGGAAACACATATAACACAAGTATTATTAATTTATGTATGTTTTATAAGTGCATCATATAAAATAGTATTGATTATTTCCATGACAGTTAAATTGTGATTCGATCAGAATTTGTGTGTGTATCTGTATCAACAGCAATAGTTTGATTGCATTTGGTTCTTTTAAGGCGATAAGAATGCCTACGAAATTTGAAACATCATAAACAACGCAAGTGTGAATTTGGAGGATCGCAGAGGTTTGATCTAGTAATGAATTTTCCAGCATTGTTATGCGTTACGTTAATGTTTATAACGTAGTTCCTGCTTTATATATGGTGAGCAGTAACGTTTTTTGTATCATTTCCAGTGTGTACTCTGCAGCAATTAGACAAAGGGACGACATCGAGTCTTTCAGATTTTTATACTCTGATTCGAAATATTGTTTGCTCGTGTTTATTTCCTAAATTTCCTGTTGTTTTACTCTGCCTTGCATGGTTGCTTCACGATGAAGAATGACACTAGTGAAGATTGTATATGTTTACCCCGTGCAAAGAAAATGGCTACAGCATAGTCTCAGTTATATTGTTTATTTGGTTCCTATAAACTTGTTTTTCTGTAATAATGCAAATATAAATGACACCTATTTTTTTTAAACAGCTAGAAAAACGACGGTAGACATTTTGAAACAAAACCAAAACTTACATCTACTTTTTAGCGAAACTGCTCTTTCTACAATCTTAAAGTGTGTACTGTTGTAGACAAAAATTCTTTGCCAACAAAAATTGGACGATTTCTGTCTTACCATGTAACGTCCTGTGGTGTGTTAGATACTTCTGAGATGTGACTTCTTATAGTATTGTATACCTGTGGCATATGACCCGTGCATTTTGGTAAACACGTACTTATGAGACGTGATGTTGTGTAGGTTAGTACAGCGGTATGTCTGGGACCTGACGCCATGTAACTTGATAGATAATTCTTTATACATTGTGATTCATTTTAGTGTAGTGGATAGGTTTCTTTGGAATGTGAGGTGGTCGAGGTTGGTAGGAGTAGATGTGTAGATTACCTGTTAGATGTGGCGCATTGTATTTGTGTTGATATATACGAATGTACTTGGCATCATATCCCCCAAAGCTGTAATGCTGTTAATGTATTAATCAAAAGGTAAGGATGCCATCAACTGCAGTCAAAAAAGCACATACGATTCTTAGTTGGAAAATTATAACACTTGGGGAACTAGGCTTATATAAGAAGATAGTATCTATATATGTATTTGTATATAAATGCAGAATCGTGTACATATGTGTATATATATATATTTATATATAAGTTGGCACTAATTGTAAAGCTGTGTTTCTTGTATAAAGTAGTGGCGATAAACTTTACTTTCACCTTGAGACTCACAAACGATCTGAATCTGTAGTTTGTTTGGAAATTATTACAAAGTGATTAACGTTTAACAGGAACTTTCTCTTGTTTTCCTTTCCTTAGAGGTAGACTCGCGAAACACCAAGAAAATAGGCAGCCGCTTCTGGCGAGCTGCATGTCAGGCATCGTCATATGTTGAGGATGGGGACGCAGTTTTGTTTGTTTGTTTCTTTATTTCTTTGTGAAGAAGCGTACCTCAATCAGCATAGAGATTAGGTGGCAGCCGGAGAACAGGGTTTGATAGCAGGAGGGACGGCAGTTATTTTTCTTCTCTCCACCGCGTCCATGTGGGCTCTGGAGATGATTCAGAATCGTATGTAATTAACATTGGAGGTAAGACAGCCGCACCGTGTAGCTATATTTCAAGATTAAGGCCAATTTTTACAGCGGGCGTTCGCCTTTCCTTTTCTGTTTATCCCGGCATTTACCTGGAGAGAGTGAAGAAAACCACGAGATCCGGTTTACTGTTTTTGATTTGAACCCAGGACACCCGGTTCGAAGCAGGAGTACCAACCACTGATTGCGGCGTTTGTTGCGGAAAGTTCCCGGGGACATTCAGTGTTGCAGTAATTAATATATGTGACACTGGCCCATTCAGTATTGTCATGTCGGTATAAGAAGATTTATGTGCAGTTTTTAATCCGTTAAATATAGTTTCAATTATTCATTGTGAACATTAAAGTAGAAAAAATTATACATTGTAAAATATAACATATTGCTTGACGTATTAGATGAGAATCATGGAATTTTGTTTTTATGGAAGCTGTACGTTACATTTTATAATTTCATTGTAAATTTTATGAAGTTGTTCAGGAATGTAGCTATAATAACAAATGGTTAATTAACAGTTCGAAGCCTGACGTTCAACCGCATAGTGTCTGAAATTCAGTTCATATAGATTATGGAGACGAGCCGTTCATTGCTACTTGAGGAATTCAGAATAACAAGCAACACTAATATACTGCGTGTAAAAAAAGGCAGAGGTTTTGATTGTTAAAGGAAATGGTATTTACGGTTACCACTAAGCCTTAATGGGTTAACAGAGATGAAAAATTGCCATGGTTACTGTCGTAATTTTACTGCTAAAGTGTTTAATTTAGTGTCATACAGAGGAAGGAGAAGATGACGTAGTATGCTCCATACTTTTTGCTTTTCACTAAATGCTAATATTATTAGGGTTATCAGAGAAGGAGAAGGGCACGGAATACGCATGGGGGAGGATAAAAAATTTCCTACAAAATTGTAGTTGTCTGGAGTCATAGGAAAGAGACAATTTGATTTATCTAGGCGTAGGCGTGGATAATATTAAAAGTGAATGTTACAGTTTAAGGTTAACTTAAAATTTGTCGGCTCTGCTTACGTAATTTTATATTCAGTTTGCTACATAACACGAAAAAAAATATACGTAACAGTTAGAGAATATGAAACGTAAAGAATATATGTCTCTAGAGAACATATTTTCTATGTAATCCTGTGCCCAGGAACTCCAGATTTCGCTTCTGCTGGTATAGGCAGAAAACACTTTGCGCTACTGGCATTTGTGAATCATGTATGTGGCCATGACGTGTAAATGAGATGTTTCGTACAAGTTGCAAAGACGGTATTTGTTTGGCTTCTTATACGGAGTGTCCGAAAATTCACTGCCAAATTTTTTATGGTGCAGATCACTAATTAATTTTTCTTATGTCCAGAATTGAGACAGTTTATTTTAGAATCTCCACTGGTGTACCTTTGAATTCGAATTGATGCTGCTTTCACGTCTTCAGTACATTCATTGCCAGTCCTTCCTTTTAAAAAAAACGCTACTGATATTTCAATAAATTAGATAGGAACTTCATGGACACCCGTATAATGTGCATCGTGATATTTGTATTGAAGCAAGGGCTGTAATATTTTACTGCTACCAGTGTGTCATATTTAGCGGTATAAAGGGATGGAGGGTGGGATTTAGTTCGATAAACTTAGTTTATATCTACGTCTGTTCGTTTTGGTCCATGTCACAATTCGGTGACGTTTGAGCAACACAGTCATGACGTATTTCAACATAAAGCACGGGCTTATCTCAAACCGTCTCGCTGTGGATTGCTTTAGTGAGTATGTAAGCTTATGTCCCCTCAATAGAGCTTCAGCTGTTTACGGAGTAGCTTCTGGCATTCTGAGAGAACTTCCTGGCACTCGCATTTGCAGGCTATATTACTTTAAAAAATATGCTTGTAATAATATTTTTTCCCCTGTGTCTATATGTATTTTTTAAACATAAATGTAAAAATGTTGAATCGTTAACAAGGTATGCTAATAATGATAGATATGTTGCAATTTGTATTTTGTGTTTGACTAGTAGTATTACTGGTACGCGTACCAATGGCTGGAAAGGGAGGGGGGTGCTAAAATCCAGTTTTGTGTCCCGCTAAAAAGCGGATTAATTTGTTGGGGGGGTACAGTCTCGTGAATCACAGCTTCAATGTCAATATTGGGGAAGCTTCAT
>JGI20166J26741_11757808_pt1 | contig 10455 bp, 4 predicted proteins | sample TergutCu122P5_FD_26741 | JGI IMG/M metagenome (IMG submission 26741) | reverse complement strand
TCTCCGTAACCGTTCAACTTTGGATATAGGTGTTTTGGGTTATATCGGTATAGTTTAACATAAGGAACACCCTCCCGAAGTTTGGCCCTTTCCTCCTGTGGCACCCTGTATACATTTTATCTCCTGAACGTTCTTGTTTAGAACGTCCTCTTGTGCCGTAACGAGACGTTTAATATAATGCTCGTTTGATGACTAGAATGATTTCAACTGATGTCTCTCTCATCTAAAAAGTCTTTGTTGCGGGGTGGCATTCATTTTTTTTCGTTATGGCATTGTAGGCTGTATAGATGGATACGAGTATAATTGTGTCCATTTTTGCTCCTCTTTCATATTGATATACTGACTTTTCATTAAACCATTTTCAACGACAGAAGCCAGTGCTTCCTTTTCAGTGCAAGGAACTGGTGGCTGAAGTGACGATATCAACGCTTCTACTCTTGTCCCTCTTAGCAGAGTAGTTGATGTCATTTTTTTCAACATTCGCAAAGCATCTCGTTCCCGATAATTTCGAAGGACATTTTACAGCGAAACCTAGCTCTTCTTAAGAGTACCTTTGGATCAGATGTTTTAGTCGCTTTCATTTGCTTCTAAGGCTACATTGGTGTAGGAGTTCCTGCGATCTTCTCCCACTGAAGGTTAATAATAGAACAGACTCGTTACTTTCACGGGGTGTTACAGACTCGTTGGAAGCTTTAATTCTTTGTCCTGATTTCCGCGACACTGCTTCCACCGTTTACGTAATCACATTTAAATATCTGCAAAGTCACGCTGGTTTTCTTTGTAATATCTTCACTACATTATTGCGTCCCCAGTGTACCCTTTATACGGTTTTGTACAGCCCGGCTTTTTTTTTCCCTTTTATCATATAGAAGTGGAAACAGTTGTCGGCGGTGCTGTCACCGAATGTTGACTTGGCTCCATAAAAAAATGCATATTAACAAATAGCCCAAAAATGGATTATATGTGCCTTAAAACTCAGGTGCAGAAATCCTGGGTGCCACATCTCCTGGGGAGACTAAATGTTGTATGGTATGTCTTTTATTTATGGGTTCTCAGTATTAACTCTTTCCATGTCACCCTTCTATCGCCTAGAGTTTTGATGTTTCTTCTAGAGTTTCGGAAAATTTGTGGTCATCTTCCTTAGAGTATATAAGGTTAATTATAATTGATATGGAAATATTTGTGTCAGTTTATGCCTTTCACGTGTACTCGTATATGTTCATGCGAGGCACGAAGTTGTTTATTCAAGATATAAGATAGAAGTTCCTGTAAAAGCAATTTACATCTGATTTGAAGTGCGAATACTCGCCTCTGGCTAAAATTCCCATTTGCAAAATATTGACTTCCATTTTGTAAATGAAACTACAAGCGTCTCCCCGTAAGCATGATAGATCTACCCTTAGAACACAAAAAATACACGATTGGTTCCCGTTCCCAGTAATGTTCACTATTCAGGGACAATAAAATAGTTATCAATGAATGACTTTTAAAGACGGAAAATGTCAGTAGCGAAATGTTACTTTTGTCCTGCTGTGTGTTGCATAGTTTTTTAAAAGTTTTGTCGAAGTCTCTTATAACAGCCTGGCACGTGACACGTAAAGGCAAAGGCAAAGTAAAGTTCACCCTAGAACAGGCCACGAAGGCCAAGAGGGGAAGTAAAGGTGCAGGTCTACTCCTAAGTTAACCTCGGCGCTGGATGCGGTGGGTGGTCAACGACAATCTCCGCCCGCTTTACCCCTTTGAAAAACCCGGTGGCTGGGTGGGCCCCAGGGCCGATCTGAGCGGGTGCGGAAAACCTTACTCCCGTCGGGATTAGATCCCCGGACCTTCCAGCTCTTAGCGAGTCACTATTCCGACTACGCTATCCCGGCCCTCCTGGCACGTAGCATGTACATGATGTAATGTATACAAGCAGCCCAGTACTGTAAACCTTTATTTTATTTTTAATTTTTTCGAGGATACCACGAATGTGATAAGCGGCGTGTTAAACAAGTTGAAATGTGTATATGAAAACGTCCCCAACTTCTTGAAGACACGCATTATCCGTTTGCACGATGTGTCTTACAGATTTTTGAAGAGTTAGTTGGGCAGTGCCGGAAACATCTTATTCGCTGTCACGTTTAAGGTCTTCAGGGCGTCTTGGGCTAATGCTGTAGTCTCGTTCTTTAAGAAATTCCCCCGGAAATGTCAGTTGATCTTAAAGAATGCAGAGACCTTATTTCGAAAATCCCATATTGCTAATTACAGAACTGGAAGAATCCATTTCGGGGGGTGGCAGCTTCTTATGTGCCTGTCGTAATATTTGTACGTGTCTGCTCTTTTGGTCTTGTCTTATACCGTACAGTGTGTATAAACTTTCTGTAATCGCCTGTACTATGAACAGAGGGGTTACGTGGCCCTCTAAAAATACCCTACAATCGTACATGGTTCGCCCCCTAAACCTGAAATACACGTACTACATGAATAACAATAGTTCGCAACTGTTACATTTTTGTTATTACATAAAATATATATTTTTTCCAAGTCCTGGAAATCAGTTACTTTCACAAACTGACACGTAGGTTTCAAATACGTATACTATAATTCTGTTCAACCCTCTTAAGTCTAAGATGAACCTGAACTGTAGTTACATATTCAGCTCTTACCGCGCAGCGAACACACTCCCTCAGCCAATACGTTACTGTTCTGTAGTGAAGTAATCGCTGCTTGGTATGAAAACCTTACACAACACATGAATACACTTATTGAACAGAAGTAGATTTTTTTTTTAATTTTCTGCCTGGTGGTGTATAAAGGCTCTAAAGTCGTAAGGAAAATGTGTTGGCTCGTCGAGAAATGTTAAGAAGTAACGGTACAAATTTTACCGTTGGTGTGGGATTATTTTTTAAGTTTTTTATTGTACGAAAGCACGTTTAATTTCTGTCCATAGTTTCTTTTGAAACGCTATGTATTATCTTCCTAACATCCCTCCGCCTTAGAACCTGCAATTCCATGCTGATTCAGTTCCTGAGAACATTCCTATTGTCCTCGGACCTGCCCAGTATTGTACTGTCACCAGTTCTCCTTATCTGACGTACGTCTAATCTACTTTAAGATGAAATGGCGTGACTGTGTTCAGTTACATGAACCACTTTCTGAAGATTGTACACTGATTCATAATCTTGTGAATTGTCTGAAACACAGTAAACTCTTGTCGAAGGCCGTGGATACTTTCCTCGATTGTGGCATGTTAGGTGAATCTGCGCTGGACGAATTTAAACTATTTTTTGTTAAGGGGGGTGTGTGAAGAGGGCTGCGGAAAATAATATCATCTATGAAAATACAGCTTGAAGAAAAGAAGAAGGGGGTTAAAATGCAGGACGAACAAAACTGAGGGATGGCAGTGGAGCGGAAAACTTAAGCTTACATACGCTGAATAAAACAAAAGAAGTTGGTTATACAAGTACAGAGTAAATGTGCTGAGGATCAAAATCATCTGCGATGTAACTTTATCTCCTTACTTGATGGTTTCCGACGTTTCGAAGGATCGTACTGTCTTCATTTTCAAGGGTCAAGCAATCCAAGAACTCTTCATGGACTGCTTTGCACTTCGACACTTTGAATTGTCGAAAAACGTTCAACCAAAGAAATAACGCAGTATCCGGTCTGAATTGAATTTTCATCAACACCGCTGCGTCAGAATATCAAATTCGCACACACGCACGCACATACTTTGTGTGGTGTGTACACACACACACACATACTTTATGTGGTGTACATACACACACGCGCATATATATATATATATATATATATATATATATATATATATATATGCATTTTAAATTTACCAGATTTTTCCTTAGGCTACTGCGTGTCTCTGACAGGCTGTACAATCGAATCCGAGTTGGCCATATCCCCACTGTAGGGAGTTTAATGCACTCTTAAACTTCAGTCAATGGCAATTACTTCGATCCAGTATTGTTGTACTGTGTTCTTGTGTTCAGGTAAGGAGGGAAGGAGCAAGTCTTCACTGTCAGTGGATTCCATCGACAGCAGAACAAGTCCGCAACTGGATCAACATCGTCGTTCGAAGTCCATCCTGAAGAAATCGGACAGCAGTGGACACCACAGAAACGGACGTTCAACAGACCCGGAAACAGAAAAACTGATCTCAGACAGTACTTCCGGTGGCGGAGTGTCCGACAATGGTGGCGCGGGGTGTGGTTCGGGGTCCCGTTCGGAATATTCACCCAATAAATTACCCATTCCAGCAGCCACTATATCACCTCCAGCGACACCCGCCATGACACGACAGCCTCCAAAGCTGCAGCAGTTGCGTGGTATAGGGCCTAAATCTGGTACAAAACCTCACGCTCTGCCTATTAAATTTGTTGGGCTAAGCCAAGAGGGTGACAAAACACGGAAAGTAAAATCACCTCTCCTCATGTCGGATGACCTGTTTGGAGGGGAGAAACACGCCCGAGACGAAGCGACGGCTGAAAACAAGCACAAGGAAAGACTGGAGGCTGTTCTGGGAGGCTGTGTGTCCGCGCCAGGGGATGGTGGTTGTTGTGGTGGTACAGAGACTGCTGCCCCTTTGTACATCTGCCCCCCACCACCTTCCATGGATGACCATTCACCAACGGAAGAGACCAAATTACTGCTTCACCAAACGGCAGTGGAACTGTTGGCACCTGTCGGCCGACGTCATGGCAGTGTTACTGGGACCGGAAGTGGGGGACCAAGGATTAAGCAAAAGCAGGAGCTTCCTACGTCGTAGCAATCACAGGTATGTACCGTCGGATGTATAGGCTCCGACCATCTGTCCACCGCATCAAGTTTTAAATTTTCTCAGATCGGCAGCAAACCTGGTTGTTATTTAGCGTTTTCATTGTATTAACCCTGTGTAAGGCAGTGGTAGGAATGTGTACAGCGTCCTTTACTATTAAATAACACTGCTGCTCCGAAAAGTTAGTAACTGTTTACCAATCTCCACTGCGTTATATCCCAGACGACTTGAATCTTCAACACGACACAAGTCTGTTCCATTTGTTTTGGAGAATAAGCAGCCGTTGTTGTCCTCAAAGCCATTAACCGGTTTATCTTACAAACATAGGCCGTGATGTGTTTTAATGTAGACGAGAACATACTTTTGAAGTATTTTACTGTAAAACCAATTTCTTAGAGGCCTACTCCATACAGTCTTCTCTTATTAATCGGCAAACAAATTGGAAAATCAAGGTATCACACTGTTACAATATTTCACGTTCTCATAACGGTGTTGCTGAAGATTCAAGTCTGCTGGGATGCCGTACTTTCAGCTGGTAAATAGTTATTGGTGTTTCGAAAGATCGTGCTGCCTTCATCTGCAGGGTCAGGAAGTCCACGACGGGTCACCGTGTAACATCCCAGATGACTTCCATTGTTAACAGATTCTTGTTGTACTTATCTGTAGATTTATTAGTCTTGATTGTGCTTAGAATAGTTTTACGACAAAGTTTTAATTGCATAACATATAGGACCGTATGGGAAGAAACGTACAACAATTTGTATCTATGGCTCTTTCCCCGAGGCTGCAGCGGCCGGATCTTGAAAATAACCAGTAGCCTCCATCGGGCACTGAGGTTAAGAAGACGTGTGGAGCTTCGGCATACGTGTTAATCGTGTGATGTCTGATAAGCACAGGTGCTTATTTATCCTTACTTCTTGTACATCTTGATGTCACTCGGCATTTGAATGTACGGTGCAAGAAAGTGTCAACCAACGAATCCTTTCGATTCGTTGGAAAGGAAATATCACCACGATATTTCCAGGACTATATGTTCTCCTTTAAAGACCTTTCCCCGCTAGAGTGTAGAGAAACGAAAGGGGGTTATCTTTAGGGGAAGGGTCGGAATGCATAAAGTGAATGGAATCATCCGGTTTTCTACTGTGAAGTGCAAAGCAAATAATTTCAAGGGAAGTTTTTCACTATAAGACAAGATTGGAAAGTGAACCAATAGGAAGTGGACGGAATATAAAATGTTACTACATAGCGTAAAGCCAGCATACAGACTGAATATACAAACAGAGGGTAACTAAATGAACATAACACGTTATAAAGTCATTCCGTAGTCTGTCTTACGATAGATCCGTAGCTTTTTCAAAAGCGAGTGCTTCCTCGTTCAAATTACAGTATTCTCGCGTTTTCTTAAGGTCATTCAGTAGCTGCTTACGTCTTCTTCCTCCTCTTCCCGTCACTTCTATCTTTCCTGCTATATTTCCTTCAATAACCTGTTTTATGAGGCAGGTAGTAAACGAGATGTGACCAATCCATTTATCTTTCCTTCTTTTTCTTCTTTGTAAGATGTTCCTCTCCTCCATGACTTCACCCAATCTTTGACAAACAGCATCCTTGTCTAACTCCTCTGTCACTTATTTTCTGCACCAGGTCCAGTCGTACTTTAACACGCTGATACACATACAGTTTGCAAATCAGTTTTCTTTCGCGCCAGTCGATACCAGTTTCCTTTAGATTTTACATTAGTTTGGTCCAGTTTACTCAAAATCCTTCTTCCAGTGTATAAAGCAAGTACACTATTCGTCACCTGTGTCCGAAGTCCGTTCTGATACACGTGGTGCTGTCACAATAAGAAGGCATACAAGAAGACTAGAAGTTGATGATGAGGCTACTGAAATTCCCGAATCCGACATGGACTTGAAATCACGCATCTCTTATGATTGCAGCTGGATAATTTGTGTATTACTTGAAACCTGGTGAGACATTTTCTAACTCAGACATAAAGCAGTTTATTCGTACCGAACTGAAATGTTGGTAGAAACCATAATTATTAATTGAAATAAATCGTTCCGCGTTTTAAACCATTTCATTCACGGACGAATGATTATCAGTAATATCTTTTATAATACTTTTCTAGGTGACTTTTATACAGTTATGTAGATGTAAATATGGACAGTATACAGAAACACGTCAACGTTCCATGCCATATTACTCTTTGGTGAAACAAGCTTCAGTGTCGCCATCTGTTTCCATACACCGTGTGCACGCCAATGACATATAAAAGGACTGATTTTTTTAATCGTAAATTAAAATTCTAAATAATCAACCGGAATCGCCAGACATCAAAATATCCAATAAAACTGTCATGCCTCGCTGTATCCACCCACGTCGCGTCTGTTCACGTGTTCATGGGCATGACCGTCACAGACTGACCTATCTTGATAGTGGGAACAAGACTTTTCTCCATTTTGTTGGCGCCGTCCATGCGTGATGGAACTGAACCCAGAAGTGTGAGTGTTGAATGGTTGATGTAAGGAAGTAAGTTTTTCGTCGGGTTTTTCGAAATGTGCTGAGGATATTTTAAGATTGTCTGTATTGATAGGGATGTCGTAACGAACGTCTTTTGTAGTCTGAAGTCGGAAAAATCACTGTAATATCGAATAGCGACGAGGGGTGTTAGTAGTTCAATGCCAGAAGAGGGCTGTCTCATAACATGCTAAGCAGGCACTATGGTACAGCTCTACCCATACTCAGCCTCGGCGCTAGAAAGGAGAGGGTGGTAAACTCCACCGAACAACGACCCCCAGTTTCTTGGTTACTCTGCTTGCTTGGGGGGGGGGAGGGTGTTCCGGTGGGTCATATAATAAAATCCTATAGTTATTTCATCGTTACAACCCATGAGTATGACACGCAAGCCTGCGGTTTCTTCAAGGTCAATTTGCTGCTTTCATTAATTATAAACTCTTTATTTCTGCAGCGTTGTTGAACACAGGACAGTCCTCATTCGAAAATTAGGTTGCGTACTTGATGCATTGACACTCGTGTACCTTGAATACAGAAATGCTGTAGACTGAAAATGGTCATCAGTTAATCGGTTATACGAGGTTCGATAATAAAATAATACAACGAATTTATTGTTGTTCTCCATTTGCGACTCCAAAACTGACAGATCACATTGAATTATACTGTTTCATACAACTTTCCAGCACAGTCCTATAGTCCCCACCACAACTGAGGCATTTATTCTATCGTGACACGAGCTTTTCTAATCGCTGTGGACACAAGTCCGTGTTCTGTGTTATAATCCGTCGTGTCAGAACTATCTACGTCGCGCGATCGCGATTGGTCGCCAAGATTTTGCCCCAGCGTAGATGGTATTCTCTCAACAACAAATTCCCCTGATGTAACTACAGCATAGGATCTTAGTTACGAAATTATACCTCGTGTAAACTTACTGGGACAGATTTTGCTATGAGTTGTACAGTTTTCCCCTGTCAGTAACATTCCACGGATGCACTATACCTACATTTCATTCATCTGCCATCAACGCTACTGCAATCTACTGAACGTGTCAGTAAGTAAACCGCTACAAAAAATAAACAGTATTCTTGCTAGAAAGTTTTTATCGAAGCAAGGTTTTAAAAAATGACAAGCTGTAGAAATTTAAAATATTGGGATTACGAGAGTTCTAGAGCCCCACAATTTGGGGACGGGCTGCGAAGGTGGAGAGACAGTTTCAGCCCGGACTAAGGATCAGGCCATCCGGGCATCTACCCGAGGGCGCCAACCTATTAGGAGCTTTAAGATGACACTGGAATAATCTGAAGTTGGTGCTAGTAAATTCAGGTTTCCAAACACGAAAGAATTTCACCGAAAATTGTCCGCAATTTGGGCGCACACCCTCAAAGTTTCGGCAGTTCTGTCCTAGGTCGAAAGAGTTTAAAGAATATCGGTCTTAAGTGACGCCGAATTATTAGCCTTTCCGGAACGCCCACTTGTGTAGGGTCGGCCCTGGACAGGTCAAGGCGAATGCAGTTTTGATGTCGGTGAAATCCGGTGCGAGTATCGCAATGAAATGTTAACATTTAATGTAATAACTAGGTAGCTCATTAAGTGATTGCTCGTGAAAGATTAGTTTCACTAATCGTCGTTAGTGTAGAGATGTATTCCAAATGATGAGGGATGTGGAGCACAGAGGCCGTGGCCTATTTTGAACTACAACAGTGCTTTTCCGGAGTTAATAAATGATTTCCACAAATAACCTTCATCAGGGTATCAGGCTGAATTTATGCAAGTGATTAAATTCCTATTTCATCGAATTATGTAGGCTCAATTTAAGTGAACACCCAGCTGAAACTTCAATTAGCGGGAAGTAAATATTTTTCAAATTTGTTTGTAAAACTGCAGATACATTGGGGTCAGCTGCGTAAAAATAGAATATATTTGAGTTTCTCACGGCGGTGAATATTAATATTGTGGTTGTCTATAATGTTACGCCTTTTTGTTTGGTGTTTATGATTTTGCTTCTTGCGACATTCATTCGGATTAACACACTGTTTCCATCTTCAGGGTAGAAGGAAAGTTTGAGGCGCTAGATTTCTTCGAAATATTCACTCATCTTTTACAGACTGCACCGCGTACCGTCACAGAAGACTGCATTCTTCACAACTATAGTCAAATTACTTTTCATATAGATGCAGTCGATTATGTAACTCCATACTTTCTTTACATTTTGGTCTCGGGGCGAATTCTGACACATTAAAATACGAATGTAGGGTTATTCTGGGGGTGGGGAAGTGATCCATTTAACTCTATCCTGAGCTAATTATATCCAGTCGACGTATTTAAAATCCACTTTAATTGAGGGATTTCATAACAGGCTCAGGATAGAAGGGAATTTGTGCATATGTTGAATAAATGTTTCGGACTGCTTGACAAACTGAGCGGTTTCCGTGGAATTGAGTTGTTTCGTTAAGTGTACGAAGAAAATAAACTGCATAGGTGGCCCAAAACAGTGACAGTTGTTCGTGACATTATTCATGGTCCCCCCCCCCTTTTTTAAATAAACCAAATTAGTTCTGTATTAACTGTGCTACCCTTCACTGATGTATGAGTTTAATCGTCGTGACTCAGAGTCAGGGACACTTTACAGCCGACATTGAGCCAGCCAGTCCTTCTTGGTGTCGAGCCTACAAATGAGAACTGTTCTCTTCTTGGCTATTACTCAGCGAGTAAAGACAATTCCTTACCAACATGTGAGGACAACTTATCGGTCCCATCTTCAAGGGTTGGATCTTGACCTTTGAAGATGGGACCAATAGGTTTACCCGAAATGTCGGTAAGGAATCACCACTACTCAATGCGTAAAAGCACAGGAGAGTGCGGTTCTCATCTGCTTCGCGGCGGAAGCCCGAAATCGAGCCTCCGGTTATTTGTCTGGTTATAAGTTAGTCTTACTTAATCGGATCGCCCTTACTGATGAGAGAGAGAGAGAGAGAGAGAGAGTGTGTGTGTGTGTGTGTGTGTGTGTGTGTGTGTGTGTGTGTGTGTGTCCGTCTTTGTCCGTCGTACATATTTACGGAAAATGTATGTATGTATATACATAATATTTGAAATATTTTAAGCAATATACAGTATATTCACAGTAGCAGCTATTGGTCCAGTTATTGTGCAGCAGATTAAGGCTTAGTTTA
>JGI20166J26741_11757696_pt1 | contig 10455 bp, 8 predicted proteins | sample TergutCu122P5_FD_26741 | JGI IMG/M metagenome (IMG submission 26741) | reverse complement strand
CGTTCAACTTTGGATATAGGTGTTTTGGGTTATATCGGTATAGTTTAACATAAGGAACACCCTCCTGAAGTTTGGCCCTTTCCTCCTGTGACACCCTGTACACTGTAATCTCCCCCTAGCTCATGCAATACTGTACTTACATCATTTGCCCCCTGGGGCCAATACGCTAAGCCTAGCGTGCAAATTTGTATGTACAATGCTGAAGATGTCACTGAGTTGCTGAATCCCCACAAATAGGTACTCACAATCAACAATCCTGCTGAAATACATAAGCAAAGTAAATTTTAAGCAGCTAAGGAACATCAGCCTGAGGAGAGGCTGATAACAGTTTCAAAATTGTCTAGGGGGCTTGGACGCACTAAAGCGGGCATAAAAGTGTTTCAGGACATTGATTCAGAGAAGCAAGCAGCACAACTAGACAAGATTCTGAAGGAGTAAGAAGAGAGGTTTTCTTCTGTCAGACTTTGTGCTTTTCTCTTCATGTCACTTCCAGAGACTTGTGCACCACCACTTGAATTTCTGGACAGTTTACCTACAGTTTAAGAGAAAATACGTCCCCTTTAAATTGTTATATATTTGTCACATTACATATAATTTCTGAATTTTTTAAATATAGATGTTTCTTTGTCCCCTAGTGAAAACATACTGTCTGGAACTACCCTCCCCACATTTACACTGAATTTATGGGGAAATTTGTTGGCTTACATCATCTCAACTAATATCACGTTGATTAACATTGACAGTTTCAGAACCAGCCATGACAAAGCTTCAGATGATGACTGTAAACGTATGACCTGATGGTTCTTTTGAGTTCCATCCACATGAACCTGCATTCAAATACAAAGTAGCACCAACTTGAAGTGAGCAAATTGCGCTTTCCACCTCAGCATTCATAGCCAAAACCATGTACCACTAGTAGTCTCCAAACATAACTGTATTTTCTCCCTCCACATCAAAGACAACAAAGAAAGACCCCAAATTCCTTCAGCTAGCTCTAAAAACATCAGTTGTACATAGTGTCCCCTATAAGTGTGTATGACAACATACACTAAACAAGACACATATTCCACTGTGACCTAAGCCAACAAACACAACACGCATATCAATCATCAAGGGAAAAAAATATCAGTGAAAACTGGGGGGGGGGGTGCATTCCAATATTGGACACCAATTTCCAGACCAGAAAACAATACAGATGCATGAATTGGGACACCTGGAAATAATATATGGGAAGCTCCATCTTAATAATATGAAAAGATAAAACTATCTCAACCTGAAAAAGTCATGCAGACCTCTCATTCAAAAAAAGGGACAAGGAATATACTTCCACTTTATTCAGCACTATGTGCATAGGACCTGAAAAAGGCCTTCCTGATCCAGCTCCCATTGGCCCAAGATGGCTCCCTCTCCCACTTCCCTGACTCTGATCAACAAATCTTCAATGCTTCCCTTGGCCTGATTCTTCCACCTTTTTTAACCCTCTAAGCAGTGTCCTTTTTTCTTTTTCTTTTACTACCTGACCTTACTTTTGAAGCATTATGGATGCAAGGAAGTTCCTACAAGTCATTAATAGATGGCAGACCATCTTGGTATGATTCTATGACTGGATGTCAGATCACAGAATTGTCAAGTGCACAGTTTCAAATCGCAAGCACAGGCCACTACCATACAGGTACAGGCATACCGCTTATAGTATTAAATAACCCAACCACACCCTAGTTCCACCAATATTAACCCTGAAGACAGAGGCAGCTAGGGCCTTTAAAATGTTTGCAGCCATCTATAACTACTGGGTTACATATACCAGAATGCTACAAGACAGAAAATAAAAATACAATCATCTACACCACTTCTTTTACTCAGCCAACAAGGCAATACTGACAGTACTAACAGTGTCTTCCTTATATCCAGGGTCTACAAAAATGGGAGGAACACTACTGACCAGCACAAAATATAAAACCCTTTCAAAACCAGATTCCAGAAAAAAAATCATATATTTCTGACAAGAAATGACTTACAAATGAACTATCGCCACACATGTATATCCCATTCACACACAATTTCCAACCACACATGTATTCAAACCCATATACACTCCAGCAGGTACACAGCCACTCATTACATATACAACTTGCGCACACTTAAGAAAACAAGCAGCATATTATATTCACACAATTTTTGGGTTTCAATCCAGCCATTTTGAGGTAACGGCTGAACTTTTTTTTTTAATTATTGTTTTGTGCAATGCAATTTATCCTTCCACTGGAAGCTGTTACCAAATGTAACCTTCACAGCAAGTCTTGTTCTGCACACTAACAGCAACAGCAGCACTAATCACATGAACAAGAGCAGTCATATACTAGTATCTGCAATGGTACAGGGGAAGAGAAAGTTCCTTTTTATTTTGGAGACTACACTAGATTTTACATTATATATAACAATATTTATATTATGAATTGTGAACAAGTCACATGCACAGAAAAACTGTCATTTTCTTCACATTTCTTAAAAAACACTTTGGGTTTCTGCTTCTAAAGATTTTTAAAATCTTTCTTGCATTAAAAAAAAAACACCACCATTCCCCTAATGGCACTGTAACTGCTCTGCACACGCAATGGATTGCTGCTTTCATCACAGCAACCAGCAATGGTATTCTTCACTTCCTGATGCAAAACTCTGGTCTTTCTACTAAAGCAGCAAACTATTTTTGATGCAGTGAGATGACCCTTGCACAAAACAGAGACTTTAAGGCAGACAGAAAAAAGTGGGAGGGGGACACCAGAACAAACAAGGAAATGTGTAATGAAAACCTGCATGACATAATCTGAGCTACAGTGTAAACCCAACTTTTCTTTACAAGAAGAGAGACAACTGGGAAAAAACAAATAGATGATGTGTAATGTAAACCAAGGTACAGTATACAGAATGCCCAAATGTCAGTTAAACAGAAGTACTGTTTTGTAGTAATGAGACAGGCTTAGGTTTAAACCTCATGAACACTGGTATAAGTCAGCAGTAAATGCTGTTGTGCAATGAACATTTAGCATCGCACATTAAACAATTTTAACAAACTTGGTACACAAAAAAGAAATTTATGTTCTATTTTAGTGCACACAGTATTAATAAAGTCACTAATTTTTGGGCCAAACTGTATCCTGTTTATTAAGGTAACAGTGGAAATAAAATAACTTGCAATATGAAGACAGAATTAGACTAACACAAATCACTTGTTTTCAAAATGTCTTCTCAATCTCATCATCAAAATTCAGTCCTGTAAGAAACAAAGTTTTGTTCATGCATGCTTTGAACATGCACTCATTAAAACAAAAATAACTAAGCGCTCATCACATTATTCTATATTTGGAATGCTATTTAAACAACATAAATTCATTAACACCTGGGGCACAGGATACAACATAATCAGTCGAATCAACTTCAAACTTGTGTTCTACAGTTTCAATAAAACCACCCCAAAGAATACTTAATAACCCATATTGAAGTCTGCAAGAACCAGTTTCAGAAACACCAAAATTCCTCACAAACTTGAATGTGAGGTGTAACAAATGCAGATTTTCAAACCTTTATCATTCTACAATATATAACAACAAATGTCTGGAGTTGTATGATAGGAAGTTTTCACATCAAATAGGGTTCCTTTGAAGAGTGTGAAAAATGCAAGATTGTGTTTAATAGGCCAGTTCCCACTGTGAGAGGGCTAAAGCATGAAGTGCTTTGCAAAGTCTGCATTCCCCCCACAGCTTCATGACAGACGACTTGTGTTTCTATTTAGAACATTCATTTTTACAACTCACCACACTCTAACACTTCACTTTGACCAAAGAAAATTACTCAGTATTTTAAGAAGATACTATGGTGTGACATGTCCACCATGGCTGAACACAGCCCACATTCCACAACACACATACATAGAGGCTGGTGATGAAACATATATAAATTTAGATTATACCAAAATTTAAGGTGCTGGGAAATTATGCACATTGGTAATAAATAATATGTTAATTAAGAGAATTTACTCATGGAAGATGGCACACACAGCAGGAGCTAGAAAAATAAAATGTAACAGGGTACTGTTAGAAGTTAATACAAAAGGAAACAGAAGAATGAGGAGCTCTGACAAATAATGAATGGACACATGATGAGAAAGTAAATATTTCTCTAATTAAAAGAACATAAGAGTTCATAAAAGGAGTGTGAAAATGTGCATTTCATACACAATTTCAATCATTTATTTGCATATATTAGGTATATACTGTAAATATTAAGAATTTTGTAGAGATATATCATTGGCCATCATAAACTGCAGTTTTACTGTACTCTTCATGGCCAGTAGAAGTATGATGATACCTGAGACCTTCCCGTACATGCACAATGGCAATCCTAATTCACAAGTTCCAAATTGTTTTCTTTTGATTCAATGCAAAATAGTTACTTAATGTTACAAGTTTAAGGTTCATAAGAGCTGTAACTTGATGGGGCAAAAATTCTCTCCCTGATTTACACCACCACAGGATTGACCAGTGGCTAAAATCCTGCTGTCCCATATGTTACACTCTATCACACAGAAACTGGCAGCAGGGGGGGAAGCATAATCAATGAATTCAGACAGACTCAACAGAAATGTGGGTCTGTATGTGTGCATGCATGTGTACATACACACATATATATACAAAAACGTGCAAAAACACGAGGGTCTATTATTAAACTGAAGGGAATAAAAACACTTCAGAAATCCTGATCTGGAATGACGTGCTACTTATTGTGTGTATGTTCCAATTTTACTTCTTTAAGTTGATATCAGATATGAATAATTCAAGAAAATAAAGTATAACAAAAGATAATGGCCACTAATGGACATTTAATGGAAAGGCAACTGTGACAATGTTGACACAACATACAAGTTAGAAAATATACCTTTCAACCAGCAATTGTGAGCAAGTTTTAGTTTAATTTCTGTGTTGTGCCACCAAGTACTTATGTCAAAGAGGCATTCTGATGATCCTGTACATCACACATCATACAGCACCTTCACTATCTAATCTGCAAACTTGTAAAGTTAAGCATGCCATGCAAACACACAAACCTACTACTAAATTGGAACTAGCGCAGAAAGCATAGTTTTGATTTCACTGATTGTACATTATGTATATTATAGATACAAAACTTCTATACAAATTGCAATTTGCCATGCGACTAGCTCTGGCTGCAGGATAATTGGCCCCTTAAAATCAAGCTATAGTCACACTCAGCCTCAAAAATAACAGTAGTACAAATTTTAACTATGCACAACACTGTCATAAGACTTCTTTACATTCACCTCACATTAAAGACCCACTACAAGCAATTCGTAAGTGACCAGTGACTAGAACTGAACTTTGAGATGGCTTCCACAATTAGCAAAATTCCAACAGGAACCAACAAATCAACACTGTACCCATCAAATGGCAAATCTAAAAAACCCGTAACTGATTAAGTGACACGGTTATTCTCTTCATGCCCCAACTTATCAACCAATGTATATTATAGCATCCATCAACCATAAAATCCCATATGCTGATATGACTGAAAACCATCAAACTACTACAGCATATGCTGCATAAAAAATTCACTACATCAATTGTCAACATCAGGACAACGTGAGCGATGTCTTCCACTGGACTTGGTCACCTGCCTTTTCAACATCAACCCTAAAGGAAGACATTTTAAAAACCTCTTCTGTGAAGTATCGACCAAAATTCTGTTATCATGTTTAAGAGAAATAGTTCTTTAAGAATGGGATGCAAGGAAATATGTTGGTAATTCACCAGCAATTAGTACATATATTTAGGTCAGAGGTAAATTAGACATTCTTGTGTTGGAATAAATGCAAGGATGACAGAACAGGCATGAAACAAAAAATATCAGCCTTAATTTTTTGTTCTGCAATGTAGAAGTTAATGAAACAGCACAAGTGCCACAATATGTGCTTTTCCATTTTGATTTTATCTTTAACAACGAACACTTTAACCAAAGACAAATTACTCTAATGCACCTATTCTGATCTCACATAATTCTGTCAAACTGACAGATATGAAATCCTACCTCACTCTTTTAGGGGTTAAAAATATGGCTTACAGGACGTAAGACATCCTCCCCCACTAACTTAGCACAGAACTCCAAACATAACACTTCATTCTTACAAATATGTCTCATCAGCTGTCTTGGAATTGGAAGTTATACAATTTCATACACATCTCACACATCAACCTCTCTTCCTTTTTAGAGCTCCTTTCTCAAAACCAGTGCTCGAGCAGCACACAGGCAACTTAATAATATTAACATAATGTTAACATTTTTTGCCTGCTGAAGACTTCAAAGAATAGAAGGCTTCAACATCAGCCCAAATCCTCAAAAAGAAGTGACGCCCGTTGTGCATAAAAAACAATATTTTATGTTAAATTCAGAAAATCAATTAGTATCTTCACTTGTTCACACAAAGTCAAACATATGGAATAAGTACTGCACCATTCATTTTAAGCAACAAGTTTCACACAGAGCATTAGGTACATTTTTCACATATTGTAATTTCTGAAGTCCTGTGCAGTTCGGTGGAAAAAGGATGAGAGATGAATATCAACTATGCACAGCAGTCATTATATGTGACTTGACAAGGTATGTTATCAGTACAAAATTTTCGGTACTAGCCTGCAAATCACAATCTTACCTTTGATTCAAGAAAATGGTCAATTATTATTTTATTTCTTAATTAGGCATTCTGAAATTATGTGAAAAGGCATCAGATGCCAAATTGTAGGGGTTCCACATGTCCCCAACACCCCCCTCCCAACTCTTGGCATAAGAGATGTTCGTTGACATACGGGGTTGATCTTGGATAAATATGACTTCTGGATATCCAAATTTGCCAAGGAAAAGTATTCAAAAACCTTCAGTCAGTCAAAATGCCATCATCATTCCCAAATACAAACCTTCCCTCCTCTCTTTTACAGTACACTGCATTGTACATGAAACAAAGCAAAACAGATCAAGTCATTAGAAATGAAAGCAGAACAAGTGTTCAGCGTGTTATGTAAAGAGTCAACTTCGTCCGTCACAACGTACACAACAAAGGCCGTTGTCGGCGAATAAGTGTAATGGTGTTATTATTTTTTCTCAGTAAGACAATAATAAAAAAGTAATGTGATCCAGTGGGAAACAGGTCTTTGAATGCAATGAAAAATCTGAGATGGTGGTATTCCTCTCCTGAAGCACTGACACACACACGGAAGCACACAGTGCTACTCATTTTTCACAACATGAAATGTGTCTTGCTCTTCAACAGCCACACATCTCAAGGTGCCGTGCGCACAGCAGCAGGTCCCAATGATGATGCCCATGCAATCATTGCAGTGGTGTGATGTGAGTAAGCAGGAAGCCCACCACACAAGTCTACACCAAGTTGTACTCCTTCAGGTTTGACTGCAAAATTGTGTCCTTGACTGCCGCAAACACGAACCGGATATTTTCTGTGTCTAGATACAGAAGAAAAATTCACACATACATATTAGTCCTACAGTCTTGAATTCAATCTCCAAACATAGATGCAGAAAAAAATATTATGCATTTTTAGTTAAAGATAATGTTACAGGTTTTACTTCCATTTGCATAAGCTTCCCTACTTGCAGGAACATCACCATTGGCATCAGGTAGGTAGGTTTCACCCTTTCATAGGCCATGAAGGCCCTTAAGGAGAGTAGAGGTATAGCTATACTCTATTTTTGACCTTGGCACTGGAAGGGGGGTGAGGGGTCAGCATCACGCCCCGGCCGCACCCTACCCCCGGGAAAGACCTGGTACCCATTGAACAGGAGGCTGGGAGGACAACTGGCATCAAACAGGGCTTATTTCATACATACACATCAGTCAGCAACATCAAAATCCTGAGCCAGTTTAGTCCATTTTGTGCTACAGACATAGATATACATACATTGTGAGGATCTTAGCATGTTAGGTTGAAGGTTAATCCAGCCCAAAACCCCACAACCAGATTCTTTTAAGATCCACTTAAGTCTCTGAAGAGGTCTGCAACCTTCCGTCACTGGAGACCACCACATCATGGTTTTATATAATAGGTAATAACAACATGGCAAACATAGGTACTGGTATGGTAGGAGTAACACTACTGACACTTACTGTATGGCCCTGAAGGGATGTATTGTAACTAAGCTTGGAAAAACATGCAACTTTTGCTACTGAAATAATTTATAGAATGTAAGGTAACAATACAGTGGCCATACAAAAATTATCTTTAGCCTCTGATTTAATGTAAATAATTAATGAATCATTCAGGCTATGCACATGAAATACAGGTAGACCATGAACATATCAACACACATGGTGATAAACTGCAAGTCAACAATGACAAACATCATGCAATGCAAAGTATGATGTTATACACAAACAAGACAGGTAAGGTATGTATAATGTAACAGAGGTATGTTTGTGCAACCACTGTTGCGTGGAAAAGCAATAAGTATGACGTATTCTGTGTGTGTGTTGGTGGTCTTGAGAATCTGTACTTAGGTATTATGTTCTTAAATATAAATAAATAAATAACAGTCAGGCTACACAGCCCACTTCAGCATTTTTGAACAGAGCAATGAATTTTTTGGTTCCATAAACCCTTTGGGACCGAAGGATAGTTTCAGACAACCCACAGGGTGATCCTGAGAAAACCAAGCATCACCTCAAGTTCTCAGGCAAGAACATGCACAATAACAGGTGGTCATTTAAAACTCATCTTTTACATAGTACACTGGGCATTCAATTCTGGCACCATAGGGTTAATCAGATAAGTGATCAGCAACATCCCAAGGACTTTTACTCCAAAACATCAGTTGAATTCATGCACAGTGAAAGGTTAATTATGCATACAATCATAACAGACCATGAGAACACAATGTGCCATCTAACTACTACTACTACTACTGCAGTTTATGAATACCTCAAACACATATGGCAATTTAATTTCTCTCTATGCACACAAAAATAGTATTTCAACATCACCTAACACAAACTGTGCGAAGTGCCTGTTACGTACACAATACAGACACTGCAAGCAATGGGCCTAGAAGACATGTCTCAGTAACCACACATTTATATACCAAGCATGCACATGTGCACACAATACTGTATAATGGATTTCAAAAATGTACATTAACAGCATCACTTCTGTTAATGTAAGCAATACGAATAACTGTTCATTTTCATATGGCAAAGTTCCATCATCTTCCCTGCTCAAATTCAGCCACAAACTCATATGAAAAAACATTACTTCTGTTACTCACTGAATTTGGAGAAACAGCGGAGCAATGGAAGCTGCATCAGCTATTACACACTTCAAGAACATTATAATAATGATGAACTACAGAGTCTAGTTACAGTACATTTAAATAAAATCTATAGTACAGTCCTAAGACACAGAACACCTGTCTGATGTGTTCCCTACGCAGATCAGAAACAATATGATATCGCAACACCAATTCTTTTTAGTTTTGTCTTATCTGAGAATCAACCATGGGAAGGAAAAAGAAAATCATGAGAAACTGAAACTCAAGGGCCACAACATACTGTGATCTATGCGGAACAGCATTTCCTTGTGTTCCCCAGAATCCTGGGCTTCTGTGAAAAACTTTAAGAACAAAATTTTCCTTGTTTGCATTCACAAACTACCTGGCCAGTCACCCAGAAGCAACTTGTTCCTTACTTAACTATGCACAATGTACAAGCCAGTCACACTAAAGTAGAGGTACTTAAACATGGTGCTTGTAACTAAAAAGGTAGGTGTAGGTGGAATGCTCTTTACTCATTCACCTCACACTGCACACACAGCCAGGCAACAAATCAGAAGGAATTACACACATGCTTGACCACTGCATGTGGTAGTTTTTTTGGGGGTATAAAAATGCTTAATGTGGTATATATTTTGTTATGTCATCTTCCAGACTCATTCTGAATTCCAGCTGATATTTCAGCCCAACAGGTTCCATGGCCAAATAAGAGGCGTGATTTTAATGAGACTGCATGCACAACCTCTAACCTTGACTGTTTACCACTTAAATAAATATGTAATGAAGGTTTCTGGTCTTCTGGCAAGTAATACTGTATAGTGGGTAATTCCACATATCCCTAAGCTGTGAACGAACATGAAGACTTCAACTTCAAAGGCTGGTTGGTCCTTGATTCTTCTTGGACCTACCAACCCATAAAGATAAAGGTGTTACAAGTACTAGGTTGGGCAAATATGAATTATAATTCGTAAATAGAACAAAAACTTTGATTTATTCTCTGAAACTGAAATTGTTACTTTTCAACATAATCTCCCTGGTTTGCAATACACCTGCGCCAGCGGTCCGGTAGCTTGCGGATGCCGCTCAGGAAGAAGTCTTTTGGTTGCCAGTG
>JGI20166J26741_11757474_pt1 | contig 10456 bp, 8 predicted proteins | sample TergutCu122P5_FD_26741 | JGI IMG/M metagenome (IMG submission 26741) | reverse complement strand
ATTTGTGGCCAACATGACCAGAATCAGAATAATCGCATAAAGCAACATGCGGTAATCGTTAAACTGGCGCAAAAGCTGGGGCAGGACTGTCAGCAGTACCGCCGCCAGGATAGAGCCCCACATATTGCCCAGCCCGCCCAAAACGACAAAAACCAAAATTAAAATCGAGGTGTTATAGTCAAACCTCGTCGTCACCACGGTGGAATAATTCATCACGTACAGTGTGCCTGCCGCGCCGGCTAAAGCGGCGGAAAGGACAAAAGCCATTAATTTATAACGAGCGGCGGGAATGCCCACGCTTTCGGCGGCAATACGGTTATCCCGCAGAGCCATAATAGCCCGTCCCGCACGGCTGTGCACCAGATTTAAAATAATAAACAGGGTAATCAGAATCAGCACAAAACCAACGGTAAAGGTGGAGATCATGGGAATATTGCTGATCCCCATCGGTCCCTGAATAATCGCTTGGGCGTCCGGTTCCATATGCAAAGCGTCAATGCCGCTCAGCAGAAAGCCAACGTGCAGTCCGTGGCTGTCTTTCCCTACGTACAGGCAGGTGAGAATGTTCATAATAATCTGGCCGAAGGCCAAGGTAACAATAGCCAGGTAATCCCCTTTCAAGCGCAAGACAGGGATTCCAATCAGCAAACCGGCCGCACCGGCGCAAACCGCTCCGATAATCATGGCTATCACCAGTCGCAGAATGTCGTTGTCCACCAGGCCGCCTAAAGAAATACAAACCACGGCCCCGGAAAACGCACCGACGCTCATAAAGCCAGCATGGCCCAAACTCAGCTCACCCATTACGCCGACGGTCAAATTCAGCGAAAGAGCCATCACCACATAGGCGCAAACAGGTACCAGCAGTCCCGCCATGGAAGCGTTAATTTTGCCCCCGCTCAGCAGAACCTGAACCGCCACATAGCCTACAATCACCAGCAAGTAAGTCAGCAAGTTATTTTGCGCAGTTGTACTCCAGTTTTTGATCTTCATGTACGCCACTACACTTTTTCTGTAATTTTGCGGCCCAGCAGCCCGGTGGGCTTTACCAGCAGGACCAAAATCAACACCACAAAAACGATGGTGTCTGATAGTTGGGTGGATATGTACGCTTTAGCGAAAATCTCAATGATCCCCAACAGAACGCCACCCAGCATCGCACCCGGAATAGAGCCGATGCCGCCGAAAACCGCCGCGGTAAAGGCCTTGATACCGGGCATGGCGCCGGTGGTCGGCGTTAGGGTGGGATACATGGAACACATCAGCACCCCCGCCACAGCAGCCAGAGCAGCGCCAATAGCAAAGGTAACGGAAATGGTAAAATCCACATTGATGCCCATAAGCTGAGAGGCGCCCCTGTCTTCCGAACAGGCGCGCATAGCTTTACCAATCTTTGTTTGGCCGGTAAACCAGGTCAACAGAGCCATAATGACGGCGCTGACCGCCACTGTAACAATGGCGATCAGCGAAATATCCAGTTTACCGCCCAAAGGCGCAAAATGCGTAAACCCCACAATGGAGGTGAACACTTTGGGGTTGGAGGTCCAAAGCAGCTGAGCCGCATTTTGTAAAAGATAACTAACCCCGATGGCTGTGATCAGAACCGCCAGTGATGTGGCGTGACGCAGCGGTTTATAGGCCAGCCGCTCAATGGTAACGCCCAACACAATACAAACTATAATCGCCAGAAACAGGCTTACAACCGGGGGAAGGCCCCATGCTGACGAAGCGAAGAAGCTGATATAACCGCCAACCATAATTACGTCCCCGTGGGCAAAATTCAACATCTTGGCAATGCCGTAAACCATCGTATAACCCAGCGCAATGATGGCGTAAATACTGCCCAAGCTTAGTCCGCTAATCAGATGGAATAAAAAGACCATGCCAATCCCCCTATATTAATTCATTCCCACATAGACGCCGTTCTGGATCACAACCGCCTTGGGCTCCTTGGAAACCTGTCCGTTGGCGTTCCAGGTCATATTAGCCCCGGTTACCCCGCTGAAAGTAAAGCCGCCGGCAAATTCGGCAATTAGTTGGTCGGCGATATCGCTGGCCTTCATCGTGGGAGTGATGGCGCCATGCGAAGCCTGGATGGCATCATAGATAGCGTAAATGCAATCGTAACCGTCCGCCGCGAACTGATTGGGAATTTGGCCGTACTTTTGCTTATAATTGCTGACAAAGTCCGCCGTCAGCTGATCTTTAGCGTCGGCGCTAAATGGCGTCAGCAGCATTACCCCTTCGGCCAGGTTCTTGTCAAAGCCTTCCAGCGTTAAGATCCCGTCCATGCCGTCCACGCCGAAATATTTCGGTTTATAGTTGATCGCAGCGGCCTGGGCAAAAATAAGAGAGGCCGGGGTATAATAGATGGGCAGGAAAATCAGATCGGCGCCTTTGGATTGGGCATCCTTGATCTGAACGGAGAAATCGTTTGAACTGCTGTCCGTAAAGGTGGTGGTGGAAACGATATTCAAACCCAGTTTCTCCGCCTCGGCTTTAAAGGTATTGTAAATACCGGTGGAATAAACATCGTCGTTCCGATAGATGACGGCAATTTTTGTACCCAGCTTGTTTTTGGACATGTACTGGGCCGATGCGGTACCCTGGTTCGGATCGGCAAAACACATCTGGAAGATGTTATTGTAGCCTTTCGTAACGTCAGTAGATGAAGCGGAAGGAGTGAGACCGAAAACATGATCTTTCGCCGCCAGCGCACTGGTAGCCACGCCTGGGCTGCTGGTAACGGAACTAAGGAATATTTGCATGCCCCAGTCTTTCAAGGTGTTATAGGCATTGGCAGCCGTTTCGGCAACTTGCTGATCGTCTTGGTAATTTAGCTCAAATTGAATGCCGCCTTTGGCGTTGACCTCCGCTACGGCCAGCTCGGCGCCCTGCTTAACGGCGACGCCGTAAATAGCCGTGCTGCCGGTCAGCGGAGCCGTTCCGCCAATCTTGAAAGTATTGGATGATCCCGCGGCAGATGTTTTGCTCCCAGCCGGCTGGTTGGTACCGGCACTGTTATTGCTGCTTCCGCAGCCTGACAGTACACCAATCATAGCAATCAGTACAACAACAATTGACAGAAATTTTTTCATTTCGAGTCTCCTTTACTTAGTTTTTAAGACGGGAAACAGCGACGGAATAAAAGCGCCGCCATTTCCTGCTTTTTTAAAAACAGTTTAACATAGTACTCAAATTCTTGCAATTTTTTTGATTAATTATACAACCACTAAATTAGACTTCCCTGCCGTTTAGAAACCATATATAATGAGTAATTAACGCTAAACCAAAAATATTTTGAGGAATTTTGAGGGATCTATTTTGAGAGATCTAATGATGAAACAGGAGGCGCTTAAAGCGGCATTTCCTTATACACTACCTGTCTTAACCGGTTATCTGTTTCTGGGCTTTTCCTTTGGCATATTACTGAACGGCATCGGTTATCATTTCCTGTGGGCTTTACTGATGAGTACCGTCATTTACGCCGGCGCCATGCAATTTGTCGCGATTGCGATTCTCGCCGGTCCTTTCAACTTGCCGGGAGTCATTTTTTTAACCTTGTCGGTTAACGCCCGGCATTTGTTTTACGGCTTATCTGTGCTTGACAAGTACAAGGACATGGGTAAAAAGAAGCTGTATATGATTTTTTCACTGACCGATGAAACCTACTCCCTGGTCTGCGGGATCACGCCGCCGGAAGGGATAGAGAAAAACTGGTTTTATTTTTTTATTTCCCTGCTTAACCAATCCTATTGGATTACCGGGTCTCTTTTGGGTTCCGTGATCGGTTCCCTGCTCACGTTTAACACCAAGGGCATAGACTTTGTGTTAACGGCGTTATTTGTGGTCATTTTCGTGGAGCAATGGGAAAAAAGCGGGAAAAACCATCTTCCCGCTTTGGCCGGCATCGCTTTTACTTTGCTCGCCCTTTTACTATTTGGTCAGAAAAGTTTTATTATCATTTCCATGGTCCTGCAACTGATCTTTTTATCCTTGTTAGCGCCATGGTTAGGAGGGCAGTCTGATGACAGTGATTCAGGCCATCATTAGCATTGCGGCGATAGCTGTCTTTACTTTTTTACTCCGCGCCGCCCCGTTTTTTTTATTCTCTAAAGGTAAAACTGTACCTCCATACGTAAAATACATGGGCAGTGTGCTGCCCTTTGCGGTGATGGGTATGTTGATTGTGTATTCCTTAAAGTCGGTCGTCATAACCTCATTTCCCTATGGTTTGCCGGAAGGGATAGCCATCCTCTTCGTCGTTACCGTCCAGAAGTGGAAACACAATTTACTTATAAGCATCCTTGGCGGAACCGTATTATATATGGTTTTGGTGCAAACGGTATTTGCCGCCTAAGCAGTCGCCGATAAAACTATCTACAGGCAACTGCATGTCGCTATTTAGCGCTGCACTTATGCGACGGCGGACTTAGCGGATCACATTAAGCCCAGTTCTTTCAGCTTGTCTTCCGTTGGCACACCGTCTTTCGTCCAGCCCCGGGCCGCATAATACTCGTCCAACATCAGGTCCAATTCCGCCTGGGGAATAATCGCGCCTTTGGCGCCGCCTTCTTTCAGGGGTTCGGTTTTGAGACGCGCCGGCAAATCATCGTCGGTCCTTGTGAAACCGGCCCGCACATTAAACAGCTTGGCGGTGTTGTTGCAGCGTTCCCCCACTCTATAGACATCTTCCGGCGTGAAGTGCAAACCGGTAGCCGCGCTTACCAAATCGGCTGTGTTTTCCTTGCAGATGGCTGGTAGAGCCATGTCCAGCAGAAATCCGCACATCGGAGCGCAATCGGTACAGACAGATCTGGTATCCTGGTTCCACTTGGTCAGCTTGCCTTTCCCGGCAGCGGCGAAACGGTCCACCTCATAGGGCACCGGGATGGAGAAAATCTCTTGGAAAGCGTAGCCCCGGTTGTGATCGGCGCCGGTATAAGAGGTGGCGTAATTGAGCCCGTGCGCTTTGGCGCCGCGCACATCATAAGCCGGCAGTTCCAGCCCTTTCACATGGAGGGCATATTTTTCCGAACCCTTACCGATCTTTTGGGCGGCTTTCCTGACTCCGTCGGCCAGAATGTCGCCAAATCCTTGTCTTAAGGCTATTTTTTTCACAAAGGTCACCATCGCCTCGGCGTTGCCAAAGGAAAGATCAACGCCGTCGGTATCCTCTTGGGTCAAGATACCCTTTTCTCTAAGTTCCATGGCGAAGGCGATAGTGGCGCCTACCGACATGGTATCAATGCCAAATTCGTCGCACAGCCGATCGGCGGCGATGACGGCGTCCACATTGTCAACCATCGTCGTGCCGCCAAAGCTGTAATAGGTTTCATACTCCGGCACCGACATGCTGCCGGTGAAAGGCGCGCTTTGCGCTACTTTGACCTGGGAGCAGCCGACCGGACATTTATAGCAATATTCCTTGGTGATTTTACGGGCTAAACTGGCTTCCACTCCCAAACCGGGTACAAAATCATGTTCGCCTGTGGCGGCGAAATTCTTCAGGGGGAAGATCCCGGCCGCGCTGGTTGCTTCAACCACCATCGGGGTGCCCAGCTTGGCAAACTCCGGGAACAGCACCGGACTTTCTTTCATGGCTTGCAACATCCTCGCCCGGGCTTGGTCAAACATTTCCTGATTGGCTATTTTGACCGGGTTTGAGCCGCGCACAACAATGGCTTTCAGGTTTTTGGAGCCCATTACCGCCCCTAATCCCTTGCGTCCGGCAGCGTGTTTCTCGTTGATGATTGACGCCATCAAACTGAGCTTTTCACCGGCTTGGCCGATACAGGCGACCCGCACATTCTGATCGCCTAATTTCTCCTTGAGCAGGTGTTCGCAATCAAAAGTTGTCGTCCCCCAAAGTTCTTTCGCGTTTCTGACAGACGCCACGCCGTCCTTGATCCATAAGTATGCCGGCTCCTCGGCTTTACCTTCAATAATCAAAACATCAAAACCGGCAAATTTCATCTCCGCCGGGAAGTAGCCGCCGGTAGTAGACATAGCCACGGCGCCGGTGGCCGGTGATTTTGCCGTAAACATCATTCTGCTGGCGCAGGGCGCCTCCGTACCGGCTAATGGACCGGTGGAAACAATCAGTTTATTGCCCGGTCCCAAGGGGTCGGTTTTAGGATCAACCTCATTGAGCAGATAACGCAGCCCAAATCCGGCGCCTCCGATATAGTTAACCGCTATCTCTTCAGGGAGGTCCTCAATCGCTGTTGTCTTGGCCGTAAGATTAACCCGCAGCACTTTGCCTGTATAACCACCTTGCATAATTCAGGTCTCCTTTCAAAAAGGTTTATTTTTTATTATTAACCAGTTACATTATATATTAGAATATTTTATTTGTTAAGACAATTAAAATTATTATTTACCCTAACGCTCCTCCGGCAGAAGCTTACGGCTGACAAAGATAAAAATGGCCCGCAGGACAGCGAGCAGCGGCACGGACAGAATCAGTCCGGTAAAGCCGTAAAGCTGAGCGCCGGCCAGAAGGGCCAGGATAACAAACAACGGGTGCAGGCCCACCCGTTTACCGAGCACCCTGGGGCTGATCAAAGCAGCGTCAATTTGCTGGATCACCAGGTACACTATAACAAGACCGGCGGGGCCGGCGGTAACTTGGTTAACGCGGCGCAAATAGAGCCAAAAATAAGGATGCAACACAATAAATATTAAGCTAATCCCAAATGCAAATATCCTCCAAATTCTTTTTGCTTACACCTCCGACCTCTTCCTGTTTACCAAGCAAGACAACAGCAACAAAATCCAACGGTAAGTTAAGGAAACTTTTAAGCATATCATGCATGCTCAGCGGATCACACATCCAAAGGGAGTCAATATGTTGTGCGGTCGCTTGAATAATCAGGTTTTCAATGCAAGCGCCAATGGATTGATAATCCGGCATTTCATGCTGTTTATCATTGTCTTTATCGTACAAGACAAATACCACAGCAGATGCGTTTCTAAGTGATGATATCGAATTTGGATCCATAAGAATATTTCCGCTGCCATCATAATTTATTTCAGTCATTTTGTCAGCCAACTCAATGATTTTCAACCGGTCATTGATAATGCGAAACTTCCACGGTTGTCTGTTTTTAGCGGATGGCGCTTTTCGAGCAGCATTGATTAGAGATTCCAACATAGGCTTATCCAATGTTACATCAGGCTTAAAATTACGGGTACTGTGACGTTCGGAAATTACCTGTGCTACTGCTTGGTTCTCTTTTGATACTTGATTTTGCAGAGTTACTTGCCTTTCATGGATAACGCACCCGCAAGCAGACAGTTTTTCACGTGTATAAGTGTCAATTGAAGCAACACTGTCAAACATATCAGGTTTCAAACCAACAGAGCTGCAGAAATCTACATTCTTAAGGATAGCTCCCTTGAAAGTGGAATTGGTAAAGGTGCATTTACAGAAACGCACCCCATCAATAATGGAATCATCAAAAATTGATTCGGAAAAGTCACAATCGAAATATCCGCCAGAAGGAGAGTTGGGCTTGTCCGAAAATTGTACGCCAATAAAAATGCAGTTAGCAAAAGACGTTCCCTTGGTCGCAGTAGTTTGAATGAATATGCTATTGGTGAAAGTGACCCCAATAAAAGAAGCTGTTTCAATACATGCATTTGAAAAATCAGCTTTTGTAAATATGGCGTTGTCAAAAGAGGATGGACTCCCACTGATCGCACAATCGCGAAAGCTAATGTTATTTCCGTAAGCACTATCAAGCTTAATGCCGTCAAGTTTTGTTTGTATGAATCTTGCATTTTCAAGCCGCGCATTATTCAAATTGGAAGATTCTATTATCGCATAATAAAAATTAGTACCAGCAAGATTAGTTCGCTGCAAATTGCAGCCACTGATAATTGCGTTGCCAAACTCTGCATCACTAAAATCAGATGAATCAAACTTTGTGCCAGTAATTTTTGCGTTTGTAAATTTAGCGGATGAACCTACAACTGACTTCATTTGACAATCGACTATCACAAGAGCCCCGATTTGTCCGATAAAATTCGCCCGTCTAAATGTTGAAAAATCCAGCGTTAACTTCTTAAGTTCTCTTTGTTTACTGAAATCAGCTTCTGAGAAATTGCAATACAAAAACTTAAGTCTTTCTTCAAAATCGGCTTGGATTATTGATCTGTAAAAATTAACACCATCAACAGGACACGCTCCAATAACTTTCATATCTGTCAATTGACAATTTTCAAAGGATGCGTTTGAAAGATTAGCATTGTTGAAAGTAACAGAGGACAGCAAAGAACCCCCGAAAGAAGTACCAGTAAAGTTTGCCTCGCTGAACTCTTTTGCACTTAAGCTGATATCCGTTAATAATTCATCAGAAAGAAATTTTTGAGCAAGGCTATCTTCAATCATTTTAGGTAATGTATCTGGAATACAAACTTCCTGGGTTTCATCTTTGTCGTTCAATATTTCTGATATGACCAACAGCAAATTACGGTAATCGAAAAGCCAATCATATTGATTAGCCAGTCTTTCAGTCAGCGTTTCATCTACTCCTTTTGTCAACAAAATTGCGGATAAATAACGACTTTCAGGAATCCCGGCGATTTGTTTAGAATGATTTTGAATGAGTTTTTCAATGATTTTTTGTATATCAACCACTTCTTTTAGAAAACCAGAATATTCTAAGTTATTTATAACTTTCGACGTAAACGTTATATTATTGGGGATAAAATATTCGGCTTTATTTTCCTCCATTTTTTTTAACTCCGCCAAAGCTTCCTTTAACAGAGATTGATTATGATTAATCATGGATATATCAAACAATATAAGTCTCGCTATACTGACATAGGAAACAGTCATAATGGCTAACAAGAATCCCCGGCTAAAAGAATTGAACTCATAAGAAGTTATAAGTACGACAAGAGCAAATAGACCAAGCATACAGTTGAACACTAAATTCTTTCTGTTATTCACAAGAAGACTGTCTATCGTCTTCTTCATATAAGAATTATTTTTTTTTCGGCTCTGCAATTCAGTGTGCAAGAAGATATAACTGGTTATCGCAACGCCAAGTAGAGCAACGATAGCGGCAGTCAATATGGCACATAAACTGGAAAAATCAAAGTTATCAGTTGAGTTGAACTTATAAAACGTACAGCCCAAGCTTAACAACAACAGGAAGTATACGAGAATCTCGTTTAATCCAAAACTGATCTTTATTTTCATAATCACAATAATTCCTTTACAAGCTCATTAATTTTAGAAAACACATTACTTTCACAGTACAAATCTTCATAAGATAAAGAATCCAAAAAAGTAGCATAGCAGTTACAATGTCTTGGTTGGCCAACAAAAAAACTATCAATTATGCTTCGCCGTTTCTTTGCATCAAATGTACCCATAACCATTTCTAAAAGCTGATGCAATTTAAGTGAACATATATCACAGGACGCCGGGGGAATGGCATCTACAGCAACACCATTTTTCTGCCTGTCGCCAAACCAAGAAAACTCAATCTTTCCTAAACAATCATCCGTAATTGTTCTTAAGATCTCTGCTAACATCCAAAGAGACGGACGAGTATATTTGCCGATACCATACAAATACCCTATCACGGTGTTCTTTTTAATATTGACTGGAAAAATATCAGTCCTATCCGCTCCAATCCTTACTGCATATTTGACCGCCTCAAGTGTATCGTTAAACTGTTGAGCAGGGGTTAAGAAAGGTGCGCCGGACATCACATTTAAAACCACGCCAAATCCAAAACCTTTAATTAACCGGACGGTTTCTTCTAATTGCGAAAGGTTAATTGATTTGTTCCAGCAATTAGCGAGAACAAAATTATCGCTTGACTCTAATCCCATTTCGATAACGATCTCCTCACAATAACTGCCAAGTTCCGATTTCAGCTCTCTCAACGCATCTTGGGTTATAGTCGTATAATGAGTTTCGAAAATCAGGGTTTTGATCCTCATCGGCTTGATATAATCCAATACCGCGCGGAACAATTCCGGCATGATTTCATTTTTATCCAAAATACTCCCACACGTACCGATTAATAATTCCTTAACAGGCATAATGGCAGAGGAAAATGCGGCATCCAGAATTTCTTTCAATTGAGTTGTGGGTATACTTTTCCCGCATCCGTAATCACACATTGTGCAAGAACCAGCTTTACGGAAGGCGCATCCAGGGCTACTTAAAGAGATATGTACAAACGAACCATTTTGCCATAATGTACAAGGTTTGACGTCGTTTACAATTGTAGCTGATTGAATCTTTTTGTTTAAGCTACATAATATCTGATTCATATGGAAATTTCCGCCTCCCCCCGCTTAAGAATATTCAAAGTATTGTTTTGACAGGGAATACAATTAGGTCCCAATGATAGACCATAGTGTACGGCGATAGTCTCCGCCTCTTGGGTGATTCTAAATAACTCAGACGCACATAACGGAGATACATCTC
>JGI20166J26741_11757363_pt1 | contig 10457 bp, 6 predicted proteins | sample TergutCu122P5_FD_26741 | JGI IMG/M metagenome (IMG submission 26741) | reverse complement strand
AGGTTTCACCCTTTCACAGGCCACGAAGGCCCTTAGGGAGAGTAGAGGTATAGCTCTACTCTATTTTAGACCTCTGCACTAGAAGGGGTTGAGGGGTCAGTGTCACACCCCGGCAGCACCTTACCCCCTATGAAAGACCTGGTACCCATCATACAGGAGTCTGGTGGGCCCCGGGGCCGGTCTGGACTGTTGCGGAAAATCTCACCCCACCGGGATTCGATCCCCGGACTGTCCAGCCTGTAGGCAGTCACTATACCGACTACGCTACCCGGCCCACACCATATTTAGGGTTATTTTCCAAAAATGTTTTAAATTACCTAAAATTAAAATTCTGATTCAGAATTATTTAAAGTGCTTCTGTCCAGATATGCACATCTGCTTAAAGACACCATAAAACATGGTACAGGTATGTATAAAATAGCAGCTTCTGTTTTCATCTGTACAGTGGTCTGACACCAAACCCATGCAAGAAGGTGTAGCCTGTTGCAGTAGATTTGTTGTTGATGAATGGTTTGGAAGTATAACCTTTTTTTAATTCACCTGTGATGTAGTACAGATAGAAAGTGATGAGTTTTGAGGGTGTTTTATTACCGAAATACTTAAAATTAGAATACAGAGTCATTAGTAATGGAAAGTTGCTGGTCTGCATTTTATGAAATTTCCTACTATTACTTGACTTTCCATAGAATTAAAATATAGAGACTGAGGTATTGCAAGATGTGGAGATCTTTATCAATTTTATATAGCTCTTGTGGAATCATCAATATATCCTGGAATTAAGTGGGTCAACTATCTTCCCAGCCATGAGGGCAACGTTGGTGTCTGTGTCCAACACGAAGTAGAGAAATGGGTGTGCGATGACAAATCGCTCAGTTGTTGCTCTGGCTGCCATTGTTCCTGGAAATTGAAGTGTTCATTGTTTCAAAGCAAGATGTATGTTGTTATGTTAGATTTTTGCAGTGCAGAACAAGACCTATATTACCCGTTGAAACTAATGAACGTAATGAAAGTTCTTTTATTCATTCAAAAGTTAGAAACAATTCAAAAGTACTAGATGGTGTGTATGTATGTACACACATACAGTGCAACATTGTATTCTACAGAACAGGGCTGCATTTTTACAACCTGCCTGAAACCCTGTAATTAAGAAGAAAGGAAAGACATCTGTGCCAGAGGTTATGAAGCTTCCAGATGCATTCTTTATGACTATTACTTTTAGAGAGAAACAAGTTGTTCATAAACTGAGACATTTATTTTTGTAATTCAGTATTTAATGTTGTATGTGCATGTTACGAATTTACAACGTTGTAGTGAGAAACAGTTTAATCGGAGCTCGTGTTGTCATCTTGATTCTAGGTTCAGATCCTAATCAAGTAAATTTTGTAGTGTTACTATTGTTTTTCTTGTGGGGAGCTTTTTATCTGTGTTTTGCAGGGTTGATGGGAAACTAAGAATATATGGTGAATATTTGTTTATTCAGCAGTTTTTTATGTAGAATAACATTTCTCACCCTGAAGATTCATACATTTGTTACATTGCATTGTCTGGCCATGTATTCATTCAGCACAGAATGCTAGGCTTTGAAATTGGAACCATTGTGAGCCACATTTCTGCACTTCAACATGACTGGCAGCAGTAATCACCAAGATACTTTTTCTGAGGTCCAGCAACATGACGCACTTGGTGCCAAGACCCTACACAGCCCAACAGAGGCAACCTTGTTACAACAGTTTGGATGGGAGTGTCATACAATCACTGTGACATCATGCCAAGTGACTTCCATCTTTATGGCTCTCTGAAAAAGCATCCTGATGGTCACAGATACCAAAGTGTTGCGTAAGTCTAGGAAGCTGATGGTGGTTCTGTTTGCGAAACCTAGAATTGCCTGATAGTATGTTGCGACAAATGCATGGAACTGCAGGATAACTATGTAGATGTTCCATTTTCTTGTGAGAAATGTTATTTTGAACAAAAAGGTGGCAAATAAGCAAATATTCACCATGATTTCTTACTGTCATATCTACATACATGTATTACCATGCAGTATTTCTGATCCCACAGTAAGTGGCACTAGTGTCACAACCAATTCACAAACCTATGTACAGTCAGTGATGTTCTTACCAAATGTACAAAATTAAATAAGTACAAGTATAGGGTGGTCTCCAGCAGAATACAGTAAAATTTCTTTGATCTGGAAGCTTATACCCCAGAAATCCTGATTCTTTGGTGGTTCAGACAAATCTGAAGTCAGGAGTTTTGGCTGTAGTAACGTCCAGTATGTATAGTGATCCCATGTTTTTATCTAAGGTTATCTGGACTTTTGTGAACCTATTAAGCTATTATAATAGCCTCCAGAGATCCTAAGATGAGTAAAGAGTGCAGTTAAATGATAACATTATTTTACAAGACATCAGCTACTTGTTTAAGCTTTCCATATAAGCCACATTGGGCTGTACAGTAATTCAGAGATTCAGTATATATCGCATTTTATTTATACATGTATACTGAATCTTTGATTTATTGTATGGCCTGATGATGGCCAGTATGAAAAGTGGAAACAAATACCTGAGGTTTTTTTAAATGTTTTAGTTATGCTGCACTGTTATTGTGTAAATGCGCAATGGGATGAACCACATACTAAAAACAAACTACTACTGGCAAGAGACTCCAGAAAACATAGAAGGAGATCCTGATGCCCCTGAATGAACAGCTGAAGGAGATACCCAAATTGTGTACCCTGACTAGTTGTGCAGCCCAAATATGGGAGCAGTAATAAAAAAATTACCCATAAGAAATGAGGTCAGTGATGGTACTGTTTGATAATCTTGAATATTTGATAATTGGGCACCTCTCTGGTCTCATAGATGCTGCATTAAAAAAATTCTGCTGTAGTGTTAACATTACATTTCATGGACATCGTGCTGCTTCGCTGATGAAACGTAACAATACGTGACCAGCTGTTTATGTATGTAGGCAGTCCATAAAGAAACCGAACTTGTGAAATGGCAAGCCAGCCCGCGATGGTGGTGATGTGTAGCGGGGAGTTTAAGCTTTATTCTGACACTAGCAGCATCATGCCATGTTAATTAGTGATCAAGCTATGTGCGCTTGAATGAATATGTGTTTAGTACCCTCGGCTAATTTTTGCAAGTTGAAAAATGAAGGATTTTGAGGAGCAATGCATTTGGGCCAAATTCTGTTTCAAATTGGGAAGAACATTTACGGAGACATTTCAGATGTTCCAACAGGCTTATGGAGAGGATTGTTTGAGCCATACACCATGTCACAAGTGGTACCAGCGTTTCAAATCGGGCAGAACGTCCATCTAAGACGACCCCAAATCTGGACGGCCTTCCACATCAATGGACAACAATCGCATTGAGAAAGTGCTTGCTGTGATTCGTAAAAATGTTCCACGTGGTGAGACAGTCAATAAAGAGTTCTACCTAAACGTCATGAAGCGTATGAGGGCGACAGTGCACAGGAAGAGGCCTGAGGCATGGACAAACAACACCTGGATGCTGCACCATGACAATGCACCTGCTCATGCATCACTCCTTATCCACAAATTTTTGACGAAGCATGAGACGACTGTTGTCCCCCAGCCACCTTACTCTCCAGATTTGGCCCCTGTGGACTTTTCCTTGTTCCCGAAGTTGAAATCCTCACTAAAAGGTCCCCAATTTCAGATGGTAGAGGACATAGATGAAAATTTGATACGGGACCTTCGCGCCATCCCACAAAACGCGTTTCAGGACGCATTCCAGAGCTGGAAAAAACGTTGGGAGTGGTGTATCAAGAGTGGAGGGGAGTACTTTGAAGGAGACAAGTTTGATTAAGTTGTAAGTAAAGCAATGAATTTAAAAAAAATAAAGTTCGGTTTCTTTATGGACTGCCCTCGTATTCCTCTTGTGCATATTGTACAAAGAACACAAAATCCATTAAAATTTCATAGTTAAAATGTAACCATATAACATTTTTTGTTTTGCTCCAGGTTACAAGAGGAGCAAAAATTCTTCAAAGTATGACTGGAAAAATATTTTCATTATGCCCTGTGAGGATTCATGTGGTCATGAGCAGATTGTTATGTTGCGGTCGCTGAAGGCTTAATATCTCATGCATACGTGAGTAGCTGTATGGATCACGTAAATGTGCCATATGATAAAGCCCGCAGTTCACGAACTCTTAAAACTGAAGTTTTGGGCGTGCCATCAATTGGAACATGAAAAACATATGCTTGAACACTGTAATTTAGAATAAGGTGTTGCGTTCCTTAGGGACAATTTATCCAAATTCTTGGATATTGGCATCCACTTTCATAATTCATGACAAATTTCAGAATCCCTTTTGTTAATATTAATAGTAAATTTAAATCAGAATGTGTATTATGACTGCCTGATATTTCTTATGCTGACATCTTTGATAGGTAACATTTGTTGCTCTGTGTATTTAAAGAAATGTGTACACCTATAGTTTAAGGTTTAAATGCAGAATTTCTGTCTCCCTGGAAGCTGTACGTATCTGTTCATACAGGGATGGAGGAGGCAAGGAATGTGTACAGAATTGTAAGCTTTGGAACGTAATTCCCCTTTGCTATGAGTAATTATGTACAGCTGTAAATAAAATGATGATAGCACAAAGTTGCTCGAATGTCCAGCCTGACATCATTCTATTGTTTCATTAGTTCATGCCCAGCTGGGTACTGAGGTTTACAAATGAAAGGTTACTGTGCAGAAGACCCTAGTTCCTGCTTCACATTCCCTCCAAGCAAAACAAAAGCTTTCATAAATACTCTAATTACAGGTGAGTCATTATGTGTAACCTTGAAATTGTCAACACTACTACCAGCAGGTCCTCTTTCTAGCCTTGGATCTGTACAACACTTGGAATGCAGAGAGCCACAGCCCTGTGAAATGGCCAGTCTCATATAAGTGGACATTAATTTCACGGTTGTCAAATTTGGCACAGTTGCATCATTGTAACCAACTTACTTAATTAGCTAAAAATGCATACCCATGATTGATAGCTACTTTCATTGTAATTAGTTTGTTCAGTACTGTGTTACTTCACAGTTACAAGGCTACGTGTATAATAATTGCTCATGGAAAACATCATTACAATTATGAAGGGAATGGGGAGATGACATCTTTGACTAATAACAGCAATGAACTTATCATTCAGCAAGTTCTGTCATACTTACTGGTTTGGATGTCCAGGATTTTAACATAGTTCCTTATGACGACAGTTACTGATTGTTCAATGTTTCTTACATAGAGTTCTGGATCATCAGACATTCCAGATAGGTCAGCCCGTCGAGGATCAAACACATCCCAGATACCAAGCTGGAACAAGGTTTAGTACACAATGTGTTAGAATTAATTCTTGTCTACCTGTTTTATAACTTCAGTTACATGTTCACTCTAATATAAGCATGCAGGACAACACTTTTTAACTCTCCAGTCTTTATTCTAAATGTACTGGCATTTTTGATTGATATTATATGCTTATTCATTGAGTTTACAGAAAGGTTCATTTAAAGGTCTCAGACCATGTTATTGCCAATTTTGTTCAAATGGCTTAACCACTTATGATGAAAGTAAATGTTTTTATTTATGTATCACTCCTTGTAAATACTCCCTTTTTTAATTAAATACGTAGACTGTAACGGTGTCCTTCTTCCTTATTTACATATTAACAGAACAATTCCTTTAATCTCCTATTTGCTCTTATTTCCACCAAGTGGTCTTGTCCCTCAGGTTTTCTGCATAAGATTTTGTATACATTTCTCTTCTCCATCATATACATGTTTCTGTAACTGAGGTCATATTTGCTGAGAACAGTGGTAGCATGCCTGGAACTCCGAGAGCTTTCAAGTTTGTTCGTATTTTACCTAAAAGTGGTTTGTCACTGAAGTTTAAATACAGCGACAGATTACCTGCTGCAATGTAGGGGTGAGAATAACAAATCCTTCCACCATAAAGCTGGGTATGATAGCCTGCACTCTGGTGGGTCGAAGAGCTTGGTAGATTTCACGTAGCGAGCAAGATGTCAGGTCATATATAAGTTGCCGCAGTCCCCGTCTCTCCATAGGTAGTAGCAGCAACAACTTGTATCGCTCATCCTGTCACATACCACGTTTTATAACTTTATAATCCTTGAAGGGAATCTCAGGACACTTCACAGTTAAGCACTAACAGGAAGTGGAGTTATTTTTTGATTACCATCAGCTTTATAATGTGTCTCATATTCAGTTCATTTGCAGGGAACTTCATGTCATTTGTGGCTTGTAGCTGGGAATGAGAAGTGTGTAAACCCAGTCATCAAATTTTTCTATTTTTGTGTCACATTTGTTTATTCCACGAAAATCCTTATTAACCTATACCTTTTATTTTCGCAGCTTACCGTATGCGATATTACGTGTATAACGTCATCTGTGAATATGTATCAGTGCTGATGTAGTTTTATTACATTCGAATAGAAATGGATAACACCTAGAACCAAACATTTTTTTGTTTCAAAATTTAATTTGGTCTAAATTTTGCTCTGTCAGTTCTTGCATGTGGTAAGAGTGGACAGCAAACAATGAACTGCTTGTGAAATAAGTATGAATTGACATGTGGTTAATGTTACAAGTTAATCTACCTTCAGTTTTTCAGTCATCTGATTTGTTATGTCTGACTTACATTACATTATAGCATGTACCAAGTGCAGAAAACTACAAGTTTTCATGACTGATATGAAAGGTCAATAGCAGGGGTGCAAAAAATCCCAGGCACCAGGTTGCCTGGGTGGCTAAATTTTGAATGACAGTAATGTTTGTAAGTGCTCAGTATGTAACTTGCTTCATGTGATGCTTCTGATGCCTAGAATGTCAAGGTGCCTCCTAGACTGTTGGAAAATTTGTACCCTCTTGGTCAAACATGTTTAGGTAGTGAACTAGTATAAAACCATAAATCCAGTATAGTCTGTAGGAGTTGTAAAATATCATTTTCCTTTACATATAATCCAGAATTAAGTCAGTGCTCTTATTCATTTCGATGTCCAGTAGTTGAAGATATTTATGTGTTTTGGAAACAGCCAATAGAATATTAATGAAACAGAGTACAGCCATGGCACATTTTTGTTTTACACTACATTCATGCCCACAGATGATGAACTGCCACTAATTTGAGTATCCTGCTATGGAAGTATTTAAGTATCAACACTTACATCTAAAGGAAACTCCAGTGCTTGCGCATGCAGGCGCTGTAAGTAGGCAAAGCGGAATATTGCTGTGTAGCTCATAACAGGCACCAGTTCCTCAGATACACCATCTATGAGGAAAGGCCTCTTAGGCAGCTGGTTATACAGCTCATAACCACGAGACAGCTGGCTATCAAACATTCCATTCTGCAGCTGGAGGCTGATGTCAGGAAACACAATTGCACCATCTAAGAAAAATAAATTTCATGCATTGACTCAAAAATAAAATATATAACTGAATTATACTCCCTCATTAAAAGACTAGAACCAGAGAAGACATGGAAACAGTTGGCAGAAGAAAACATCCTATCCACGATGCATCAGAAAAGCTTGTTTGTTTGTCATGTGTATTTTAGGCAAGTGGATGAAGAGATGCGTTAAGTTTGGTGCTGTGACAGCAACTGCATGTCTGCTTGTATGCACATGTTCTATTCCTAACTGCAAACATTTGTCCATGACATCATCTTTTCTCACTCTAAATGAACCTGTTTTTAGTTTCAGCTCTCACAGTATTTGCAACCCAGGTTTGCAATCAGTTTCCCTGACTTGCCTTCTGTACCACCCCATATCTGTATCCTGTAATTAACAGTAGCTGTAGCAGGACCAAGTGTATGATTTTAACACAGTAAATGTAAGATTCAGGATATGCTGGAAAATAGTTTTTAGATCCATAGCTCACATCATTGTGTAGAGTAACTTTTCTGTCTCATGCTCTCATTTATGTTTGAAAATTTTCAGCTGCAAACAACTATGTACAAACAAAACTTGAAACTCATGAAAAAAAGACAGAGTAGAATCACAGAAACAAACAACGCTTTACCTTCTATGGATCTTGTTGTTCTTTTACTAGACATCAATGTTGAATTTTCATGCTGGGTTGGATTGGGTAAGTTGTATGCTAGAGGAAGGGGTGTACTTTGTATCGTCTTAGGCTCACTGATCCCGTTCGTAGACAGAATTAGCACATCTCTGTCTGGGACAGTGCTTTCTGTGGTGTCTGTTTCTGTTGATACCACATGTTCTGTTGCATTGTCAGGAATTGCGTTGTCTGTTATGTTGGTTACTGGGAGGACGGTCATTTTCCCTGTTGGCTCTTCCGTTGATGTCTCCATTTCTGTTTGTTCTTCTGTCAGTGTCACCATTCCTGTTGGTTGTTCAGTTGGTACCATTGTTCCTGTTTGTTCTGTCTGTGCCACTGCCCCTGTTGCTTGTACTGTCTGTAAGACTGTTCCTGTAGGTGACATTGTTTCTGTTTGTTGTTCTGTTAGTGTTACTATCTCTGTTGTTTCTTCTGTTAGTGCCATTACCTCTGTGGCCTTTTCTGTCCCTGCTGCCATTTCTGTTGGCTGTTCTGTCAGTGCTGTTAGTTCAGTTTGTTTTTCTGTTGGTTCTGCGGTGTGTGTCTGTTGTTCCATCGTTTCTTGAGCTACAGTTGGTGCTGATTCCTCAGGTACATTTCCCTGCACAGCAATGGAAGTAATTTCTGCTGACGTGCTCACTCCCTCATCATCCATAGGTGATGATGGGCTTGTTATGGATGCTGACAACAGTGAGGACGCCTGTTCATTTCCTGAAGCTGCATCACTGGTCAAGAGTGTTGTAGATTCACCTGCTGTTGTTATGTCATCACCAGAAGGTTTGGGCAAAGTAGTGCTTTGTCTTGGGATGTTCTGTGTGATCAATGTAATGCCAGCTTCTGGGGATGTTGCAGCTGTGGATATCGAATCTTGCTGTGTGGTGGTATCAAGTTCTTTAACAGATTCAGTTGCTGATAGTGCTGTTGTGTAGGTGACATCTGTGCTTACTGTCATGTCATTATGTTCTGTTACAATGCCCCCGGGTTCCATTGTTGTCATGGTTTCAGTTGTGTCCATTGTAGAGCTGACATCTTCATTGGTTGTGGACATGGTTGTAGTGGTTGTTGTGGTTGTAGTGGTTGTAGTGGTTGTACTTGTGGTGGGAGGAAAACTGTTTCCTGGAGCCAGACCCACATCATACCCATAAAACCGGAGCACACGTCGATACTCCGGTAGTAAGGAAGTGTGATTCTTGTTTAGTGTCAGCCCACTCAGGTAACCCTCATGACTGAAGTAGCCCTGTGGAACAAAGATTGTGCATGAGATGTGGGAAATTTTCATGTATCAATTGTATTAGCACATAATAAAAACAAATATACAAGTCATAAATGATCACTATTTCTTTAAGCTCTTGCATAATATGGTGTGGTATTTATGTAACAATAGAATGCAAAATCTGAACACAGCAAGCATGAAATTCCACCCACCAATGAATTCATTCCTGCACAATTACAGTCCAGTTCGTATCCTTAAGGCCGTTTTCAGTGAGATAATATTTGACAAATTTGGCATTTTTCAGCTTTCTGCAAGCCTTGTCACACATATGCCCCAATGCCTGATGGATCTTCACCACCAGTCACCGGTATTTTTGCTGTGTAACCCTCAAAGCCCTACTTATGTGCAGTTCTAGAAACAGGCGGCCTGGGTGGACCTCGCGCAAGAATGAATGGAACTATACTTCTTCTTCTCCTATATCATGTTCAGGACAACTTTTCTTTACTTTACTCATCCCGATCCAGGCTCAAGATCTTTCATATGCCTAATCGTTTAATGGAGAAATATTAATCAGGCGGCCGACCTTTTGATTTTGTGCGGACGTTGCAATAAGTGTGATACAGCTGAGTAAAATCTTGTTTTACCGTCGGGTAAACACCTTGACAAATAGAATTTTCTGTAGGAGCCGTCAGATCAGAAAGGGACCGTTACGTGTTTACCAGAAGAACTGTTGTGGTCCTTGTAAGCCGAATAACATTGTGTTTGTTTTAACGCTGTTTTTAGCACCGCAGCTGTCACGGGGTGTCCTGACGGATGCAGGCCTGCTGTGCGATAAGGCTGCCATGCTCGGAGTGACGATAAAAGAAAGACTATCAACTTCATGGTTACACCGTCCATCAAAGATATCAAACAATATATAGTCCAACTAATGCACACAACGTTAATAACGTAGAGTTATTAAAACAATTTAAAATTAAGGAGGCTGCTCCAACATGTTTCGGTTTACAAGGAAACCGTCATCACACACGCCTCACGGGTCATATTATGCAGCCATAACACTGACATCGTCTGTACGACCTCCATGTATCCACATTGAACCGAGTGTGTAATTTTAGCTAAGTACTGGCTGTGGCTCCCTGATGA
>JGI20166J26741_11757252_pt1 | contig 10457 bp, 8 predicted proteins | sample TergutCu122P5_FD_26741 | JGI IMG/M metagenome (IMG submission 26741) | reverse complement strand
GGCACGCACCAGTGGCTGCTACTACAGTTTTTAGTACTCCTGATGATGGGCGCAGAAAGCGTCCGAAACATGTAGAGTGAACTTGCAGTTGTTAATAAAATACAATACTGCCCAAAGTTGCATCTTGTTGGTTCTTTATATATTATAGAATGAAAAATATTTCGGACAAAATTTGTAGATAAAACCAAAACACGCATTTTATGTTCAGTAACTTTCTTTCTTTCTAAAAATCATACCGTTTATGAGATAATGTGGAAAAGTGTTGTAGAGCTGGACAGGACACAGATGACAATATAACGTTGGATACCCAAGGTTACAAACATACACTCAGAACATGTATTACTTATTGTCTTTTCACTGCAACATTGGTTACGCGAACGCTACTCAATATTACATTATACTTACATTGCCTGTCCTGTATGGTCTAATATAAATGTTTCGTGTCAGTTTCTTTGGCGTTTATAAATGGCATCCTGAAGAGATGCAGAGGCGTTTCTAATTTAATTGCTCATGCAACCTGAAAGTTCTTCTACTTTGTGTAAGTTTAGGACACAGCGTCGAGCTGTGTTCTCCCTCTGAGGAACACTTCACGTTCCAGGGATGCTGTGGCAAGTAGTTTGTCTGTAGATTGAAACCTAAATGAGATTAATTTGTCTCCATCGCGATCGTCTCCCGAGTGTCTCTCGCCGCAGCTGGACTACAAGAACCTGTCCTACTCCTTCAAGCGTTTTGTGGTTATTGGTAAACTGAGAGCGCTAGACTTAAGAGCGGGAAGTTTTTGACGGGCGAACAGCCATGTAGGAGGAGCTGAGATCGAGCGCGTAAGTTCGTTGATGCTCTGTTTTCGTACGCCTGTCTGTCGTACCACCGGTATGTTAAAAGGCAAAGCTGTCCCCGCCTGCGCCATGAATGCATATTGGAAGAGTAGATGTATAGCTCTACCCGTTTTGACCTCGGGGATAGATGGATATTAATTGTCATCATCACTCCCCGTCCGCTTTACCCCCGTGAAAGAAACTCTGTACCCATATAGTAGTAAGCTAGGTGGGCCCCAGCGCCTGTCTGGATGTTTTGGAGAAGAGATCTCTTACCTCTGTAGAGATTCGAACTCTGGACCGTCCAGCCCGTATCTTGTTTCGGTGTCACTGGTATGTTTTGATGTTATTTAACGACGATTTGTTAACTGAAACGTTTGTTTAGCGTGGAATAAGCAGAATCATCCTGCGAAATTTGAGGTTATGACAGCATTGTTGATGAAGAATGTAGTCTTCCGGGATGTGGTACTATGTCAATCGATAAATATTTGCCGACGTTTCGGTGGAGCTTCATACCTCCTTTTTCAAGGTCAGTGCAGTTCCAGAACACTTCACTTTTGTCTGACCTCACTCCACTGCGCAGCATCCAAAGATGTGGGCAGCCCACTCATTCCAGACGTCGGTAATCTTTTACAATCAACAAGACGTCACATTCAAGAAGATCTGAATATTTAAAAGGAGCTTTACGTGCGCGGTATACCTAACGTCGGAAGTGGTTGATTCTTGTTGTATTTAACGATCCTAATTCGTCTACAGAGAATATAGGATGTTACGGAGTGAACTTTGATAGAAATGATGTTGGATGAGGCTTGGTGGATGGTATCAGTTCAGGTCTACACCGAGGGGGTGGGGACTGAGAAGAATTACGAGAATATAGGGCAAGTTGCTAGGGATTCGAACCTGATACATTTAGCATGAAAGACTAGAACTTACCTGTTACATTGGACTAATGGACAAACAGGTTTCTTAAGAATACACAACCTTTTTATGTTAAATAAGTTAAGCTGTTACATAAGTTAGAAAGCGAAAAATACAGTATATTTTGTTGGTTTCTAATTTGTTTACTGAATGCAGCTTTCTTGCTTATAAATCTGTTATGGATTTTCTAATGCGATGGTTCCAATAATGGTAGTAATACGTAATACAATTTGAAACCTGTTGGAAGATTCATTTCTTCTGAGATGTTACGCAGCGTTTTGAAGGCATGTATTTGCCAATCGGCCTGGCATAACATCCCAGAAGACTTGCATCTTCACCCGTATTACCGTGAGAACGTCAAATCTGGCACAAATCAGTGTTTATCCTCTCTCACACTGTTCGTCAACCAGTGCTGTGAGCAGCTTGTCGGTCTGCGGAACACGTAAAGCTAAGTGTGTTGTCCTGTCTGTCGGAGTAGTTTAGAATATTAATTTAATTAAATTAGTACCCTCATCATTGTGTATTTAAGGTGTGTCAATAAAAGATTTCCCCGCTGTAACAGAATTGTCAATTTGCTTAGTACGAACTGACATGGGTCACTCACAGCTGTGTGCTCGGTGCTCACTGTCCTGCACGTAACAACGCGCATTAACGCTTCAGTAAACCTGAAGTCTATCATGGAACGCAGGAACAGGAATTTTAACGAACGCTGCGTGTATGCATGTTGCACGTTAGCCAAAAGAACCTAACCAGTATGGAAATGCAGTAGATGGTCCATTGTGTAGGTATAAAATGCAGCACTAACTTAAGCCTCTTATAATTAGTGGTATTTATTGCAACATTCGCGTATCGCAAGTGTAGAGCGATCGTCTTTGTCGGCATATAGGTGAAAAATAGGTACTCAGTAATAAAGGAATTTAAAAATTATATAAGTTAGCCTGCATGGATGCAGTAAACATATTTGTTATATTCTGCTTGTTTCTCTTGTTTTCTGTTCGCTCATAAAATATTTATTTTTTGTCAGATAGCTAAAATTACGTATTAGTGTGTCTATAGAATTATTACATTATATATAAATTATTATTTATTGAACATAAGCATTCTAATTAGTTGTTCTGTTGTGTTAATATTGATGGACATGCATTTCGCTAACCTTTACCACCTTTATTGATACACATTTCCCATTTACAGTTCGTACAAATAATGGGTTATGTTGCTGTTATACTTAGGATCTCATTATAATGTTGCCATACCACCCCTTATCTTTGTTAGTTATATCCAAATTATTATTACCTCTGGTGGGATGGCTGCAGAGCTTGTGGTTCCATTTGTTTTTATATTGGTGTTGCACTTACTGCCTCATTATAATGTTATCGTTATTAATATGCGCACTTCCTCTATCTCATCGCTGGTACACTATGTTTCCCATCTACGCTTAGGTTTTCCAAGTGCTCTCTTTCCCTCAGGTTTTCCTAGCAAACCTTGTATGCACCTCTATTGACCCCCGTACGTGCCACACGCGCCGCCCATCTCATTCTTCTTGATTTTATCACCCTAATAATATTTGGTGAAGAATACAGATCATTAAGCTCCTCGTTATGTGGTTTTCTCCAGTCCCCTATTACCTCGCCCCCTTAAGCCCAAATACCTTCCTCAGTTCTCAAACACCCTCAACCTGTCTTCTTCTCTGAATGTGAGAGACCAAGTTTCACACCCATGTATAACGACAGGCAAAAATTATACTTCTCTGGACTTCGTCAAATTTTTAATTTTACATTTTTGAAGGTTATATGTGGCCGAAATCAGTAAACTAGATTTTTATTTTATTTTAATCCATTAACATAATACGTCAAATTTTTTTTTTTTTACTCTTTTGGGCACGAAAATCTACTAAATAGCGTACGAGCACAAAAACGTATTTCCCGACTCGCAGTAAACATATTGCATTTGTATTACAAAAACCAGTTTTGTAACTTAGTAATTATTATATTATCATCGTATAGCCATTGGCCCGTAACATGTTGGATCAATGGTAAACGATTGGAATACAGTACATCTTGTTGGTTTATTTTCCCTGGAAGACCAAAGACTGTTGTGGGGGGAAATACCCCTTGTTTATTCCGAGAAGGATACAACACACTTATATTCTCTGTGGAGAAAATGACAAGCTTTTAAAGTTAAAGGATGGGAAATATAATTGCAGCTCTTCTTTGAAGACTGACTATTGTCACTCGTGAATACCTTCCTAACTGGCGTTGTGCTGTATAATTTTCAGCACGAAACTTTACAGTCTGAAGGTTAATCATACATCAACTAAGTACTGAATCTGATCCATCATTAAATTACAGACCCGTTTCTATAACAAAACACGTACGATTATTGAACTGGGGGGAACTGCATACTGATTTGCCCTGCACACAGATATATCCGAACGTTCGTATAAATGGACGTGGTAAATTCTCTCTCTGCGAATTGCATAAATACACAACACAAATCACGTTTCAGGATAAATGAATACCTCAGCAGGTCCTGCCTTTACGTTCGCCCCAACCCCTCCCCCCACCCCCCACCCCAGCCTAGTTCATTAAACAAGCGTTTCATTTGCCAATACATGGGTCTAATGCCGGACACTCGTTGGATTCCACTGCATATCGTCTTTGCATACGTCGGTGGCTGTTACATGCACTAACGTTCATTTGAGATTTAATCACACACACACATACATTTACACACAGCTGTAAGCCGGGTTAGCTCAGTTGGTAAAGTGTCTAGCTAGCAGAATGTAGGTCACTTTGAAATTTGGCGGCCATTATTTTATTATTATTATTGTTATCATCATCATTAACTCGATGCTGCAGGGCCATTCTTCAGAAACTAGCAGAAGCCAGAATTGTTAATTACTCGCATTATATGGAACTCGAGTGTCGATTACCGCCATTAGCCCTTATCCAGAGCCAGATTAATCCAGTCCACGCACTTCCACACCAATCAATTTCACCATTATTCTTCTATCTATCTATAAATCTTCCAACAGGATTCTTCACTAATTGGCTTATTAAACCGTCAGAATCCGACACGTTTGGGTTTCTCAGATCGCATTTGCGAACGGCTCATAGTGCTGATGCAGTTAGCTATTGACATTGAAACTTGCGCTTAAAATGTACGTTTTAATGGCCAACATAAATATTAGAATGTGCCGTGAAAAAGTATCTGAGAGATGGGAACAGATCGGGCTGAAGAATTATGTAGACACTCACTGTATCCTGGTGGTTTCATTCATTATGTTGACTTCGTTGCATGCTGCTAATGTAATAAATTATGTAGACTGTTTTGTTGTATGATGATGGTTTAATCAATTATGTAGACTGTTTTGTTGGATGCAGAAAAGTATTATGTATACTTTTGTTGTATGCCGATGGTGTAATCATTTATGTGGACTGTTTTGTTGTATGCTGATGGTTTAATCAATTATGTAAACTGTTTTGTTGTATGATAATGATTTAACAAACTACGTAGGCTCTTTATTTTATACCGATGGTAAATTGTGTAGACTCAATGCTTATACTTTAATAAGTTATTCAGACTCTTGGTTATATGCTGATGGTTTAATAAATTATGTAGATTGTTTTGTTGTATGCTGATGGATTAATCAGTTACATAGACTCCTTTGTTATATGCTGATGTTTTAATAAATTACATAGGCTCTTTATTGTATGCTGATGGTATAATAAATTATGTAGACTCTTTGTTCTATGCTGATGGTTTAATAAGTTATGCAGATTCTTTGTTGCATGCTGATGATTTAATAAAAGGTAATGATTATTTACTCTCTCGACTTCGTGGATAGTTTCTTAGACATTGAAGTTGGTTAGGTACTTCCTGAGACGGCTAGTGTGTTTATTTGTAAGTAACTACACCATTGCCTTTTGTCAGGAACTGACAATAGGCGAAACAAATCTCAGTCTGCAGTATTCAGTCTCTGAATTACATTCGCAGGTTTCCAAATGCACGACGCACGTTTTGTTACCTCGATCAATACGACTCTGGTGTTCGGCGAGTCGCTAACACAGAGCTGTCAAGTTTCCAGAAGCGATAATATACGTTTGAAGGGCTGCAGCATGTACCGTCAAATAAATAATGGATACGGAAAGGCGTGTGGTTGTTGCGATAACCAGTTGTTAGATATTATATTTCAGTACAGCACTGAAAGCAGGACATTTTAGTCTCCTTGCCGTATTTCACAACGAATGTGAGAACCGTGGCGTCGTAGCTGCGCATCTTTCCAACTAGTATTTCTGCCGCAGAGTAAAGACGGATTGTAGCCTTCATTTGTGCACCGGATTGAGCACTTCGTAAATAACTTGGGAACTTAACCAGAAGTTGTAACGAACAGATAGACAGCTACGAGCGTAAAAAAACACAAGTTCACGTTCGATGGACTTTACACTGCATACCCTTCCGCCACACCGAAATAAAGAACCATAATCAGTTTTATATAATTCATTCCGCGCATTGCGAATTGAATTACAAGCTCTATCAGTACCAACAAATACACTATTTATTCTGTATATTTGGTGCTTTAATATTAATTTGCTCCTACATTTTATAATGCATTTTAAATATTGTTTATTTTAACTAAAAACTGCACATTTTGGTATTATGATTATTGAAGAACTACTTTCGTGCTGTATGTTTTAACAGCATTGGTGTAAGCTCCCTGAAGAAGGCGATTGCGCCGAAACATGTAGGAGCAAATTAATATTGAAATACACAATATATGTAATAGTGTATTTGTAGGTATTGATGTAGTTCGTAATACAGAAGCGTAATATACGTACCCTCTTTTAACCATAATTTAATCATTTTAATTATTATACCTATAAATTTGGCACAGCAAGATGTATTGGTTGGAATGTCAAATCGAGATCTCATTTATTAACCTTTTAAAGGTTACTGGTTACGTGATGCGCCATCAGGTTTAGCATTCCAGAATTTTACATTCTGCCACACTGTATTTATGTGTTTTGCACTTATCTCGGAACAAATAGCGACTTTTGCCCCATATAACATAAATTGATTGGTTTTGTAACCGAGATGAAAAGTGTCTACAGCGCGGTACGAACTGGGTCTTTAAATAAAGCAGTGTAAGCTTCTTCTTTAAAGGATTAATATCATTTTAATTCAGTTGTGCACAGTTATTTTTATGAATTATATATTATTGGCCTGAAGATGACCTTATTGGTTCGAGACATTTTGTCGGAATAAAAGGTAAAGGTAAAGGTCTCCCGCAACAGGCCGAGGTGGCCCAAGGGTTTCAGGGTAGGTTAAGGCCCTGGATTTTCTTGACGTTCGGCACTACGAGGGTGGTAGGTCGCCATCCTTACGCACCGGCCGCCTTCACCCCAAGGAAAAATCCCTGGTACTCATTGTTAGAGGCTGAGTCGACCCCAGGGGTCATGGTTCCGTCTGTAACCACGGAAAAAATCCCCAGTGACACCACCGGGAATCGATCCCGAGGCCGTCCTACTAGTAGCGCAGTGCCTTAACCACTACGCTACCCCAGTCCCTATTTTGTCGGAATACAGTATATAATGTACACCAGTTGCGTTTGACGGTAATTAGTTCCTTCAAATGTTATATTTCGGTGAAGTTTATTCGCCTCCGAACATAAGCTATGCCAAAATGTTCAACTGTTCGTTGAAGAGAGAATGCTTTAAGACCAGGTGTACAGAATTTATTGCACACGTTAGTGCAGTAAATATTCGTGCTTACCAATTCATTAAATATTTCATGAAATATTTACTCCAGATTTATTTTAATGCATCTTTTTTACAAAATTACATGCGCTGGTGTAATACGCAGTCAGTTTCGGAGGAGACATTTGGAGGAAAGAAGGTATTAAGTAACAGAGTATTGATCAAAGTAATTGGGCTTGTGGCGAAGAAGTATCAGGAGGCTGAAGAGAATTGTATCAGGAGCTTCAGGTTTTGTACTTCTCGCCAAATCTTATTATGCTTGTCATATTGAGGATGGGATGGGAAGGGAATGTGGCACATGTAGGGGAAGTTGAGGGGTGCATACAGGCTTTTAGTGGGGAAACCTGAAGCAAAACAGAGAAGAAATAAAGAAATAGGATGGGTGTGAATTGAATTTATGTAGCTCAGAATAGGGGCCAGTGTTGGTCTGTTGTAAACACGTTAGGAACTTTCGTGTCGCATAGTATGCGGGGAATTTCTTGACCAGCCGTGGGACAATCAACTTTTTGAGTTTGGGTGCACACATTCTCCAAAAACGTAGGAGCCACCCTAAAATTCGAGGCGTCATAATTTTGATATGAAGCGAGTTCCATACTGAGGGCCCCAAAATGTTAGACGCCATCATACAAAATTAGTCCCAAGGCTGACATGGCGCCCGGAATTTGTTTTTGAGGATTCTTCTGCGTGGATTTGTTGGCTGTCGGATATTTGTTGAACTGTAAATTGGCGATGACGTGGATGGAAGCTGTGGAGACATGATTGTAATTACTGTCCCGCTGTGTGTGTGTGGAAGACTAAGGAAGACCACGGTAAGTCCTACGCAAGATAGTCGATGTGTTGGATGAGATTTGCAACCGAGGCCTCCGTATTGTGGTGCAGGTGTGTTGATTCCTCAACCGAAGTTTGAATATTAGAAGTTCATGGAAATTCCTTGTGTAGTTTCTGAAAGTAAACATACGCAGTGACTACGAATCCCTCCCCCCACCCCATTATTCGTTAATTTTGTGAATTTCGAATTACGCACGATACGTCGTGCTGAACTGACAAGTTTAAAGGAAAATCGGCACACCTCAGAGAATATGAAAGCTAGAATATTCTTTCCTCATATTGACAGCGTGTTGGCTTAAACTGAAACGCATTAAGAGAGATAGCATTCTGCAGATTCTTCGCAGCAGAGAGGTTTGGTACTTGACAGTTGTAACAGATGACAAATGAAGAAATGGTATTGCAGCACGAATTCTGTTCCTCCGTGTTATTATCTGTCACTTGTTGAATTTTGACAAATTCAGGTGATTAATCACTTACCTCTTTGGAGACCCTTAAATTCAGACTTCCTTTCGTAAGTATTTACCCATAAAGTTGATCTAATGGAGCTGACTACACCCAGGATGATATCGCCTTTATATTTCCCTTTCGTACAGAGAGAACAAAATTGGAGGAACAGTTTCCGTCCCCCCGTGTCTTTGATCCCCGAAACGGCATTTTAAGTTGCTATTGTAGGCAAACTGAAATTTGTAAAAAAAAAAAAAAAGTCGTTTTGGTCCGTTTCTGTAACAGTTGTTATGTAGTCCAAGCAATACATGCATTGATCCGTTGTATTATTGTACATAATCCAATAAAATATCCTTACCTTGTACATTGCCGTAGGCACATATAATGAAATTATGGAACAGACCGACGGTCAAAACTCGGGTTTTCCCATTCTTTGCTATTCCAGACAACATGTTTCGGCCGTGCAGACTGAAACACATTGTAAAAAATGTTAAGTAACTGAAAAAAAAGTTGTGATCGACGGTCAATTCTTAATTTGGTTGACCATAAATTAATATCAGTCTAACGTAACATAATTTATGTTTCTTCTGATAACACATTTCTTTGTTTATAAACTTCACAAAACTGATCAGAAATATCTCGACGTACAGCATGTATGACGTTGTGTAGGTCATACTTAAGTCTGCAAGATTGGTCTGAAACATTTTCTGCGATGCTGGATACTGAACTAATTACAAAATTAATTTTGTACTTGTTTATCCAAACAGTGTGCTGCATGTCATGTGTTACGTCTTCGATAGTAGAGTTTTAGTAACTTTCGCAAAATTACAAAAACGACTGTTGACTTTGTCATGTTTGTCTGTCCGTCCGCTTGTAACAACTCCGCTCCCACTGAACTGATTTTCGTGAAATTTTATATTTGAATATTTTTGGCAAATCCGTCGATAAAATTCATGTTTCATTAAAATCTTACAAGAATAACGCATACTTTATACATATATGTACATTTATGATTGTATCTCGTTTAATTGGGGCCTGGGGTGGCGTAGTGGTTAAGGCACTGCGCTACTAGTCGGGAGGTCCCGGGATCGATTCTCGGTGGTGTCAGTGGGGATTTTTTCCGTGGCTCCCGACGGAACCATACGCCCTGGGGTCGACTCAGCCTCTGAAAATGAGTACCAGGGAGTTCTCCTTGGCGTAAAGGCGGCCGGTGCGTAACGCTGGCGACCTACCACCCTTGTAGTGTCGAACGTCAAGAAAATCCGGGGCCTTAAACTACCCAGAACCTCTTAGGCCACCTCGGCCTGTTGCGAGATGAACTTTACCTTTACCTTTATCTCGTTTAATTATTATTAGAATGAGAAATGTTTCGGACAAAAGACGTAGAGAGAATCAAAACACATTTTATCTTCAGTAACTTTTTCCCCCCAAAAATCCGTGCCGTTTATGACAGTGTTTCTCAACCGCCGGGCCACGGCCCGGTACCGGACCCTGGCATCAATTATACCGGGCCGTGAAAGGTTCTCCTGGAATTTGTCATTTTAATTTTCTAAGCATTTTTCTTGAATAAATATTTTGTAGTGGAAATATTCTGACGAGAATAATATTCTTGAATGTGTCGAAAAGCTCAGACCCAGAACGCCTAAATAACATCTGTGTAGCAAATGTCAGTGACCAAGATTTCATTAGTCCAGCG
>JGI20166J26741_11756919_pt1 | contig 10460 bp, 6 predicted proteins | sample TergutCu122P5_FD_26741 | JGI IMG/M metagenome (IMG submission 26741) | reverse complement strand
TACCCCAACATTGCCCTCAGACTAGTTCATTCTACATGCACCTACCTGCCTATGAAGATGGAACAGACAGAGTGTTCCGAAATGTCGGCATATAAATTTCGGACGCCGGGGAATCACCCAAAAGAAAGCATACAACATTCAGTACACAGCGAAAGTTTGAAATCAAGGTAAATTTATGGTTGAAACTACAGCGTGTAATTTGTGGGTTAAATCATTAATGGTTTGGCTTGCCAGAAAAGTTTTTGACTGCCTTATCTAGTCCATTTTGTAATAGAGATGTAGGTAACAATTTTGTTGTAAATTTTTATTCTAAGATGTAGAGCCAAGATTGTAATGGCATGAAAAAATGGAACATTGTTCATTTTTTAAGAAAGTCCTAATTTTCAAAATGTATTGTGAATTTTGACCAGTAACATTTTAGTCACTTATGTGTTAGTTCTATTTAGCACTGGGATATTTAAAATTTAGATATCATGTTCCTGTGGAAGTAGTACCATCACTGGCTGATGGAATGGCTGCACTGTAGGACAGGATGATTATGTACAGTTTGTACATATATATATATTCCTTTTGTTGAAGGTTGACTTTGCGAACGCAAAGTGTTTACATATCCCACCCAAAGAATGTAATTGCTGTCTGCAGTGCTGACCTCCCTACAGTCCATGTTTGGTGTATAATTGTATGCTCACTTCCCCAGGCAGCTTGTTCTTTGTACAGCTGGCATGGCTGTGTGTTTAAAACTGCAGATTTTGTCTCTTAGCTGATACAGATGACTAACTGATGTATTCATTATTATTTTATTTCCAATTTATCTGTCACAAATGTTTAGGCAAAGTGACTCAGATCTTTGGTCGTGTTTCTTTTTTTATTTAATAATTGGTGATATGTTTTTTTTTATCTACCTGCCATGCTTCTGTTTGTTGTATCGATGATGCAGTTGGACATTTCTTTACATCTAAATTTTTCTTGTGTTACAATGTGAGGTTTTCATGTAAGCACATTTGCTACAGGAAAGGCAGTTGGCATTGAAAGTAGCCGTGTCTCAAAGAAGCTGCACTTTGTGGAGGAAGGGTAGAAAGAGGACAGGCCCTTTGTACTGTTGTGGGGCTTGTACTCTTGGTCTGTAGGTTGAGGAACATGGATAACCTTCTGTAGTAGTATGAGATTCATAATCTGATTTTCTGTAGTTCAGGCAATATAATGTGACAATTCAAACAAAAAGTATTAATTTTTTTATCATTTGTAACGTTCTAGCAGAAATTCTGCAGTTTTTCTGTTTATGATTGAAATGCCTTTGGTTTTGGCTTGTTGAATATTGAGCAAGTTGGCTTCAGAATGTAAAGTTTTTACTTTTGTTTTCTTGTGTTAAGGAGATGGTTTGTACATAGTGGATTTTATTTAGATGTGGAGGGGTCTGTATTGTTGAGAAGTGGTATTGCTGTAATAAAACACACACACACACACACATGTGCTTTCTATGTTTAAGCATGATTCTGTACACACACATGGAACAGCAGCCTATGTATAGAGACAGAAAAAATGTATTCTCTTTGTCCTAAATTTTTAGATCATGACCAAATTTTCCTCAGTACATCCAATTAGATGCTGAAATAATAGTTTGCATTAGGTCAGAACTATTTCTTCCTGTATCTCTGATTTCACCATCAGTCCAGCCCCTTCCATTTGGAGTGGGTAGATGGTGTGAAGCAACAAAATAGTCAGTGAATGTACCAGGAACTTTCTGAAGGAAAGGAAAGAATGCTGAACCGTTTGTGTTCTAAACATCACTTGTTCAACTTAGAAATGTGAGATTGCCAGTTTTGTGGGTGAATGTTTTAAGATTCTTGACCTCCAGGATGTAACAGTTGAACATCATGAGCTTTGCTGGAAAAAGGCAGATAGCTGCAAGTATGAGTGTATTACTTATTCAAGGAAAACATTTTTTGCTTGCTCTGTATTTTGTGTGCATGTTTTCAGGTATAAGGAGATGAGTTTTGAAGAAATATGTGTTTCAGCACATTATAGAAATGCTCCCAATTTTTACTTTTTTGTTTTTAATTTTACCATTTGCCAGAATTGTTTGTGTTGTAGAGGTGTGTATTGTTTTTAATTTTACCATTTGCCAGAACTGTTTGTGTTGTAGAGGTACATTCAGTGTGTGCCTGCTACTTCTGTCTTGCTGTCTGCCGATTCAGTTTTGTCATTGTTGCGGACAGTTAACTAATTTGGTGGAACTTGGTAGAAACATTATCAGAGTCCAGCCTCTTTCAGCATTTCTTAACTTCTTTTCATGTATAATAAAATGATTACCAGGTCAATACATGATTTGGGTGCATATTAGTGCCATTCCATCATGGGCCATTAAATTTTGTGGAGATGGATATTTTAAAAATATACAGCTTTTTATTAGGCTAATTTCTTAAAAGGTGATGGTCATTAGCAAGACATGAGTATTTTCCATAATACTTTATTTTTTTGTGTAAAGCATCTGTTTATCTTGTTTTGCTGAACATTTCATTCAGCTTGTTAAATCATAGGTGTGTAATAATTCTATGTCAGCAGTATTCCTTCAAAGACTGTAAACATTTGCACTGTCATAATTTTTTTCATTCCTGCTGAACTGTAAATGAAATGAACCATAGAACTGTGATGCTACTACATAGTTGGGCCGAAAGTATTCCTAATGTAAGATAAGTTGTTGATAAACCAGATTAAAAAACAAGTAATAATACTACATTCCATTGAGCGAGAAAAGAATTTAATTTTTTTGCAAGTCTGCTGAAATAGTATCTTACATTCTGTTATGTTACTGACTTCTGTGCTGTTGTGTTCTTTATTTTAATTACCATTATGGTTAACATGTATTTAGCAGTTGTTGATATTTGTTGAAGAAATCATCCAAGTGTATACTTCTGCTGTTAATGAATTAACTGATTGAAATAACAGTTTTGAATCGTACTAGCTGGGAGCCTGATTGACCATTCAGAACCACTGATGTGTTCCCCAGTAATCACAAAGGTTTACAGCGAAGAACTTACCGTCTGATTTTTGTGAAACACGGGCTAGGTACTCACGATATTGAAGAAGATTTTTTTATAACTGCTCATATTCTAGTGGTCATCAATTTATGAAATGTATTTTCTCATGCAAGTACTGAAATTCTCTGTCAGCCACTTACCTCGTGTGCTCATTTAGTGGTTTGTTTTTTTAAATTGTAATATCTCTTGCAGTGTTGTGTCCTCAATTATTCAGTAGGTGGTTACTGGCTGGATGTATTTGGGCATCATTCTAGTGGCTTGTGTCTCATAGCTATGAGGAACAAACCAGAAGTGCCCAAGAGAGTATTTTGTACAAGGTATTGGTGGTTAAACAGCATGAAGCATATGGAATAATAGGAACATTTTTATAGAGGTAGTCTTTCTCAGATGGTTGAATGTTAACATTGGTTGGTACATTTGTATATTTAAAGGTTTGTATAAAAGTATAACTGACTTTGGAATAAAATTGATACTTTCAGATCATTTCTTATACAGTCTGTGTGGTTATTCAGTGTGTTGTAAATTAGAGGAGTATTTTTTTTTTCGTAATGAATTTTTTGATGGGGTGGTCGTTCACAGTGTAAGTCCAGTGTTTTGGACACCTTATTCTTGGTTATTGGGGAATGAAGTACTGGGTAAACACTCTTCTACAAGAACATAGAGTGATCTGTGAAGGACAATCACCATGAAAGTGTGAAGTCTCTTATCATTGATACAGTAGTATGTGTAATTTGGAGTTTTTTTTTCAAAGACCTTTTCTAAAACAATTATATTGATGGAATATTGGTATTGTTGAACACTTTTGGTCACTCAAAATGCATATGAATTGTTCTTATGCAAATTATGGCCATTTCAAGTTTATAAACCTGCAAGATGAAATTGGCACTGAACACGTACTGTAGTTGCAGAATTGTAAGGTACAGGGTCTGAATATTCTGTTATGAAGCAAGAGATTTAAGGGAGTGATATAAATATGACGGACATACACAGGGAGGTGCTTTTTTGCAATTTCCGAGGCGCACGTCCAGAATTGTTCATTTTTTTGGAGGGAGTGCTGAACGTGGGAATGTATAATTTATGTTTGATTTTAAAAACTGTTATAAAAATCATATTGTGCAAAGCCGTAAAGTAACACTGTTTTGCTGCTGCATTTATATGTGTTCATATAAATATAACCACATTCCACCAAATTTAAGTCGCACGGTTTAATCTTCTTGCTGTTTATTTTAATCTAAGACTTCATATTTTTATATTATTTTTTCAAAATTTCGTTGTACTAGTCGTAAGCCGCTTCCTGCGGCTGGTTTCAGCTGAAGGGTAAATCATGTAAAACATTTGATATAATGGCATTTATAAAATCTGTGTTTCGATTTGGAGTGGGGAAGGGGGGGGGGCTGCCGGTCTGAACCCCGCCCCGGTTCCATCCCCATGTTTTAGAGTATTCTGATGGTGTAACTGGCTTTTGGGTTGTGTTCTGCACCTTAACATTTGGGATATATGTTTTGCTTGTTCTCTGTTTTATGGCTAGGTCTGCATTGCACTGATAGTGCAGTGTATTGTTGTTACTACATTGTAAAAAAAAAAAAAAAAAAGGTGAAGGCCAAGCAATCCCATTACAGGCCTAGACAGGCCCTGAGGGTTCCAGGAGGTTGAGGTTCCCCATATTTCAAGACAGTCGGTACATGAAGGTGGTAAGGTTGTCAGCCCTACGCACCGGCCGGCTTTACCCCCAGGAAATATTCCTGGTACTAATTTCTGTTAGAGGCAGAGTCAACCATATTGTGTCCGGAAGGATTACGTCAGTGAAAAATTCCAATGACACCATCGGCTTGCAGCGCAGTGACTCGACCTAAAGCGCCACCGCCTACCCCATTACTACATTGTACATTCTGTAATAGAAACCAATCCTTAGTGATTGGTGATTGGCATAGGATGTTTTCTGGTATTTTTGTCCTTGCATTTTGAAGTGCCATATGTAATAATGAAAGTTTATACAGTGATATGTTATACAGGATAGGCAGTGTACTTTTTTATTTATTTATTTACAGCATGCCCCGTTACTAGGCAGTGTACGTATGACGTAACATGGAGGCATGTTCATGCAACCACTGTTGCAGTGGATAAGCAATAAGTAGTACATATTCTGAGTGTGTGTGTAGCCTTAGTTATCTGGCATGCAATGCGCTTGCTTCATATTGCCATCTGTGGCGTATCCAGCTCTGCAGTATTTTTTCACATTATGTCAAACGGCACGATTTTGGGGGGGGGGGGTTATTGAACATAAGATGCATATTTTGATTTTCTCTACAACTTTGTCTGAAACAATTCTCATTCTCAGACGAAACGAGCGAGATATGATCACAAATGTGTATTCTCATGTAAACTACCCGTTGTTCTTGCCCGATTTTAATAAAGCTCGAATTTTTTGACATTATCGAAAAATTCTCAAATATATTTAATGAAAATCCGTCCAGTCGGAGCCCAGTTGTTACAGACGTGCAGAGAGACGTAACGAAGCCAATAGTCTTCTCTCGAAAATTTGCGAACGTGCCTAAAAATCGGTTACCTGAAGTGACTGAGATTCATCGTTCTTGCTAGATGAATGCTGTATACATACATTCATACTTATAAATGTATATATACATACATACATACACACGCACAGCACTCTTTTTGTACAGTACACTTGCCGCATACTGGTGAACTTTTTTCAAAAGTTGTGGATCATTTCATTGTATGTGGTGTTACCAATAACAACTATAGTTTTACCTTTATCGGCAGGAACTGTAATCAGATTATTGGAGGGTAATTTCTGTTTTAGGTGTTTTAGAATATACAGCTGTCGTTTATGCAGATGATCCTGAGATTTATGTGAACGGAATATCATGTTTTTGGTTGTTTTTTAGTTGCTATATCTCGAAAAGTGTTTTGTTTAGTTGTGTCCAGTAATTTAATGGCAATTTTAGTATCCACTGTGAGGTTGGCGAAGTAAGAATGGGGAGGTGTTTCGGGACTCATTGAAACCGCAATTTAATAGTGTTAATTCGTCGCCTGTGAAGGGTGCAAAAGTTCTTCACTCTTGCATGGAGCATTGGATATGTGAAAGTGTATTCTTATAACAAAAGCCAACGAGATGCACAATTTCTAACATTCAATTGCTAAAGTACTCTAAATGTTTCGGACAGGTCCACTGTCAATCATCAGGAGTATCTCAACACTGTATACAGGATGGAACTCCATGCTGACCACGCCAGTAGACAGCCAACAGAACTAGCATGGCAAATGCCTGTTGCGTGTATACAGTGTTGAGATACTCCTGATGATGGACGGTGGATCTGTCCGAAACATGCAGAGTACTTTATCAAATAAATTTGAGAAACAGTGCATATCGTTCGCTTTTTTTTACAAGAATATATCACGATTCACGGTCCTCTGAATGTCAAATGTGAAAGTGTACTGTTAATATTTCTACGGTTGTTGGTATTCTCTATTAAATCCAACCTTGACTTCTTAATCTGAATATTCTGCCTTCTTTAAAGTTTTTTCTAATGCGTATTGTGAAACTGACGGTCTTGTGCGCGCCATGAGGGCAAATTGGGGAGTGATGATATAGCGCCAGTCATTCTTAACCTCTTCAGTAATATGGGTGAGCGGTGATTGTCAGGTCCCGGTCACTTTTCTGTCTGTGAAAGCGTCCACCAGGCTCCGGGGTGCATATTGAATACAAGACTGGCTGGGGCTTGAGGCCCATTTGGACTCTTTGAAGAGAAGCTAAATCTGTTGCTCCTGCCTGCAGTCGTAACTAACATAATATTTAATTAGTGTTCAGAAGCATTTATCGTCGCGTTGCCAATCGCGAATGAGTGTTTCTTCTGTAGAGCGTTCCAAGCAGTGACTATGTTCGGTGAATCCCTTGGATCACTTCTTGGTCGACGTCAAAGTGACAGTGACCGGCACGGATGTTAGAAGGACGGGGTAGCGTGCCTGTGATGTTCCCTTGTAGAATGAAGGCGCTAAAGGGATTGGAAGGTGACGGCCTTAATCGCTTCTATTTATCGCTAGACTTAAGTCCCAGGATTTACAGAAAGCCTGTGACTGAATGTGTGATCTGAGAGTTTTCTTGCTGAGATGCGGTGATGACAGCTAACTGCTCCGAACTACGCCATCTTCTTCTCTAAAGTTTAATTACAGGAGTGTCAAAGGATGTAGGAAGGTTGTGTCTTTTCCATTTTCTTAATCACTCCTACATTTTACGTAGAATCAGGACGTGAACGTGTTAAAGATAAGGGAAGGGAATTAGAGCAAATGAACTCTCTTGTCTTAATGCTACCGATCTTGTTGAAACTCTGGATGTTTTACAAGCTAAAATGTTTTAACATATTAGTGGGCTATAGCCCCAGAGGCACAGCCGTGAGTGTGAGAGTAGGTGGACAGTTGGGAAGTAAGAACTGGAGAAATATTTTACACATATTCGGACACTCCAATCGATACACAAATATTGGAATTTCTTTTATCGCTGTTGCATGTTGTCATAAATGACGTAGTTTGAATATCAGTGAGTCTCCAACCTTGTTATGTCAAGAACCACACCCGTTATTGTGGGATAGTTCGCGGGTCGCACATGGAAAAATAACATTAAGGGGTAGGCATGTACCTAACCACATAATTACTGTTTGCGTTTTATATTATACACATAATTTACAAATTTGGCCGCAGACCGCATACTACAACCTGGTGGGCCGCGTGTTGGAGACCCATGGTTTTTCCTGATTGATCTTTAGATTTTAAACTCGATCCTGTGGATGTTGGTTGTGTCCTCGATACAACCAGGAAGACTGTAATATTATTCACCATGCGGTGGTTATTAAAGCGGAAAGCACCGTGTTTCGAGATGGATGAAGGTAAGAGTCGCAGAAATCACGGGCTATATAGTCCGCTACGTTAATTTTATTTATTTTCACGGAACAAATGTAACTCAGAAAAGTCTCCACATTGGTGGTGGCCCATAAATAGAATTCACTTTTCGTCCTACTCTGATTCCACGGAGTACAGTCTTTATAGAAACTGGTAGTTGCCCAGCTGATCAATATTTCTTGTCTGTTTTGCAACCCGAAATTTCATTATCGTTTATCTAATAATCCTTGATTTGGTTAGCCTAATAATATTCTGTAACGAGTAAATACTGTGAATCTCTGTATGCTCTGAACTCATTGTCCAAACTTCTGTTTCTTTCTCTCTCTCAGGACCAGATGTTTACAGACTCCTTCAGTCTATGCACTCTCCTTGGAGTAAGATAAAAAGTTTCGCACAAAAAAAAAAAGATATAAATTGCGGTTCTGTGATTTCACTACTTAGTTTTACACGCATGAGACGGGCAGGTAAAAGATTTGAAATTGAATTGTAGCAAGCATTTCCCGAATTTAGTTTGCGCCCAAGTTCTTTGCGTAACTTTGATTTGTTGTTTTCGTTAGAATTCTGGTGGCGTATAGAGGCAGTGGAAATAAAGCTTCACTCATGCATAACATGGGCATTGTGTGGAGATGAGTGACTAACTTTACACGCCGGCCGCCTTACCGCTGGGAAAATACTTCCTGGTATCCTTGAACAGGAGGCAGGTTGGGCCATAGAGACGGTCTGGACGTTGTAGAGGAGAAAAATACATTTCTGGCCCCTGCCAGTATTCGAAGTCCGGATCGTCCAGCTTTTAGCATAGTCAGTACACGACGACACTATCGGGCTCCGAAATAGAAGTAGCACAAACGAGTAATAATAGGGACGGAAAAGAAATATCAGAGAAAGGGAGGAGGGAGACGAAGTTCCGGAAGTTTAGAAGAGCATTTCCATTGAATTTTCAACAAATATTGCGCTAGTAATTTTGATAAACAATGTAGTAATTCAGCTATGGCGACCGAAAACCAGTAATCAGTGGACCACTGGAAAACTGATACAGATAGATAGATAGATAGATAGATAGATAGATAGATAGATAGATAGATAGATAGATGGATGGATGGATGGAAGGATGGATAGATAGATAGATAGATAGATAGATAGATAGATAAATAGATAGATGGATGGATGGATGGAAGGATGGATAGATAGATAGATAGATAAATAGATAGATGGATGGATGGAAGGATGGATAGATAGATAGATAAATAGATGGATGGATGGATGGAAGGATGGATAGATAGATAGATAAATAGATAGATGGATGGATGGATGGATGGATGGAAGGATGGATAGATAGATAGATAAATAGATAGATGGATGGATGGATGGAAGGATGGATAGATAGATAGATAGATAAACAGATAGATGGATGGACGGATAGATAGATAGATAGATAAATAGATAGATGGATGGATGGATGGATGGATGGAAGGATGGATGGATGGATGGATGGATGGATGGATAGATAGATAGATAGATAGATAGATAGATAGATAGATAGATGGATGGATGGATGGATGGATGGAAGGATGGATAGATAGATAGATAGATAAATAGATAGATGGATGGATGGAAGGATGGATAGATAGATAGATAGATAGATAGATAGATAGATAGATAGATAGATAGATAGATAGATGGATGGATGGAAGGATGGATAGATAGATAGATAGATAGATAGATAGATAGATAGATAGATAGATAGATAGACATACAGAGAGACAGACAGACGGACGGATGGATGGATGGATGGATATATAGATAGATAGGTATTCTAAAAGTCCTGACGGCGGTATATTACACTTATGATTAACACCTTTTTGGGCTTGACCATCGTCTCGTATTTCGAACCAGTTAGGGCGTTTCAGGAAGTGAATTTCTTCCCACGAAAGGAGGGGGGGGGGACTTCTAATCAGTTTGTCCGGCAGAAAGAGCTATTCTTGACCATTGCATTATAGTGACTAGTGACCTCCCCACCCTTTCACCTGAGAACGGAAAACGATACATTTCCCTAGAGGCCGTGTTCTTTTAACGTGCGATGATGGGAAAAGGCCAGGAACCACGAAGTCGTAGTACTTAGTTGTTGCTAGAAATTAAAATCAATGTTGCGCTTGTTGCAGTGTTCGAGTCCTAAAGAAATTTTTTCAAAACTTATTTATAGTTATATGTAGTAAGGTGAAGATGGCCTCAGTGTTGTTCATGTAACACGTATAATGTAGGTTGTCCCTTGATGTATACATAACAGTAGTCCTGTACGTAACCTAGTTTTATATATTTTGAATATCCTCTTTTAATAAGACTTGAATGTACAATGAGCAGCACTGAGTAATCAGAGGTCAGATATTGTGTACGTATCGTAACTTAATTCGTTATTAACCCTTAGGTTACTAATGTCGTATATATATGGAGCTCCTAGTAAAGCCAGAAATGCTAACGTCGTATATATATGGACCTACGTTTGGCAACGCT
>JGI20166J26741_11756808_pt1 | contig 10461 bp, 10 predicted proteins | sample TergutCu122P5_FD_26741 | JGI IMG/M metagenome (IMG submission 26741) | reverse complement strand
CCACATTTTTCATGCCGCGGCGCCACCGGCAGGGCCAGGAGAATCTCATCCTCCACCAATTCGGCCACATCCAGTTCGCGTTCCACCGGCAGAAAATCCCGGGTGTCGTCTTCCAGCTCGTCTTGCGACAACTCGGCGCCGACCGGAGCAAGCTCCAGCAGGCTGTCGATCTCCAGATCAAACGAAACCGCGCCCAGGCAGCGCTGACAAGCCAGCGCGAGCCTGCCGCCAACCGTCAGCCGCAGCAGGGACTCGCCGCGCTCCCCCGTGAACCCTTCGAGACGCCAGGCAACCTCCCCGCTCACCTCGGCCAGCAAATCATGCAGGCGCTCAAGTTCGGCGATTACCAGCCTTCCTTCGAGAACACGCGAATCGCGGGCAAAGGCGAAGGCGTCGTTGATCCTTTTCAATCCGTAGCTGTTGCGACTAAAACAGAGAATGATATTATTTTTGGCTTTCCAAGTCAAAGCGCTGTCGCAAGACTTTCATGCCACCGCTGATCCTCGCCTCCACCTCGCCCTATCGCCGCGACCTGCTGGCCCGCCTGGGGCTGCCGTTCGCCGTGGCCAATCCGCGCACCGACGAAAGTCCACGCCCCAATGAGACGCCCGCGGCGCTGGCCTTGCGCCTGGCCGAAGCGAAGGCCCGCGCCGTCGCCGGCGAGCATCCCGATGCGCTGATTATCGGCAGCGACCAGGTCGCAACCGTCGACGGCCTGATCTATGGCAAGCCGGGCAACCATCAACGCGCCGTCGAGCAATTGCGCGCCCTCTCCGGCAAGACGGTCAATTTCTTCACCGCGCTTTGCCTCTACAACGCCCGCACCGGCCAGGCCGACGTGCGCGGCGTGCCGACGCTCGTCACCTTCCGCCAGTTGACCGACGACGAAATCGAAGCCTACCTGCGCCGCGAACCGGCCTACGACTGCGCCGGTTCCGCCAAATCCGAAGGTCTTGGCATCGCCTTGCTGCACAGCCTCTGCGGCGACGACCCCAACGCCCTGGTCGGCCTGCCGCTGATCGCCCTGTGCGACATGCTGCGCCGGCAGGGCGTCACCGTTCTCGGATGAGCGGCGTCCTCTACCTGATCCCGGTACCCCTCGGGCCGACGCCACCGGCTGATGCGCTGCACCCGAACATTCTGGCGACGATCCGACCGCTGACCCATTTCGTCGTCGAACAGGCCAAGAGCGCCCGCGCCTTTCTGAAAGCCGCCGGCACCGATCGTCCGTTGCAGGAACTGGCGCTGGAAGAACTCAACGAGCATACCCGCGAGGCGGACATCGAGCGTCTGCTCGCGCCCTTGCGCGCCGGCCACGATGTCGGCCTGCTGTCGGAGGCCGGCTGCCCGGCCGTCGCCGATCCTGGCGCCGATCTGGTCGCTCTCGCCCAGCGCGAGAACATCCGCGTCGTGCCGCTGGTCGGCCCATCGTCGCTACTGCTGGCGCTGATGGCCTCGGGTCTGAACGGCCAGCGCTTCGCCTTTCACGGCTACCTGCCGGCCAAGGAGGCCGAGCGGACGAAGGCGTTGCGCGACCTGGAAAACGAATCGCGTCAGCGCCAGCAGACGCAGTTGTTCATCGAAACCCCGTACCGCAACCGGGCGCTGTTCGCGGCCATTCTGCAAACCTGCCGGCCAGACACCCGGCTGTGTCTGGCGACTGATTTGACGCAACCCGGCGAATCGGTGCGCACCCGGCGCATCGCCGAGTGGAAGAAGCAAACGCCGCCCGATGTCGACCGCCGCCCCACGGTTTTTCTGCTGCTGGCCTGAGCATGTTCCGCAAATTCCGCATTCTCCTCCTGCTGCTCGTTCTCGCCACCGTCGCCCTCGGCGCCTGGCGCGCCAGCAGCCGTCTGACGGCCTGGGAGCACACCGTCCATGTCGCCCTCTACCCGATCGCCGCCGACGATTCGCCGGCCACCGCCCGCTACGTCGCGCAACTCGATGCCGACAGTTTCAGCGAAATCAGCGAGTGGCTTGAAGGCGAGGTTCATCGTTATGGCAAAACCGTGCTGCAACCCGTGGCCATCCGCGTCGCGCCGCCGCTCGCCGCGATTCCGCCCCTGCCGCCGGCGCATCCGGGCGTTCTCGATGCCATGCTATGGAGCCTCAAACTGCGCTGGTGGGCTGCCAGCCACGACGACATCGCCGGCCCCAAGCCGCAGGTACGCCTGTTCGTGCTCTACCACGATCCCGAACGGCTGGCCGTTCTGCCCCACTCGACCGGCCTCAGCAAGGGCCAGCTCGGGCTGATCCACGCCTTCGCCAGCCGCCCGCAGCAGCGCCAGAACGCCGTCGTCATCGCCCACGAACTGCTGCATGTCTTTGGCGCCAGCGACAAATACGACCTATCCACCGGCCAGCCGATCTACCCGCAGGGCTACGCCGAACCCGAGCGCTCGCCGCCGCTGCCGCAGGAACTGGCCGAGATCATGGGTGGCCGGATTCCGCTCGCTGCCGACCGCAGCGACATGCCGCCCGGCCTGGCGGCAAGCGTGGTCGGGCCGCAGACGGCCCATGAAATCGGCCTGACGGATCGCTGAACCAGCGGCAATCACCGCGTTCGCAAACTCTTTTGGCCGCATCGAGACTTCCCGGAACAAGGTTATACTAGTGACTTTGTCCAACCCAAACCTGCCAAATATTCGGAGATTTCAATGTACAAGCACTTCCTCATGCCAACCGATGGATCGCAGCGCTCGGAAAAAGCCATTACCGCCGGCGTCAATCTCGCCAAGCTGCTCGGTGCGAAAGTCACCGCAGTTTTCGTCAGCGAGGCAACCTATATCGATCAAATCGACTCCAGCCGCAAGCCGCTCGCCGAAGAGGCGCTGACCTTTGCGACCAAGCTGGCCGAGGAGGCGGGCGTCGACTGCACCATCGTCTCGGCGGTCGGCGATACGCCAGCGCAAACCATCATCGAGTGCGCCACCAGCAACGGCTGCGACGTCATCATCATGGGCACGCATGGCCGCACAAGGGTCGGCAAGCTCCTGTTGGGCAGCGTCGCCGCATCCGTGCTGGCCGAGTGCGATCTGCCGGTCATTCTTTATCGCTGAAACCCTCCGTCATGGCCGGCGGCAGCCGGCATGACGGATACAAAGACTGCTACCCTCACCCCCAGCCCCTCTCCCGCAAGCGGGCGAGGGGTTGTTGTCTTATCGTCATTCTGCGCGTAGCGAAGCGTAGTCGCAGAATCCAAACGCTGCATGGATTCCGCGACGGAGCGCGCAATGACGGGTCATCTCAATAATTTACCGTTTGAAGTGGAAATGGAATTACAGCCCGCGCAGCGCCCGTTTGCGCTCGATCTCGGTCAGGTAGCGCTTGCGCAGGCGGATGGACTTCGGCGTCAGTTCGACCAGTTCATCATCGGCGATGAATTCGACGGCGGCCTCCAGGCTCAACTGGATCGGCGGCACCAGGCGCACCGCCTCGTCGGTGCCGGAGGCGCGGACATTGGTCAATTGCTTGCCCTTGATCGGGTTGACCACCAGATCGTTCTCGCGGCTGTGGATGCCGATAATCATGCCCTCGTACAGCTTTTCGCCGGGATTGACGAACATCCGGCCACGATCCTGGAGTTTCCACAAGGCATAGGCCACGGCCTCGCCGTTGTCCTGTGAGATCAGCACGCCGTTGCGCCGTTCGGCGACCTGGCCGTCCTTGACCGGCGCGTATTCGTCAAAGACGTGGCTCATCAGGCCATTGCCGCGGGTCAGGTTCATGAATTCGCCCTGAAAGCCGATCAGGCCGCGCGCCGGAATGCGGTATTCGATGCGCACGCGGCCACGACCGTCCGACACCATGTCCTGCATCTCGCCCTTGCGCTGGCCGAGCGCCTCCATGACGCCGCCCTGGTGTTCTTCCTCGACGTCGACGGTGAGCATTTCGTAGGGTTCGCACTCGACGCCAGCGATGATTTTCTTGACCACGCGCGGCCGGCCAACCGCCAGTTCATAGCCTTCGCGGCGCATGTTCTCCAGCAGAATGCCGAGATGCAATTCGCCGCGACCGGCCACGTCGAACACATCGCTGTTCTCGGTGTCGTGCACGCGCAGCGCCATGTTGGTCAGCAATTCTTTATGCAGGCGATCCCGAATCTGCCGGCTGGTGACGAATTTACCCTCGGTGCCGGCCAGCGGGCTGGTGTTGACCAGGAATTGCATGGACAGCGTCGGCTCGTCGATCTTCAGAAGCGGCAGGGTCTCCGGTTGATCGGGATCGGTCACGGTGCAACCGAGCACCAGATCCTCGATGCCGGTGATCTGCACGATGTCGCCGGCGCAGCCTTCCGCCAGTTCAACCTTGTTCAAGCCCTTGTAACCGAACACCTGGCCGACCTTGGCCTTGACCGGCTGACGCTCGTGTTCGGCGGCCTCTTCCTCGGTGCCGAACATGACCAGGATATTCTGTCCCGGCTTGACCCTGCCGCGCTTGATGCGGCCAACGCCGATGCGCCCGACATAAGACGAATAATCGAGGGCGGAAATCTGGAATTGCAGCGGCGCATTGACATCGGCATCCGGCGCCGGCACGTGCGACAAAATCGTCTCGAACAAGGGCTTCATGTCCACGCGCGGCTGGTCGAGTTCCAGCGCCGCCCAGCCGTTCAGGCCGGAGGCATAAACGATGGGAAAATCAAGCTGCTCGTCGGTCGCGCCCAGTTTGTCGAACAGATCGAAAGTCAGATTGACCGCGTTATCCGGGTCGCCGCCATCGCGGTCAACCTTGTTGACCAGCACGATCGGACACAGACCCAGCGCCAGCGCCTTCCTGGTCACAAAACGGGTCTGCGGCATCGGCCCCTCGACGGCGTCGATCAGCAGCACGACACCATCGACCATGCCCAGCACGCGCTCCACTTCGCCGCCAAAATCGGCGTGGCCCGGCGTGTCGACGATATTGATGTGAATGCCGTTGTAATCGACGGCGGTATTTTTCGCCAGAATGGTGATACCGCGCTCGCGCTCCAGATCGTTGGAATCCATGACGCGCTCATCCACCTGCTGGTGGGCGGCGAAGGTGCCGGACTGGCGAAGCAGTTGGTCAACCAGCGTGGTCTTGCCATGATCGACGTGGGCGATGATGGCGATGTTGCGAATGGGGCGAGCGGACATGGAAAAGCACCTGAAAAATCGGAGGCGCGATTCTATCACCGGGTGTTGCAACGCAGCATGACTGACGGCGATTTTTGGCGGTCAGCCGCAACTTTCAATCGCCCGCTGCATGATCCGCCGGTAGAACTCGTGGAAGTGCTGCATGCCGTCCTCCATCGGGCTTTGGTAGGGGCCGACCTCGTTGCGCCCCTGGGCCAGCAGGGCCTGCCGGCCGCGATCCATGCGCTCGCCGATGTCGTCATCCTCGATGGCGGTTTCCATGTAGGCGGCGCGCTCGGCTTCGATGAATTCGCGCTCGAAATCGACGATTTCCTCGGGGTAGTAGAACTCGACGACGTTCATCGTCTTGTGCGCGCCCTGCGGAATCAGCGTCGATACCACCAGCACGTGCGGATACCACTCGACCATGATGTTCGGATAGTAGGTCAGCCATACCGCGCCCTGCGGCGGGGTTTCGCCGCGGTCGCCGTAGTATTCGCGGACGACTTTCTGCCAGCGGTCGTAGACTGCCGAACCGGATTTCAGCAGCGAGGTGATGCCGACTTTCTGCACCGAGTACCACTCGCCGAACTGCCAGGTCAGGTCGTCGCAGGTGACGAAGTTGCCGAGACCGGGGTGATAGGGGGCGACGTGGTAATCCTCCAGATAGACCTCGATGAAGGTCTTCCAGTTGTAGTGGCATTCGTGCATCTCGACGTGGTCGAGCTTGTAGCCGGTGAAATCGAAATCGCGGGCGGTGAATAGGCCGGCCAGATCGGCGTTGGCCGAGCGCGGCCCCTGGAACAGCAGGCCGTTCCAGTCTTCCAGCCGGGCCTTGTCGAGATTGAGACAGGGGTTTTGCGGAAAGTGCGGCGCGCCGATCAACTGGCCGCCCGGGTCGTAAGTCCAGCGGTGGATCGGGCAGACCAGCGGCCCGTTGAGCTTGCCGCTGCCTTGCAGCATGATCGCCTGGCGGTGACGGCAGACGTTGGACATGAGCCAGAGGCCGGCATTCGGGCCGGGGTTGGCAACTGCGTCGCCGCCATTGAGGAGCATCTGGCCATGATCCTTCCATTCCAGCGAACGGTAATCTCCGGCCTCGGGCGCCATCAGCCGATGTCCGACATAACCGGGGCCGGCATCGAAGATCAGGCGCTTCTCCAGTGCATGAATCGCTTCGTCGAAATACCAGTCCACCGGCAATTGCGAAACCCCGGGCGCCAGCCGGGACAACGTGGTCATGTCGGACATGCCAAGCCTCCAGCGTGTTGAAATGCTTGATTCTACTCCGAGATTTGACCGGGCAACCCGTGATGGAGTATTTTCACATGTTTTCCCGACCCCGGATGTCATGGATCAAATTCCGATCGCCGACCTGAAATTTGAAGCGGCGCTGGCCGAACTGGAGGCCATCGTTGCCAGCATGGAAGGCGGCCAGCTTGAACTCGAAGCCTCGATCGCCGCCTGGCGTCGCGGCATGGAACTGATGCAGCATTGCCAGGCCCAACTGGCCGCCGCCGAGAGCCAGATTCGCCTTCTCGAAAACGGCGAACTCCGGACAATCGACCGCGCCACGCTGGAGGGCGAGTGAGCGTCACGTCAAGCGCCGCCCCATTCGCCGACTGGATGGGCGACGTGCAGAGGCGCGTCGAAGCCGCGCTGGCGCATCATTTGCCCAGCGCCAACGGCATCCCGCAACGCCTGCACGAAGCCATGCGCTACGCCGCGCTCGGCGGCGGCAAGCGCGTCCGCCCGCTACTCGCCTTCGCCGCCGGCGAACTGAGCGGCGCGACGGCGGAAAATCTCGATGTCATCGCCTGCGCCGTCGAATTGATCCACGCCTATTCGCTGGTGCACGACGATCTGCCCTGCATGGATGACGATGTGCTGCGCCGCGGCCGCCCGACCTGCCATGTCGAATACGACGAAGCGACCGCCCTCCTGGTCGGCGACAGCCTGCAAACCCTGGCCTTTGAACTATTGGCCGGCGCCGACCTCGGCGAGCCGGCGCGGCAGCTTGAGATGATCGCCCTGCTCGCCCACGCCAGCGGTTCGCGCGGCATGGCCGGCGGCCAGGCGATCGACCTCGCCGCGGCCGGCAAGGCGCTGGAGCAGCCGGAACTCGAATTGATGCACGCGCTCAAGACCGGCGCCCTGATCCGCGCCGCCGTGCTGCTCGGCGCGCAGGCCGGCGCGCCGCTGACGAGCGAACGACGCGGACAACTGGATCGCTTCGCCAAACGCGCCGGCCTGCTCTTTCAGGTCGTCGACGACATTCTCGACTGCACCGCCAGCACCGCCACGCTGGGCAAGACCGCCGGCAAGGACGAAGCCGCGGAGAAGCCGACCTACGTTGCGCTGCTCGGCCTCGACACCGCCCGCGCCTATGCCGAAGAACTGCATGCCGAGGCGCTGGCAGCGCTGGCCGTGTTCGGCGACCGCGCCGCGCGCCTCTGCCAGTTGACCGATTTCATCTGTCACCGGCGCTTTTAATCATTTCTGACGATGACCGCCGCACCCTCCTATCCCCTGCTCGAAACCATCAACAGTCCGGCCGAGCTGCGCGCTCTGGAACGCAGGCAACTGGCGCAACTGGCCGATGAATTGCGCGCCTTCCTGATCGCATCGGTGGCGCAGACCGGCGGCCATCTGTCGTCCAATCTCGGCACCGTCGAACTGACCATCGCCCTGCACACCGTGTTCGACACGCCGCACGACCGCCTGGTCTGGGATGTCGGCCACCAGTGCTACCCGCACAAAATCCTCACCGGCCGCCGTGACGGCATGGACAAGCTGCGCATGCGCCACGGCGTCGCCGGCTTTCCCAAGCGCTGCGAAAGTCCCTATGACACCTTCGGCGTCGGCCATTCGTCGACCTCGATCTCGGCCGCGCTGGGCATGGCGCTGGCCGCCCGCCACAAGGGCGAGGAGCGCAAGGTGGTAGCCGTCATCGGCGACGGCGCGCTGTCGGCCGGCATGGCCTTCGAGGCGCTGAACAACGCCGGCGTCGCCGACACCGACATGCTGGTCATCTTGAATGACAACGAGATGTCGATCTCGCCGCCGGTCGGCGCGCTGAACAAGATCCTGACCCGCCTGATGTCGGGCAAGACCTACAACGCCGCCCGCGAGGCCGGCCGCCACATGCTCGGTTTCGCGCCGCCGCTGCTCGAACTCGCCCGCCGCGCCGAGGAACACGTCAAGGGCATGATCGCCCCCGGCACGCTGTTCGAGGAATTCGGCTTTCACTACTACGGCCCGATCGACGGCCATGACCTCGACGCCCTGATCCCGACGCTGGAAAATCTCAAAGGAATCAAGGGGCCGAAATTCCTCCACGTCATCACCAGGAAGGGCCAGGGCTACAAGCTGGCCGAATCCGACCCCGTCCTCTACCACGGCGTCGGCAAATTCTCCGCCGACCAGGGCATCTCCGGCGACGGCAAGGGCGGCGGCAAGCTGACCTACACCCAGGTTTTCGGCGACTGGCTGTGCGACCAGGCGAAAGCCGATGCGCGGCTGATCGGCATCACCCCGGCGATGTGCGAAGGCTCCGGCATGGTTCGCTTCGCGAGCGAATTTCCCGATCGCTATTTCGATGTCGGCATCGCCGAGCAGCACGCCGTCACCTTCGCCGCCGGGCTGGCCTGCGAGGGCCTGAAGCCAGTCGTCGCCATCTACTCGACCTTCCTGCAACGCGCCTATGACCAGTTGATCCACGATGTCGCGCTGCAAAACCTGCCGGTCGTCTTTGCCGTCGACCGTGGCGGCCTGGTCGGCGCCGACGGCCCGACTCACCACGGCGCCCTCGATCTGTCATTCGCCGCCTGTATCCCGAACCTGGTGGTGATGGCCCCGTCCGACGAGGCCGAATGCCGGTGCATGCTCGCCACCGCCTTCGCCCACGACGGCCCGGCGCTGGTTCGTTATCCGCGCGGTGGCGGCAACGGTGCGCCGCCCGCGCCGGGACTCGATACCCTGCCGCTCGGCCAGGGCGAGATCCGCCGCCGCGGCCGCGCCGTCGCCCTGCTCGCCTTCGGCAGCCTGCTGCCGGAAGCGCTGGCCGCCGGCGACGAACTGGACGCCACGGTGGCCAACATGCGCTTTGTGAAACCCATCGATGTCGATCTGATCGTCGAACTGGCCGGGAACCATGCGCTCCTGGTCAGCATCGAAGAAAACGCCGTGATCGGCGGCGCCGGTTCGGAAATCGAGCGGGTGCTGGGCGAACGCGGCATCGACGTGCCGCTGCTGCGTCTCGGCCTGCCCGACCGCTTCATCGAGCATGGCGAACAAGGCCAGTTGCTGGCCGAACTCGGTCTGGACAAGGATGGCATCGTGCGCGTGATACGACGCGCAACCCCGACCGGCGTCTGACCAACCCCCAACTTTTTCCCCCGAACAGCACCATGAACAGTCCCAGTCCCGCCATTCCCGATGTCCAGAGTTCCGCCGACACCCGCGCCATCGCCATCAACAAGGTCGGCATCAAGTCGATTCGCCACCCGATCCGGGTGCGCGACAAATCAGCCGGCATCCAGCACACCATCGCCCTGTTCAACATGTATGTCGGCCTGCCGCACAATTTCAAGGGCACCCACATGTCGCGCTTCGTGGAAATTCTCAACAGCCACGAGCGCGAAATCTCGGTCGAGAATTTTCCGGCCATGCTGCGCGACATGCTGGTCAAGCTCGAAGCTGAAACCGGCCACATCGAGATGAATTTCCCCTACTTCATCAACAAGACGACCCCGGTTTCCGGCGTGCAAAGCCTGATGGATTACGACGTGACCCTGATCGGCGACATCAACGCAGGCCGCATCAGCACCACCGTTCGCGTCGTCGTGCCGGTGACCAGCCTGTGCCCGTGCTCGAAAAAAATCGCCGACCGCGGCGCCCACAACCAGCGCTCACACGTCACCATCACCGCCCGCATCAACAGCTTCATGTGGATCGAAGAACTGGTCGAACTGGCCGAGCAGGAAGCCTCCTGCGAACTGTTCGGCCTCCTGAAGCGCCCGGATGAAAAATACGTCACCGAACGCGCCTACGACAACCCGAAATTCGTCGAAGACATGGTCCGCGACGTCGCCGCCCGCCTCAACGCCGAACCGCGCATCGACGCCTACGTGATCGAGTCGGAAAATTTCGAGTCAATCCACAACCACTCGGCTTACGCGCTGATTGAGAAGGACGGTTAGCAGCCAATCGATCCGCCCGGTTTTGTCGCCAATGAATTGTCCGCTTTGGCCGAGCGGACTTATTCCATTTCCACTTCAAACGATAAATTATCGAGGTGCTCTGTCATTCCGCGCGTAGTCGCGGAATCCACGCAGCGTCTGGATTCTGCGACTACGCT
>JGI20166J26741_11756697_pt1 | contig 10461 bp, 5 predicted proteins | sample TergutCu122P5_FD_26741 | JGI IMG/M metagenome (IMG submission 26741) | reverse complement strand
TGGGGTTCTTGCTCGAGTAAACACCGTGAGAGCTGAAAAACTTTATGCATGCACGGCGTTACGTAAACGTCACATTCGGCCACCAGGGGATACAGGCTGCATGACGCAAACGTAACATTCGTCCTTTAAAGGTTAAGTTCTGATTGGGTGATCAGTAAACAGTAAATTGGAAAAGAGGTGGAAAGAAGTGGTTGGGCATAATTTGAGGTACTGTGTTGGTATCTGGTGGAGGGAGTGGGTAAAACCATGAAACACCTGAGTTAGGGTAGGTGTCGTGCTTGCTAAGATTTGAACTGGGCATTTCCTGAATATGGGTCAGAAGTAGTACCAGCTGTGCCAGCTTGCTGTGTTGAGGGATGTCACATTGAATCAGTTTTGTTGTAGAAAATTGGCTACATAAGGCTTTTTTTTTGGTCAAGTTTCAGTTGGGTGTAATTGCACTGAAATGACAGTAGAATTTTAAGCATATAAGAATGTTAAATAAGTGAAACAACACAAAAGAGAAAATAATTCTAGCAGTCCAAGACACAGTGTGCTGGATGCAGCATGCTCCTTTGGTATGGTGTAACATCCCAGAGGACTCTTTGTCTTAACAGTGTGCAATTTGCAACTCAAAACTTACGTATCCTTGACAGGGAACCTGTGGCAGCACTGGTGGGGAGTATCACATAAGTAATGCCTGATGATGAGAGCCAAGAATTAAATGAATAACAAATTTAATATAATGTAAATTAGAAATACCAATACTTAAATACCCACATCTTGCTTGTTGAATGCACATACCACAAACACAAAAGTGAAAATGCGCTACTTGACATCAATTGCAGTAACCAGAAAGAAGTCTAGAAACGGTACATACACTTCACCAATACAAGTAAAATACTTGCGTGGTGGTGTTGTAAAACTCAAGAAACCAGAGCCTGAAATAGTGATTAAACACTGCACAATACCTGAAAGGATGCTGGTTCACAACCCTGCCAAGTGCAGTTCAAAAGAAAATTTAGAAGGTCTGTTGTTGGTTTATGGTCGTAGGAAGTTACAAGGGCCACCAAGGAGGTTGCATTAGGGAAGGGGAAAGTATAGGAGAGCATGCAGATCTAATGTCATAATGTGGCACATCTTCATGTTTCAGATACATTTTCTGGAACTTGCAGGTGATTTGTTACTAAATGTGAATGTAAAAGCGCTCAGATTTATGATCATTTTGGATGTTGTTTACTTCTTTGGTTGGTGATCATTATGAAACTTGTTGCCAGGGAACAACTCAGGGTCCTTTATGAATTAGGATGACTTGGCTTTGGAATCAGGACAGGAAGATGAAGCCACAGTTTGAAGAATGGTGAACATTATTTAACTGTATAATTTTTTTCTTGGCTTTTTGTTTTGTGTGAGGGTTTGTCATTGTGTATGTCTGACAGGCAATAGAATCGTTTAATATCACTGGGTGGCCCAAGTGCCTGATTTCTTTGTTGCAGGGCTTGTGGTGCTTTGTGCATATGTTTTATTTATTTGGCTGCAGTAGTGTGGTTCACATTTACGATGCAGTTCAGGTTCATAATTGCAATTGCTTTGATGTAGGGTGTGAACATCAGTCCTTTCAGGACCACCCTGCATAGTCTGTAGATGCAGAAATTCTCATACATTTTAATTTGTGTCTTTAAGTATTGAGAAAAGCCGGGTGCTGCAAGTGTGCAAAAATTTTGGGTTATGAGCTTTCTTATTTCATTCTGCCGCCGGCATAGTTTTCCACATGTGCCATGTGGAGCAGTTGCATGTGGCGTGCCATTATGATGCTTGTGGTAAGATGGAGAGTTACACAGTTGAACTCGGTTATTACATCATGAGAGAGACCATAAAAATTGTGTCATTATAAATGGGTGTCACTTTAAGCGAGGTGTATATAAAAGTGAAGGGAAAATTAATTTAAGGTAAAGAACAGGCCTGTAGGCATATTACTTAAATGACTCCGTTATGATCTGTTTTAGAATTGAATCACAATAAAAGTTTGAAAGAATAAAAATCACTCTTATATAATTGTAAATTTCTAAACAGGTGTATGCTAAAAAAAATACATTAATTTACATTTACAATTTAGGAAAAACAAAAATTGCCATGAGAAGAGGACTGCTCACAAGTACATTGTCAGTTCTCTGCTGCTAAAATCCACTTAAGGAGCACCCTGTTGACACCACTTTTTTCAGGCTCTCAAAATCAATTTATTCTGGTTCCATTCCTATTAATTGCACTATTAACTTTGGTTCTGTTTTTACAAATTGTTTGAACTGTGGAATTTATTAGACCAAATTCCTGACACATGTCAGTCCCACCCCCACCCATTTTCTATTTCTGATATCACTTTAAAATTTTCCTTTGACACTCAAAACCCTCCTCCTGTTTGCCACTGAAGCCATGTTGTTCTACTTGTTTCCTGTTAACTGCAGGAGTAGAAAAGTAGAGGGCAACTTTATGCATAGAGTGAATTGTTGTTGGGATCTTCGCTCTTCTGGGATGTTACGCAATGTAGATTGGTATCTAAATACCAATCTGCACTATGTAACATCCAGAGGAGTGTAGATCTCATTTACAAGGCGGCGGAAGCCTGAAATCTTGAATTACTGTTTCTGTTGTCATTTATCAGGCTTGGAATTTATATAGCTACCTGAAAGCTTGTTCTCTCAAGGTTGAGGAGAGGGTTGAATTGTCGAAATAGCCTGCTTCATGGAAAATTACATTGCACCAGATGACTGACAATGTCATATCTGAGGTAGATGCTATTATGTGTGTTGCACTAAGATGGGCACAAAACATGTGCCTTATTAGAAATTAGTTAGTACCACAGAAGGTATAATGTTATAAATGAGGTTTCACATAAATCAAGGTAGTTGTAACTGAGTTCAGCTGTAAGTGATGCTAATATTATGTGTGTTTACTATTACTACTGATCTTATCAGTGCTGGCAGTAAAGAGTTGCAGCATAATTAACAAAATACAAGAGTTGCCCATCTTGCATTTTCTGCGGGCCATCAGACTCATAACTGCAAAGGCTTCCTATTTTCCCCACAATTTACTCATGTTAAATCTCTGTTGTATTAGGAGTGAGTGGCATGGTTGTAAAAGGTTTGAATCACCTTGCTATTCCTCGAGGCTGGAAGTGGGGAGGTCCAGCAAGTGAGCACTGTCCAGTGTGGTGTGAAGTGTACACAACACCAGTCCTTGTAGAGGAAGAGCTTCCAAATGGAACACATCATTCAGAGTGATACGTTACTGTGGTGTGATGTTTGTTGGTTGTAGTGCATTGTATCTAGTGTAATGCTAAACAGAAATGTGATAAGGACCATGGTCATTGTTGCGTGATTGTTTGAAATAATAAATTTCAGCAATAATATTTACATTAGGAATCCTTACTTTAACCTGTCAAAAATGTTTTTATGGTACATGATATCTCATTGTTATTTACATTATGAAATGTGAGGAGACTGAGTAAAGTTGACATACTAAGTATGAAAATACTTAGCCAGGAATATTGTACTGAAGATGTTCAAAGAAGGTGCTCAGGTTAATTGTTAATTATTTAACAGTGTTATAAAACTTCCAAGACTGAATCTGATTAAACAGCAGGGTAGCTGTTGTTTTAATATTCGAGCTGTTACTGAGTGTTATAATGCAAAGAAAAACTGAATGTGTGGAAAGGTTTTTTCCAACCATGGTTCCTTCATTATTTGAAATTTTATATGTATACATTAGAACAATGAACAGTGATTACAAATGTGGTTCTGAGTTAAAGTGTAAAAGTTTTGATTTATGATTTAAGGGAAGTGGTTAGGGAAGACTGAATCTTCAGCAGCACTGCTGTGAGAACCTTGGAATGGGTAGACATTGCAAAACCCATAGTTTTTCTTACATTTGCTTATGATAAATGTAGTGTGGGAAGTCAGAACACTTAATTGTCACTTGCCAGTTATTGACCGTGTAGATTTTTGTGTAAACAGTAGGAAAGACTAGACAGTTGTAATCCTTATGTTGTATGTGCTGGCAGTATATTCATGTGAAATGGGTAACATAATCCCGTACCTCTTGATAAGTGTTCTTTGAAATTTTGTACTTTATATATTAAAATTAACTGTATGTATTGAATAATGTGCCTGCACGCTCCAAATGCCAGGAATACAGGATTTTTGTTTGTTTGTTGGTTTGTTTGTTGATACTGAATGAACAGTCGGCTGAAGGAAGGATTCACACCACAGCACCTAGAAACAAGCAGCATTCAATAAGAAACCAGTGACATGTGGTTCTGTATTGCCTGTATATTTACATCCAACAAATCAGAACATTTTTCGGCATGTTTGCAAAATTGCGAAAAGTGACTATGCGCATCATCACATCTGTTTATCTGTCTGTCTGTCCACATGCAACAACTTGGCTATTAATGGACGAATTTTTATGAAATTTGATATTTGAGGAGTCTTCAAAAACCTGTTAAGAAAATTTAAGTTTCATTAAAATCTGACCAGAATAATGGGTACTTTACATTAAGACCAGTATACTTTTATGATCGTATGTTGTTCATTACTTTTTAGAATAAGAAATGTTTCAGACAAAAGTTGTGGAGATCATCAAAACACTCATTTTACATTTAGCAACTCCCCCCCCCACAAACAATTGTGCTGTTTATGGGATAATGTGGTATAATATGGTAGAGCTGGACAGGCCACAAATACACACTCAGAATATGTAGTACTTATTGCTCTTCCACTGCAACAATGGTTGCATTATATGTTCTTGCCTGTCCTGTTTGTGATAATGTTGGTGAATGAAGTAGTCATTATTTACTGCATGTCGCAGTAAAGGCAAAATCACCCATGAGGTACATGTGTTACATTAGTGATGTTGGTCAAACTGAAGGTATTGAGGGACAAATGAGTGTTGACCAAGAACTGTTTCAGGGCTATTGTCAGGTGAATGAAAATAATCTTGGGTACCACTTGGCATTTGTTTCGTTTGAAATGTATGAGACAAATTGGAGATCACTGATGCGTGCAGAAAAATGACTTCTTTTGACATTGGAGAGGAAAATATATTTTTGTTACATACTCATAGTAAATTATTTTTAATAAATATTCTGTTTGTCAATAATGTAGTGTATTTTAAAACAAAAAGAGGATATAAATGTGCATTTTATATTTTTATGTAACACTAGAACGTTGGGAGCTAGTAAAAATTTCAGTTGTCATGTACTATGATGCAAATTAACATACATTTAACATACTGCTTTGAGACATGTCATCGCTGTCATCCCAGAACACTGCAGATGACATTGTTATTGTGTGCTTTAACTGCTGTTTCTCCTAATCATCCTGTTCAATTAGCACATCATGTGGCAGTTCCACTGTAATTATTTTAGACATTCTTTTCTTTTTAAAAACTTTTGAAAAAAAAAACTGCACTATTCAAGGTGTCACTAGTTTGTTGTTTTTGCATAATTTGTAAAACATATATTTACTTTTTCTAAATTAGGATTTGGTGTCTGATTTTCTCTTGGTAGTTTCAATTATGTATCCTGAAATAGAGTTGTTATTCATTCAAAGGCTATTCCCTTTAAGACGGGTGTTCATTAACAGCTTCAGAACACTCCAGAGGCTCAGTTCTGAGTTGGATTGATAGGTTGGATCATGCACGTTTCCTGCTTATATTCTAGATTTCATGAAACGTATAATAAATTACATCACAGCACTAAAATGATGCATTTTTTTTTTCTCCAGACGCTGATGAGCTGGTAACAAGTACCTGAAGTTCTCAGATTATTCTGTTTGTCTCTGCAGTCTGCAATTGAAACTGAAATACAAGTATAAATATTATATACAGTATTAATAAAATTATTGTTGCAGGAGGTAGCTTCAAGGCTCTACACTATCATTTTCCTTATGGCTGTAGCACAACTATACTACTATATTTAAATATCAGTTTTGTTACCTGATAATTTAGCTTCATCAGTAACTCTGCTGCATGCTGTTTCTAAACATCCCCTTTGGAGTAATAAAAGTAAAACATAAAGTTGTCCTTCCCTTGCTATGAAGGTGTATAGGTGTAGCTCCACTCAATCTGAACTGGAGGTGAGTGGTCAGATTTACACCCTGGCCATTTCACTCCCAGGAAAAAAAAACCCCAGTACCCATTAAATAGGAGGCTGGGTAGGCCCCAGAGCCAGTCTGGACATTTTGGGGGAGAGAATGGAATATGTACTCGCAGTGGCATTAATAGTTTTTGTAATTTGTAGAGGTTTGGTATGCTGCTGCTCTGTTAAATGTTGTTACTTTGACAGATGCTGCCTTGCAAGGTGAATCATGCATGTCAAGGGAATGTGTTTACAACAGCAGCCACAATAAGCAATAGGAAACATAAATCACTAGTTGACAGAGCAGATAAGTTGCCGATATAAGTCATGTGTTACTGCTGGTTAATTCTAATTGCAGTTTTGCTTCTGTTCAGGTATCAATGGTTGTAGTTCAAATAGGCTTCATTTTGAAAGCATTCTAGGTCACTTAAATGGAATGAATCCTGCCTAAAGTGTAGGGAACATGGCAGGGTACTTATAATAAAGTGTAATCAACACAACACCTAACATAAAGAGTAATGTGGAAGTAGAAATTGTTAGATCATTTTTGTTGTGAAACTTTATAACACTGCCATAAAAGCAGGCATTATTTTTGTAATTTTAGAGATGTGTGTATTTTGATGGCATGTGCTGTTGCTAATTTTGTACTGTGCAGGGAAGTGCTAGAATAGTATCTTGAAACAGACCATGACTTTCACAATTTATTCCTCACAAATCATTAACAGTGTGATACTACATAATTTTGTGGTGACTAGTATTGTGGAATAAGCCATTACTGAGTTTTTGTAACAAAAATGATGATGTATTTTTCTGTGATTTCTCTTTCCAATCATAGTCATGACCCTTACACCTATGTGCCTTGTCTGTAATTTGGAATGTAAACAGTGTGATATAAATGTATGAGACAGACTGTACAGAATTTATGTATTGTTGAAAAAATATGATGCAGTGACAATAATGTATCATTACATCATGTCAGCCCTATTGTCACATACAATATAAAATGTGTTACTGTCCTCATTTTATGGACAACCTATTTATCAAGACAAGTGTATCAGTATTGTACAGAGTATGATAAACTGATTGTAACATTATTTTAGGTAACTGTGATTAGTGGTATTGATCACAGTACTGTTCATAATTGGGCCTATTGTTGTTGTGATTGGATGTTAACTGGCCCTGTTGATTTGTGATAACTCTAGCACCAGTTATTAGAATGCAGTGTATCAATCAAAGGACTCCCTCCGTAACTTGTTAAATTACCATTTTCTTTTTTGGTGAATATTATATTTTGCTGTGTGACTGAAGAATATTAATTGTGGAGGAAATGTAATAATGAATTTAATTTAATGTGGTTAATAATGGAGAGTAAATAATTCCAGCCTGTTGCACGATAACAAATGTCTCCCTTTCTCCACTGTTACTGATTGACAAACATAAATCTGAGACTCTACCAGAATTTTCCGTTTGGTTTAAACAGTAACACTAGGAAAATATTGACAAAAATCAAAATAGGCCTCAGATGGTTCCTCCCAAAATTGATTACTGGATTACAGAACACTACACTATGAACACCCTTAACATGTACTGGCATAGTGGTCAGTTTTGTGATGCTTAGAACTGTGGAATTGGAATTATTTGGAAGTACCTTTATGTATTGAAGGAAGAGGAGGGTGAACATAATTTGCCAGAATGAAGTACTCAAGTCCCTTGAAGATTGTTAAATTTGTGAAGAGAGGCCAACCTTCACTTTTTAACTGTTATTTGAGTATCAAAATATTGACAGTTATGTGTGGCTGATCGTAGTGATCTTTTCTCCTTTTTCTGGTTCCCCACCTTTTCATCTGAGGATGGTAGCAGGCCCATTTACAGAATGCAGTGTTGTTGTTTGAATATGAGACAGGCAAAGTCCAGAAATCTAGTAATCCTAGGGGATTTTGTTCAATATGTCAGAAGTTTGGTACACCCTCTTCAGAATAATAAGAAATGCAGCATTTTGGGAATTTCCCTGCTAAGTCACATATACATTTTTATGAGATATTGGACATATACAGTTAATTTCTTTTCCATCTTCTTTACTATCCAGTAGTAGAGTGACATGCTAGCCAGTGAATTGGTTCTATAGCATTAGGTAATCACACTCACTGCACTGTCTAATTGGAGGCTTATTGCTATCGTCTTGGATGTGACACATAGTACTCTAAAGGACAACAGTGATTGTCGAAATCACCTCTTTGAGAACCTCAGATTTCCCTGAATTGGAGATTCCATCCACACTTGGAAAATAGTTTCAGTAAAACTAATTTACTTAATGCAGTTTTAATCACAGCTACTGAAAATGGCCTCCTCCAACAGTCAGTCACGTTCCAAATTCTTTGCCACATGTTAAAGTTTATGTTTCGTTATTTCTGAAACAACACCGTGTATTTTCATCTGTAAAGGCCCCAGCCAAAGTCGATGGATTATTGCTCTTAGATTTTCTCTTATATTTCCCTACAGATAACAAATTAGGAGACATATGTATGGCATAACAGTTTTGTGTCTCTGCTGTCATTGGTGTAATTACTTAAAAAATTGAATATTAAGGGTAGAGTGCAGTGGGCCTAAAATGTATGTTTGATCTTTCTTTATCACTTTTGTTTGAAACATGTTTGTACTTCAGGGCATAAATTAATTTTTGTTTGTACTTCCAGTATTTCTTGACTGATGAGGGATGAAATTTAGTATAGATGAAATCCACATAATGCTGCAGATCATTTGTGAGTTTCATGATAATTGATGCCGTGAAAGCTATACTTTCCTTCAGGGCATAAATGAAGTTTTGCCCACATTTTCTACATTTTTATCAGATTTGGATAACATTCAGTACAGATGTCCATAACAAATTATTGGTGCTTTTCGAGGTTGTGAAAATCAGTACAGTGAAATCCATGCTTCACATAGGGATGGTAAATTAATTTCTGTCTGTACTTTTTTGACGTTCAGAGGATCGTGCATCATGATATATTCTTATAATAAAACCAACAAGATGCACTAATTTCCCAAACTTATTTTTGGAATAGAACTCTACATGTTTTGGACAGGTTTACTGTCTGTCATCAGGAGTCTAGTACTGTATACACAGCTACATGTAGTGTTCTATTCCAAAAATAAATTTGGGAAATTAGTGCATCTCGTTGGTTTTATTATAGGAATCTGTCTGTACTGTCCATTCCCTCATTCATATTTGCTTGAAGTTCGGTGTGAAAGGTCTGCACATAATGCTGTTGAGCAAAAATGAATTTAGTGAAAATCGATGCAGGAAAGACTATACTTTTCTTATGGGCACAAATGCAATTACATTAAGTGTGTAATGTCAGACCATATAACACTTTGAAAAGGAAATCCTTGGCAGAGTCTGTGTACTCTTGTCATGGAGTGTATGATTTTCAGTCATGTTGTTTTAAACATGGGACAACGGACGCAGTCCAATGATTGAATTACTGCAGAAACAACTGTTGTTCAGTTCTGTATCTTGCCATGGGTGGACACAAAACACAAATAGTGCTGACAACTGACTGGTTACAAGAACAAAAGTGTAATGAATATAATCTAATCTGTACACTTTCATGGCAGCAGTATTGCAGCAGTCTGTCTGTGCTTGACTCATTGCATGCCAGCTGTTTCTCTAGCAAAGTAACTGTGAACACAGTGTAACTGTTAGATATCAACACAGTGTTCTCAAGGAAAGTGTTGTATGTGTATGATTTTATATGTTCAGTGATTTGTAATGCTATTTATAGACTCATAAATTGTTAATGTGGCTTACATTGTTGTGTTATATAACTTACATATAGTGGATTTGGGCTGTGCTGTACAAGATGTTATTACCTCAAATATGTTCGTCTTTAAAGTAAGTTAATCATATAATTCTGTTTGTGTGTTGTTTTAAGGATATTTATGCAAAGTTGCCGATTTTTACATCATTTATTTGTACCTGCATGGTAGTTTATGTGCTGTTGATTTCCACAACTGAAATCCTTTTTTCATCACATGTTGCACACAGGTGCGCGTGCGCGCGTGCACACACACACACACATCTTCCATAAGCATCAGATTCTGGAGTTTGTATTTTCATATTATACTTATGATTTTATTCAACACCTTATCCACATCCAGTGATGTAAGAAATAAATACTGCACTGTTTGTTGTACAATTATCAAGTAAAGAATTATTAACTACAGTTTGCATGTTCTCTTATATACAGCATGGTGCATGAAATGTCATACCATTGATTGTGCACGTAACACATTTTTATTATTACAAAAACATTTGACATCTGGTACAGAATTAATCCTCATAGGCTGGA
>JGI20166J26741_11756584_pt1 | contig 10461 bp, 10 predicted proteins | sample TergutCu122P5_FD_26741 | JGI IMG/M metagenome (IMG submission 26741) | reverse complement strand
TTCGTGGCATTCACTTCAGAACTGTTCCAGAGATTCTTCAGGCGGTAGACCGCTCCATTCGAACTATCAACACAACAGGCGCTGCTAAAGGTATCCTACGTCTTCCACATCACTGGCAACGGGTTGTACACAATACTGGTGACTACACTGAAGGACAGTAAAATTCAAAACATGTATCTGTTTTGTATCAGTTGTAAATAAATAGTTGCCACTATTAAAGTTCCAACCCTCGTATGTACATTACTCAACTGTAGCTAGCATAATATAACCCCATGGGACTTAGTTCTTTATTAGCCAACAGCAGCCCAGTTAGTTCCTAGTTTTCATAGAAGCCAGAGACAGGTTCACTGCCATCTTCATCTGTTTTTTTACAATCCATTCTAACAATGTCCTTCTTCTACATCTAGGTCTCCCAAGTGGCTTTGTACCTTCAGGTTTCCAAACATCATTTCTCCCACTCAGGCTGCTATCTGACTGAGTGGTGAAGAGGGACAGCAGTTTCCTCCATTTTAGCCATCAGCAGTATGGGATATTTACAGGTCCATTACCCCACTCCTCACCACCATCCACACTCAGTACTCAGAGCATTTCCTACCCATTTCATCCTTCTTGACTTGATCAACTTATAAAAGTCATTAAATATTATAAACATGAGGTCTCTAATAATGCAGTTTTTTCCATTCCCTTGTTACTTTGTCTTCCTTCACTCCAAACAGTCACCTCAGTACCCTCTTGTTAAAGACCTTCAATGTGTGTTTTTATCTTAGATTGAGACCAAGTTTCATGTCCATATACAAAAATATGTAAAATTATAGTTTCATAAATTCTTAAACAGATGATGGGAAAACAAAAATTCTGAACTGAATGACAGCAAGCATCAACTAATGTTACCATGTTAGTCTTTGTCTCAGTCACATAATATGAAGAAAAAATGAATAAAAAACTGTAAGTGTTACAAGGCATGCAAGCAATTTAACACATATATTATCAAGTCTACAAGTTGTAAATTTACAGACATGTAATGGATGTGGCAATATCAGGCAGATAGGCTACTGGTCAACAAAATGATGCACTAAAACCACACAGATTATTAGTCCGTTCACAATGATATCTGTATGAATTAAAAACAACTGTGAACAGAGTAGCCATAAGCACTGTAGACCTATGAGTGTGAGGGTTACTCTGAATGTGCCTAACAATCCTGTGTTGACTTAGGAATAGGGATACTCACGTGGTAGCACAGTTACATTGGCATATGTCTCACCATATGCTCCTGGTGCAGAGACACTAACTTTGAACATGTACAGCCCTTCAATGAGGTGGCTCAGTTTTAGTGTTTCCCCATTCTGATCACTCATGATGCCACTGTTGACACCTTCAGGCTGAGCCAGGGCAGTCCATTCATATGTATAGTGTTCACCTGTACAAACAAGTGTGCTATTATAAAAGAAAATTTGCCAAGGCATCTCACCATGTTGCACATTCATGAACACTTAAAAGCCATAAAGATATCTATAAAAATTATATACCTGGCTGTTCTGCAGGGACAGTGAATGCTGATAGTGTAACCTCATTTTCTGGGAGACGAACCTCCTTTGAGACAGCTGACACAACAAGCTGTTTGATGGGTCTGCTTGAAGTTATTTCTTGCACAAATGTATCAGTTCTTCCTCCCAGATCTCCCTCAGAATATATCTAATTCACATATATGTATATATAACTTTATACTGAACAAAGAAGTCAACAACATTAGAAAATCTGATTTTACATTTCTGTGGGGACCACGTAAAAATGGCATAAAACAGGGATAAGTGTAAAATCCAGGAAGCACTGTTCTAATGGGCAATGACAAGGCAGATGGCATTTTATAAACTCATCTTTGAAGCCCTAAAACATCCAGAAGGTACTCAATAGTTATAAACATAAAGTTACCCATATTACCCCACACACATCATGAAATCATATGGGGTCATATGCAGGTTTAGCACCACTTATTCTTAACCTCAGTACCACATGGAGGTGAGTGGTCAGCCTCAGACGCCAGCTGCTTTACCCTGGTACTCATTGCACAGGAGGCTGAGCTAGTCTAGGTTTTTATGTAGTGCAGCCTTGTTTACCCTGACTGCACTTGTATGGTCAAAAACTTCGGTTGCCCTTTTCCCTTCAATAAATACTTTTACTTCACACTCACTACTTTTATTAAGGCTGGAATATTTTGTGTAGGCCAATGCAGAATACAAGACCCAGCTGCACGAGATAACTTTTCTTTAACCCCCTACACAGTGTGTATCACAGGCTTTTCCCCATGAGTAAAGCAGTTCAAGTAAAGTAGTGTTTAGGAAAAGAACATATGGAGCTTTACCTCCAATCTCCATGTTTTCATGGCATGGTACTTAAGTATGAGGAAAACTTTATCATTACCTTTCACTCCTTTGTAGCAACCTACATTCTAATTTATTAAGCATTTCCTTTTAGAATTACCAGCTTGTCACAAAAGGAAACACCCTTTACAGAATTATGTTGTTCTTGTTTCTTATAAATCACAACAAACCTTAGTTGGCTGAGAGACAGCCTGTGTGTCTGCCCGCAGGTCGGCACGGAATGCTTCTACAGTGCTATTAGACATCCATTTACCTGCAGTTCAGTAAAAATGTAAAATAAATTACAATGAATGAGGGAAATAAAATTAATTTACAAGAATAAAAAAATGACATCATTCATCCATAGAGTTCTGGTAAGTTATGCACTCTTTCATCTTCTCAGCTGAAACGTATTACATTAGCAATAGGATAGCCTCATGCACATGACGCTGTTTCATGTGGTAGGTGCCTCTACTGAAACTTGAAGCCAGGAAAGACTTTCTGAATACTTCATACATAGATGTATACATGAGAAAATAAAAGACAAGCCCTCTGTTATTTTACTGTCACCATCATTTTTACAGCTAACATCTCATTTTCCCTACAAGGAGCCAATGACACAATTATAAGAATATAACCACTATACCTGTAACCGAGGTGCTGTTACTGCATTCACCAAGAAGTGAGTCATGACAGTGAAACCATTTCAGTTGGTGTACATGAAAGTCACCACCAAAATTTAAGTTACAATAATTCATGTTTTGTGTAAAAATAACAATCAGTGGCAAAAGGACAGAGGTGCAAGCTTGTTGCTCAGGTACCTTACTGCAGGAACAAGAACAGTTTCATTTGCCTCAAAGCATGTGACTCCTTTCCTCGTTCAATCCAATCCACACATAAAGTACGTCCTCAAGATCCATGCTGATGTCATTCCATGTACAGGGTCATTATTTTTAATTTGCAATTACTAATCGCTTCCTGTTGGGTTGCTGATGTTAAAAGCAAACCCAACTCACTGGCTTGTTCCCTTGTTGCCTATCATGGACTGTTAGCTTTCTGTGTGTCATCTGCAGTCACTATGCACACTCTACTGAATCAACATGCATGTTCATGTGATATATAACTACAGTTCTTACAAAAGTATCATAAATTCAGATGAACCAGATATGGCTTTCCAAACTGGACGACAATGTGAAAATGCCAGAAAACAATACCACGCGCATGGAAATCCAGAAAAAATTTGGAGTAGACTAGAGACATCTCCAAGAATGATCACTGGATTCACTTACACAGCAAATGGGCATGTCTTCATCATTAGGAAAAAATGAAACAGAACTGCTGCATTTCATCAGTATAACACAAACGAGGCTCACAAACTCTACAACACATATCATAGCACATGACTAAGTTTTATGACCTGGCACCTTCATAAGGTGCAAGGTGGACAAACAGATTTCACACTCATTGTTTAGCAATGAAGCTTGGATATGTGAACCCTCAGAATAATAGGTACAGGCCTGCTGAAAACCAAATATTAATCCAAAAAGTGCCATTACATAATGTAAAGTGTAATGTACTATAAGTGTATATAAAATTAGTGAGCCCATTTTATTGAGACCATGAATTTACAACAATATGTTACACATATTCTGACACTATTTTTTGAACACCTGTACAACTGCATAAGAACATATCCCTTCTTTCAGCAAGACAGTGTAAAAATTCAAACAATTCTATACTTTATTCAAAGATTATATTTGGTGAAAAGATAATACTCAGGGGATTGTGGCCTCCTAATTTGCCAGATCTGGGGGATTGTGGCCTCCTAATTTGCCAGATCTGAACACCTGATATTTTTGCTTGTGGGGCATGTTGAAAGATAAGGTGTACAGTAATAATCCTGCAATGAAGACCTGAAAGAAACAATTCAGAATCCAGTGTTTTTTAATCAAGAATCTCATGTGGTCTACCAGTCCCAGCCATCTTAAACTATTTGTTTTTGTAGCTAAAAAGAATAAATGTATAAATAAAAATAATAAAAACCAGCCCACTTTCATGTCAAAACAAGAACTATCATTTACACTGCCCAGCCCTGTACCTTAACTTCAACCAATATACTAACCAATAGGAGTACATATCCCAGTGGAATTGCGTTGGTAATCCTCCACACATTGGCATATTCCATTGCGAGAATGTGTGGCAAGCTGCATGCATATTTCATTCTCAGCGCAGTCTATAACCACACCAACTTCACAATTGTAATGAGTTTCAGCAGCATCCATTGATAAGCCTTTACTGTAAAAAAAGGCAAAAATATAACAGCTGCATCTCAAGTCTTCAAATGTTTCATCTAACTGTTCATGCAACTGACATTAAAGTGGTGCAGAAACAATGCATGATTCTTTCAAAATGCAGAAATGGAAAAAGGGACATACTTTCTGTAGTCATCAGCCCATGCAGATTCTATGACTTCACCCCAGGTTTCTGTTGGAGATACAGGTTGAACAAGAACCATACTAACATGCTTGCCAAATTTTGGCTCTGGACGGAATAATGGTGCACATTGTTCACTAGTAACACACATGATCTATGGAACAGAAGAAATCAGCTTTCAGTAGTGTCATACTTAATTCAAAGCAGACCATATATGATGACAAAATCAAAATGTGTACACATACGTGATAACAAGTTGAATCATGCATGAAAACAACATTGCAAACTTCTTCATCACAGCAACTTGTAATGCACTCCTCCAAAGAATGTGCATCATCCTTCTTTGAATAAGCGCCTGCCGTTTGATTTCCTCTTGGAGCACAACTAGTAAAGACACTCAGGTATATCCGAGGGCACATTTGTCTCAATTGTGGGTTTAATTTATATTCATTTCCCAAACACATCGATAAAAGATACACCCACAAAAGACAACAAAGTTCTATTTTAAATGTATTCTTTCCACCAGTTAGCATTTTTCTACAGATGTTCACATACTGAAAATAAACAAAAATAACATGGGGCGATAAGTACACGAAACTTCACCAACAAATCCAACTAGAGCATTCTTAACCGAATGGTACAAAGTATTCCAGAAGAAACATAATCCGAAACGATACACACGTAAACACCTGTCCAGACCAATTATGGGCAGGTGTTATACCACCTGTATTGTACATATCAAATGAATATGTATGAGCATTATCAGCTTTCAGTTACATGGGACCCCTGTAAATTTTTATAAACATATCAAATGAATATATAACTTCATTTAAATTACTCAGAATAATCTTTCGAATACAGTCAGGGCTACTGCATAATTACAACAAACTGTAATTAATAAACGAATGAATATTCCAATCACAACACCGCACTATCATACCTATCTGTCACACCATTTCCATTCCACAGCTGATTATTTCGGCATGGGTCGGCCTATCTCGTACAGTAGTACGGTCACAACAGAATTCAAGTTATGGTTACGTTAGTTTATGTAGTAACTATGGTATGTGTAGTCACCGTGCTAAGGCCACTACGCATTGGATTGCGTCCAGTTTGTGCCCACAAATGTAAACATGTGTATTAACTTCCATCTGTGCATGCTATTGGGCGGTGGTATAGGGTTGGGTGCGATGGGAGACGTATGGCATGGTGTACAGTGTGTAGAATTTTTTTTTTTGAAAAACATTGCACAATTAAATTGAAAATAAATGTATGTTCTTGGTTACAGTGTTTTTAAACTGGCGCTGTGCTTGTTAATTTTTGAAGTGCCGATTTATGTAACTTGTAAGTTTCATTGTCAGAGTATAACCTTAACTTCTTGGGTAACCTTTTGCGATTTCACTACAGGCAGATTTGAACACTGATTAGACGCTACAGAGAAATAACTCATGTTAAAAGTTAATGAATGCCAAGACTCGAGTGATTATGCAGATAGGATGTAGCAACTGGGAGTATTTTTTTGAGGATAGAAGGGAAAAATTACCCTGTGAATTCGTGGGCTGGTTACATTGTAAGATAAAATTTCTAGTGTTCCATACATACCAGTATCGGTATTAAAAATTAAATGAGATCCATAGATTGAATTTATCTTTTTAAACCGGTGGCCAGGCATGAGAGATTGCTGCAAGCTGTAGTCACCTCATTTAGTGCCATGATGCACAGTACATTCCATAGTAGCTCTTATCTCCTTCCTGTTCTGTAAAAGATTTTTTTTTTAAACTGAAAGCGCGCATATGGTGTGCATATTATTAAATAATTTTTTATATAAATTTTGTGCTACATTTTTGGCCTGTCTAATTTGATATTGTTAGAAGATGATGTAAACATTTGTACAAGCATTTTGTTGTCAGTGACTGAATATAACAAAAATGTCCATTAAGATAGTCTTTTGGTTGAGATTTTAAACTAAGGCTTCATTATGTGATACTGGAGTACTGCATGCTGCACTGTCATGTTGCAAGGAAGCTGATTGTTTTTAATTCACATTGTTTATCATAGGTTCTGTTTACAAAAACCTGAAACACTTTGAGACTCTTCATGCTTCTCAGTTCAGCCACAGTATTGTGAAGAGGGGTGTCAAGCACAGTGATCATCCCTTCAATAGAATCAGAGAGGTGTCCTTCAGCACACTTGGAAGGTATTTACATTCGAATTTAAGGGTAGGCATGATGTTTGATTTGAAATGGTTTGTGTAAGTGCACAAGAGTAAAAATTATACTCTTCAATAATTTTCAGAGACTTTCGTTTAATTCTGACTCCAAAGAGAGGGATTCTCCATTCTAAGTTCAAGGCTATCACAGTAGATGGAGATGGTCAAGAAAAGCCTGTTTTTGTTGGTAAGTTTCACTTGGTGATCAAATTGTGTTTTTCAGGGTTGTGACATGGTGCAGGTGGGTACAGTCAGTATAGAGGTTAATTTACTTTCTGTCATCAAAATTTTATGTCTGAGCTGGTCCCTGAAGGACATGAAAGTAGAAGGTTTCCTTCAAGGATCAAATAGTTTTATCCTGTGGAAACACTTCTTTGCCAATTAAATCACAAATAGCGATTCTTGTCATTTCTCATCCACTGGGGCTCTGGAAAGGACTGAAATTTTTCCTCTCTCTTTCCAAGTTTATGTCCCTCTTGTCATAACACTGGAGTCCTTCTTGGAAAGAGTTGTTTCATTTGCTGGTTTATCACATTACCGGTTTGTTGCCTCTACAGGCTCAGGCTGTGGTGTATCTTCTATCCTCCTCCAATGTCTTTGAGTGGCCATCCTCCATGCGTCCTGCATGTAAAACCCAGCAGTATGTCAGTCTAATCACCTCCTTGTCAACTTGGACCCACTCTTTCTGATGGTACTCTTGAAGCTTGACATGGACATACAAGAGTTGCTTGTGTTTACAAATTACCACAATATGAATAGTCCTCAGGGTTTTGTTGGAGAGACATGAGGGAAAAGGATCACTTGGAAGACCCAAGTGTAGGCAGGAAAATAATATTAAAATGGATCTTCAGGAAGTGGGAGGTAGCATGGACTAGATTGATCTGGCTCAGGACAGATATGTGGCATGTGCTTGTGGTTGTGGGAATGAACTGTTTTGTTCCATAAAATGTGGAGAATTTTTTGACTCAGGAAGGACCCATCTCTGTCTAGTTAGTTAGTTAGTAACTCAGACTTTGTAGCATCAATGGACTGTGTAGTTAGTCATATATAATCAGTGTTTGCTATGATAGAAGTGAATACTGTGTAACTTCATGGATCAGAGTCAGTCTTGATAGGTTAGTAGGTCCTCAGCTCTTTATGATAATTCCTGAATTTATAAATTTGAAGGTTGATTACCTTGGTTACAAGAGCCCACCACTATTCCCTGACCTGAGTTGGATGAATCCAATCCATGCCATCCCATCCAGTTCCTTGAAGACCCAGTTTTATGTTTTCCTGCCATCCACATGTAAGTCTTACAAGCAGCTTCTTTCCTTCAAGTTTCCATATTGAGCCCTCGGGGTCGCAACCCCAAAAAGGAGAATAGCACATGATGGAAATACCGGGGGCTCACACTACTAAATTGCCATCAGCTGTTTGGGCCGTTGGGCCCCGAACCACAGGACTCTTGTGGGAAGGGGTGAGCATACGTGTCACAGTACTAACCACTGATTGTAACAATATAACACAAATGTATATATTCTGTGTAACTAAATATACAACAAAGGAAAGTAAACAACAAGGATAACTATACATAAACCAGCACTAGCATGCTCGCAGCCATTCGATAACTCACAGTCAAGTCTCTCGTAAGCTCGTGTTACACAGTACCAGTTTCACGTCAACGCAAAACAACTTACTTTCCTCGGCTACAACGCTATACGTAAACCAACACTGGCATGCTCATAGCCGATCGATAACTTACAGTCAAGTCTCTCGTAAGTTTGTGTTACACAGTACAGGTTTCACATCAACACAATACAGCTTACTTTCCTCAGCTACAATGTAACATGTACAAAACATACAATCAATACGCTTTACAGAGCTGGCTTAAGTACAAAACCTGAACTCTCGACTCGTATAATGAATAACAAAAAAACTAACCAAGACAATATAGGAGGCTGCTGATTCCACGATACACTTCACCTTCCTGCGTCAACTTACCGACGTCCAATAAAATACCCCCGCCAGGCAAACGCCGGGTATGCAACCCCACAACCGAAACCTCCAGTTTAAAATACCAGGCTCAAAACAGAATTTGGCTTACCACATGCCTCAGCGCTTGCCTCGCTATGGTGAAGGTTAAATGGGCCGCAGAAATCCCCCCCCCTGCGGTTGACCAAGCCCTGAAGTTGTCTCCTCAAAAACACAAAGACAAGTCCTTGAAACAAATACAGCACTTAAACACAAAACCTCGTAGGGCAACCACCCCCAATCCCCCCCTACTCGTACACCAGCCAATCGGCGGACGACAGCCTTAACGGGGTGAAAGGGAAGTCTCGAAGCTTCTAGAAGTCAAGCTTCCGTCTAGCGACATCTTTTAGCCGGCCATGACGCGGACGGCTCAATATCAAAATAAGGTATCAATCTGTGTTCTTGCTAATGCATGCCAGTACCATACATATCTTGTCCTCTTGGTTTTCCTCACCCTAATAATACTTGGTGAGGAGTATAAAACTTGCATTATGCAATTTTTCTCCAGTCTCCTGTTACTTCCTTCTTATTATACACTAGTGCCTTGTCAGTAACCACTTTTCAAATACCCTGAGTTTATGTCCTTCCTGTAACATGACTTTCCAGTTGCACATCCACATGAAACAACAAACAAATTTATAGGACTGAGTACTATTTGTTATGGTTGCAGTAGTAGAAAAAATGATGTATACAGTACGAAGTGACAGCGTATATCAACATATGACATGAAAAATAAAAGAATTGCAACCCTGATGTAAGGCATTGTTTTGCACATTGTTATAGTATTGTTAGGTAACTGGTGAATCACTATAGTGCAAAAAACAGGTTGAATGAAGCAATAGTTTTCTTCATTTAGCGAATGAATTCACTAACAATCTCCATAGAACACTAAGAAGCTATTAATTGCCATGACAGTCAACTTGTCCTTTGCATTTTGCAGAACCCAAGGGTTTTTTCCATTTGCTCAAAAGAGCCTGCCACTGGTCTCTGTTTTCAACCAGGTGAATGCAATTCACATTTTTCAGTTCAGTGTCTTTAAGATGCACTTTAATGTTAGTTGTCATTGTTGCATTTTTGGTCACACATTTGAACATGAACTATAAACTGAATGCTCAATCATGGAAAAATTGTTGGAATTTTTTTTTGCAGATCATGAAAATTTTTATGATGGCCGATTGTTTGGGGAGGTTACATCTGAAGCAAGTGTCCATTTAGAAGATGGTGTCATGACTGCTACTATTCATGCGCCAGATGAGACATATCATATTGAGGTAATTTAAGTGTGTCTAGCTTAATAAAACCAAATTGTTTCCTGTACCCATATACAGTGAACAGTTAAGAAGTTCATATACAGGGTGTCCCAGGAGGAATGTGAAATACTTCGGGAGAGTGTTCCTTATGTTGAACTATACCGATATAACCCAAAACACCTTTATCCAAAGTTGA
>JGI20166J26741_11756473_pt1 | contig 10461 bp, 8 predicted proteins | sample TergutCu122P5_FD_26741 | JGI IMG/M metagenome (IMG submission 26741) | reverse complement strand
AAAAAAACAGTCGTGCCTGTTGATATTGGCATAGGCGACGGCTACGACACTCTTGTTATAACAGGACCGAATACGGGAGGCAAGACAGTTTCGCTTAAAACATTGGGGTTATTAATCATGATGGCGCAGACGGGAATACATATCCCGTGCGACGAAAAAGAATCGTATATGAGCGTTTTCGAGGACGTTTTAGCCGATATAGGCGACGAGCAGAGCATTGAGCAGTCTCTATCAACTTTCTCCGCTCATATGGTTAATATCATAAAAATATTAAAGAATATATCGCCGAATTCGATTGTTTTGTTTGACGAGTTGGGGTCGGGGACAGACCCTGTCGAGGGTGCGGCTTTGGCTACCGCGATACTCGAAAAGGTTCATGCGAGCGGAGCTTTATGCGCCGCGACAACGCATTACGCCGAGCTTAAAGTCTATGCGCTTGAAACGGCATACGCCAAAAACGCCTCATGTGAGTTTGACATAGAGACTCTCAAGCCCACTTATAAACTTTCAATCGGCGCGCCGGGACGTTCAAACGCTTTCGCGATTTCGCAGAGATTGGGAATGTCCGACGACGTAATCGAAAGAGCGAAGCTGTTAGTTCGGAGCGAAAATAAAAAATTCGAGAACGTTCTGGAAAAACTTGAGGAGGACAGGGTAGTTTTAGAAAAAGAAAGAGTAAGAGCTGCGCAGATACGCCGCGAACTCGAAGAAAAAAACGCGGAAACAGAACGCCTCCTGAAGCAAAAACTGAGCGAAGCCGAAAAGAATCTTGAAAAGGCAAAAGAAGAAGCAAGACGGATTATTGCCTCATCTAAATCGTCGAGCAGTTATATTTTCGCCGAGCTTGATAAACTCCAAAAACGCAAGGACGAAGACGATTTCAAGCGCACTTTAACCGAAATGAAAGCGTCGCTTAAAAGCCATATCAAATCCGCCGAAAAAGAAATCTATTCTTATATGAGCGAAAATTCCGTTGAAGACGAATTTGAAGAAGAATATATTTTGCCGAGAGAATTAGTAAAAGGCGATAAAGTTCTTATAAAAGATTCTCAGCTTATGGGCGTTGTAGAGAGCGAAGGCGCAGATAAAGACGGGCAGATTGAAATCAAAGCAGGGATAATAAATTTAAAGACAAGCGTGTCAAATTTAAGATTATTAGACGAAAAAAGCGCGGAAAAGATAAACAGGTCAACTGTCGAGAGAAGTAAAATGCGCACCGTAAAAAAATCCCCGGACAGAGAAATCAAAAGCGGCAAAAATGAAATCGACGTAAGGGGACGCAACGGCGAGGAAGCATGGTTTATTATCGACAGATTTCTTGACGAAGCCAAACAAAACGGTTTGGAAAACGTCAGGATTATTCACGGCAAAGGCACGGGAGCTTTACGAATTGCTCTGTGGAAATTTTTCAAGGACGATAAAAGAATAAAATCTTTCAGATTAGGTCAGCACGGCGAAGGCGATTCAGGCGTGACGGTGGTTGAATTGAAATAAATTCAAAATAATAAAAAACAAAAATAAATAATAAAAATATTCAGGAGGAACAAGCAAATGATTAACAAAATAGAATGGGGTTTCGCGAACGGATACAAGATTTATCTCATCACTATCAAAAACAAAAACGGCATGAGCGTTTCGCTTACAAATTACGGAGCGGCAGTCGTAAATTTATGTGCGCCGAATAAAAACAAAGGTTTTACCGATGTATTGCTGGGTTATGACGACCTTGACGGTTACTTAAACGGCAAATCGTGTCAGGGCGCGGCTATCGGGCGTTACGGCAACCGTATAGGCGGCGCGAAATTTACGCTTAACGGTAAAGAATACAATTTAGTCAAAAACAACGGCGAAAATCATTTACACGGCGGAATAGGTTATCATAAAAGAGTCTGGAATATTTACGGCGTGTCAGACAGCGACAGTCCGTCTGTGGTTTTCTCGTATGTCAGCCCGGACGGCGAGGATAATTACCCCGCAGAACTTAAAATCAATATAAGATATACTTTGACTGCGCAAAATACATTAAAAATAGAATATTCCGCCGTATCGGACGGGGATACAATAGTAAATCTTACAAACCATTCTTATTTTAATCTCGGAGGTTTTGACTCAGGAGATATTTTTGATACATATATGAAGATATTTGCTGATTATTACACGCCTGTTGACGACGGGTTAATTCCTACCGGAGAAATGGTATCTGTAAAAGGAACTGCGTTTGATTTCACCGAACCTAAATTTATCGGCAAAGACATAAAATCTATTGATATTGGCGGTTACGACCATAATTTTATTTTGGGCGAACCGGGCGTAACCCGCAAAGCGGCTGTTGCGTATAACGACAAAACGGGCATAGAAATGACGACTTATACCGATATGCCCGCGATACAGTTTTATTCGGCAATCAACTTGAACGAAACCGGCAAAAAGAATACGCATATGGGAAAATTTGCAGGGTTCTGTCTTGAATCTCAATTTTCGCCGAACACTCCGAATTTGCCAAACTTCCCGCAATGCACGCTGAAAAAAGGCGAAGAATTTTATTCAACAACCGAATATGCGTTTAAAGTGAAATAATTGATTTATAAAAGGAGAAAATTTTTATGAAAATAGGAAGCGTTGCGTGGGGTTGGACGCCTACGCCTGAAGATATGCCGGAAGGGGACAGTCTGCTTCGCATAGCGGATAATATTAAAGAAATAGGTTTTGATATTGTGGATTATCTTTCGGATTATAATTCGCTCGACAAATTTTTCACTGATAAAAAATCAAAAGAAACAGGGGAATATTGCCGTAGTATCGGACTTGAAATCGGCGGGCTTGTATTTCAGTCGAACATTTGGAATCAAACTGACGAAACAGTAAAACAAAAACAGCTTGATTATTTCAGAAAGTGCGTCAATACGGCAAAATGTATGGGAGCGTCTGCGGTATCGTGCATAATTCCCAGTCCTTACGGCGCAAAACCAAACCGCAGACCTTCGCCGTCGGATAAAATTGCGTTAAATCTCCCGTTCGATTACAACTGGGAGAAAGATTTCGGCAATTATATCGCGCAAATGACGAAAGCCTGCGATATTGCTCAGGAATACGGATTAAAAATCGCTCTTGAATGTTTTCCCGGTTCGCTATGCTCGACTCCCGATGCAATGCTGAAAGTTTTGGAAAGCGTGAACCGTAAAAACTTAGGAATACAGCTTGATACGGCGCACTTGATGAATCAGCGCATTGATATAGAAACTGCGATTTTTATGCTTGGCGGAAGCCGTATATTTAACGTTCACGCCAAAGATTCCGACGGCATGACAAGGGGAAATTTAGCCTGCGGCACGGGGCTTGTTGATTATACGGCGGTACTGCGCGCTTTACATAACGTAGGCTATAAAGGCAATGTGTCAATAGAAGTCGAGTTTACAGCTAATCCAAAACGTTATATGAAGCAGGCGTTTAATCATCTGAAAGAATGTATGAATGGCTTGTATTAAAAGCAAAATATTTGTATTAGGAGGATTGATTATGTCTAATATGTACAAGGTAGAAAAGCCTATTTATCAGGATTATAAAGATATTCAAAAACAATACGACGAAAATATTGTTGTTATAACAAATGCTGTTTGGGAAGAAAGTCCATTAAGTTTTGTAGGCGGAATTGTGAGATATTACGGCGACGATAAAAAGAGTTTGATAAACAAATGGGGCGAATTTATAAATTCGGATAAAGAAGATGAATACGGAAAATGTTTTTTTACAAATTTAATGAGAGACAGGGGAGTACGTTTCTATTATGGTTAAACTTAAAGTAGATTTCAGTATGCGTAATTTAAGCGTTCCGGTTAATATTTGGAGCAAAAGCAAAAACAGATTTGAAGAAATATATGCGCTGTTTGACACAGGAGCGCACACTTGCGCGATTGATACAATGGTTCTATCAAATTTGGGCTATGACTTAGAGGGCGCGATGAAATCATATATATCTACGGCAAGCGATTCGCTCAAAACGGTTCGCAGAGTCAGAATAGATAAAATAATGTTAGACAAAACGCCGTTTGATTCTGTTTTATTTAATACATTTGAATTTCCGATAATGAGCCGCCCGATTATTATTGGATTGAATTTAATACGGCAATTTGAAATAAATATTAATTCTAAAAGCAGAATTATAACAATGAACGAAAATTATTTAGATAAAAACGACGATTACTATGACGCAGATATATTTGGTGATTGGAGAGCGGACAGTTTATGATATAAATTCTATTTCGCCGATAAAAACCTGTCTATTATCTGCTGTCGGTATTCTTTTGAAAGTGAAGCAAAGAACGCCGAATAGCCTGTCACTCTCACCACCAAATCCGGGTGGCTTGCGGGATTTTCGTGAGCTTCCCGGAGTTTTTGTTCGCTCAGACAGTTCATATTTATAAGAGTGCCGCCCATGTGATTATGCGTATGAATTAACGCTACAAGCGCGTCTATACCGCCGTTTGCCGACAGCATATTTGTGTCAATATCAAGATGAAGCGGCGCGGAATTGCCGTAACCGGGCTGGAGTTTCGCGACTGCCGTAGCTTTAAGCGACGGTGAAAAACTGTCGAGACCTCTTGCAAATCCCGGGTCGGGTTCGTTTGAGTGCGAGATTGGCTCTCCCGCAAATCTTCCGTTAGGCGTAGCTTTCAGGTTTTTACCGTAAGAAAATATATCTCCGTGCGAAAATAATCCCGGGATAATTTTTATATTATGCTTTGGCGTATTTCTCCTGCACAGGCTGACAAATTCGTCGCGGATTTTTTCAGCCCACGAAGTCGCGAGCGAATCGGGGTCGCCGAATCTTTTTATATTTTTAAGCATTAGTCTTATGTTTTCTTTACCCTCGAAATTATGAGCCAAAACGTCAAGCAATTCTTCAAACGTCAATTTCTTTTCGATTACTACTCTCTGTTCGATTGCCGCAAAAGAATCGGCGACAGTCGCAAGAGCTATTCCGTCTATGTTAAAATTAATTATATCAACGCCGCCCTCCGCGCAGTTTAATCCGCGTTCGAGAGGACCGTGCATGAATAAATTATATACGATTTCCGGCATATTTCTTGATATAACCTCAAAATGCCTGTCAAAACCTTTAAGTATGCTGTCAACCATTATTTTAAGATGATGTTTAAACCTGTCAAATAATATATCCAATAAATCTTGCGGCGCGTCAGGGTCGTCGCGCCCTACACGTAAATCGTCCAATGCAAATATCAAAGCCTGCGACATATTTACCCTCGTAACGTCCTGCAGCGGATATTCGCGTCCAGGGATTGCCACCCAGTTACAGCCCACTTTTGCCCTCATTCTGCCCAATGCCGGAGCATATCCGTTTTTCGCGTAGCCTTCCTCACAGCCAATATTACACGAATAACACACGCCCGAACCGTCCTCAATCATATATTCAAGCGAACGGCGAAGCAAAGTTTTATTAACGTTGTCGTGAACTCTTATTGCGAGATTTGCGGGGATATTAAGTTCGTGCATGGCATCGAGTATTATAAAAGACAGGCGCGAGGTCATATCTCTTGAGCCGTCGGGAGTTAATCCGGCAATCTGTGAATAATGCGTATCGTTGAAAAATAAACTCGCGATATACCATACGGCTTCTTCGTCGGTCAGTATGCCGGATTTTATATCGTTTTCATAATACGGGCGGAGCTTTTCGTCAAGCTGGTCTAATGCTCCTCCTGCGAAATACATTCTGTCAACGCTTTGGAAATGCGCGATAAACTGGCAGGCTTCTTGCATAGTTGACGGCGGTTCTTCGGCGAGTTTGTCGTTCATGTCCGCAATTTCAAGCAAATTCTTTTGCGCGTCTTGATTTGTTTCGGTTTCCGCGAGTTCTCTTGCGTGAGCCGCGATTTTTTTCACCCATTCAATAATCCCCATGACAAGTTCTTCTTCGCCGTCGTAAAACGTCGTATCGGCGGGTTGATTAAATTTGCGATAATATTTTATTTTATCAAGCAATCCTTTCCAGCCAAGTTTCAAGCCTATTTCAATATCGCCGGCGCAGTGGTTCATTGCGCCGAAACCGGGCTGCGTTATAAAATATTTATCCCAGATTTTCTTTAATTCATTAGGGTAATCGTTCGGAGCAATTCCAAAAGGGACCCAATTTGAGAGATAGCTTATCCAAGCTCCGCCGAGCGCGCTGTTTTTGTTGACATACTGCGGGCTTTCGTTTAAAAATCTTCTGAAATTTACGCCTATTTCGTACATTCCGGTGACTTTGCCGTAATCTCTCGTTACAGTGGGAGTAAACTTAAAGTCAGGAAAATACACAAATCCGTGGTCGTCGATATTTATGCTTCCGAGGGCTTTTATTTTTTCTTCGTTTATTTTCATTTTGTCATCGTGCAAGGCTTTAATGCGTTTTTTATACAATGGCGATAATATTACTTTTTCTTCGTTTAATTCGTTTAATGTTTTTGACATAAAATTCCTCCTTTATTATTATGATAAAATTAAATTATTCGCAGTTCCAATCATACAACGCGCTTTAAAGTCAGTTTCAAGTTTACCGTTATTGCTGTGTTTTTCAAATATTTTTTTGATTCCGTCACAAAAAGGCTCATATTCGTCCGTCCCAGCAGCAGGCGCATCCGCTTCGGACAAAAGACCGTGTAAAAATTCATCCGCAGTTTGATATATAGTATATAAAAACGCTTTTTCCAGAAAAGTCCCCGGCAAAAATACGGGAGATTTGTCGTTTTTTCTTGAAACAGGTTTACTGTATTTTATGTATATATCATAGAATTCATCGCCATATTTATTAAAAACGTCGCCCCCAATCCATGAAGTCACAATAGTGCCGTTTTTACGCAATATTCTCCTGAACTCCGGTACAGCTTTACTGCGGTCAAACCAATAATAAGAATTTCCGCAAAATATACGGTCGATTGAACTTGTTTCAAGTCTGGTATCTTCCGCCGTTCTTTGAAACGATGAATAATTTGGATATTTCTTTAATTTTTCATCGGATACGCGCAGCATATCACTGTCAGGTTCTATAGCTATTACTTTATTGCCGCGTTCAAGAAAATGTTTTGTTACTTTTCCCGTACCGCAGCCAATATCGGCAATAACGTCGTTTGTATTAAAACCGGCTTCGCCGTATAAAAAATCAAAAAATACAGCGGGATATTCAGGTCGTCCTATATCGTAACTTTCAGCTTTGTTTGCATGACTATTTTCCATGATTAACCTCCTTAAATTGTTTTTCACCTTTTTCAATTCTGTCATTCACATAAAACAAAATTTTATTGAACATAATTTCAGTTTTTTTAATTTTAACAATGTCCGAACAAAGTTCTTCAACAATCAAATCACATTCCAGCAATGCCATATCATACTGTTCTTGTGTTATATCGCCGGATTGTAATGCCTCGTCGAGTTCGTTGCGGTCGTCAATTCCCATATCTCCCTGTGGAGTAAATACTACGTTGAGATATTTATCAATAAAAACGACGACTCCGTCCGCGTCGTATTCAATATTTTCAATAATGTCTATATAACATACAGATAAAGAATTATCGGGTAAATACTTTGCCGTTATCACGTGCTTTTTTTCGTCCGGTATTAATTGCAGCCATTTCATATCTTTTCCGCTTATTGCAGATTTTCCAGCTATTGAAAAATCCCAGTATTGATAAGGGGTGTCGCATTTTCCAAGCGTCATGTACTTGATTTTTTCTGTGTCGTACCAACCAGTTCCCATTAACTGTATAAAACCTACCAACCCATGAAATTCTTCAATATCAACGCGCATTTGATAATATGGATATTTGTCAAACGCCCATTTATCGCGGTCAAGACGCTTTCTTTTCATTGAAAAACCCCTTTCGCCCTAAATATCTCTCTTATCTCACCCATCATTTTATCGTCCGGCGTATCAAATATATTTTCGTCTGTGATTCCAAGCGACTTATATTTTCCAACGCCGAGTTTATGATACGGCATAAATTCGCATTTCTTTATATTAAGACTGCTTAAAAAATCTGCGATTTTAGGCATTTCGTCTGTATTTGCTCCGACTATAACAGGAATACGAACAATAACGTCCGCGACTTTTGAGAGTTTCTTTAAATTTTCAAGGATTAAGTTATTTGAGACTCCTGTTAATTTTTTATGTATATCACAGTCAAATGCTTTTATATCGTACAAAAACAAATCGCAGTACGGCAAAATCTTCTCAAAATTTTCAAATCCGACAGCTCCCGCAGTATCGACGGCTGTATGTATATTATGATTTTTGCACGCTTTTAAAATCTCAAGCAAAAAATCAATTTGCAGCATTGGTTCGCCGCCTGAAAAAGTTACTCCGCCGTTTGACTGCTTAAAATATTCTTCGTCTGTTAAAATAGATTTTTCAAGCTCGGATACTGTCATTTCTTTGTAAACCGGCACGAGAGCCTCGGCGTAACATTCTTTTGTGCAATTCATACAGACTTTGCATTTACTTCTGTCAATTATATGTAAGCCGTCGTTTATATTGATTTCATGGGCTTTATTTGGGCATATATTAAAACATTTGCCGCACATGATACACTGGTCGCAGTTAAATTTTAGTTGCTGCTTATTTGATATTGACTCGGGATTATGACACCACAGGCATTTTAAATTGCACCCTGAAAAAAACACGACTGTTCTTATTCCCGGTCCGTCAAAAACAGAAAATCTTTGTATATTAAAAATCTTTCCGATTTTAACTGATTGAACTAATTTATTTTCCATTTTGTTATTTCTCGTTAATTAATATTATTTAATATAGTTATTATACACCGAATTTTATATAATGTAAAGGAGAAAATAATTAATGATTTACGAATTATTGAAAGAAAAAAATCTGTCAAAAATTTTATCTGATAATGCAAATGTACGTTTATTCCCCGAATACGGCGACAGGAAGTCATGGAACAATCTGGACGAAGATGTAAAACAATACTTTATTCAGGCGGCTGTTCAATTAAAAGATAAACAATATATGATTTTACCCGCGACGCTTTATATGGAGTTTGCGAGAACGGGAAACAGAGCGGTTTACGAAAATGTTTATTTTGAAAGACGAAGCGATTTAATGACGCTTACGATAGCCGAGTGTATAGAAGCAAAAGGCGAATATATCGATAGTATTATAAATTTGGTTTGGGCAATATGCGAGGAAACGTCATGGGTCCCATCCGCTCACAATAATAAAGGCGAACTGCCCGATATTGAATTTGAAACGTTTATCGATTTATTTTCGGCTGAGACAGGCGCGGTAATATCGTGGGTATATTATTTTCTTGGCGATGTAATAGCTACGAGTTCGCCTACTGTTAAGCGAAGAATGGAAATTGAAATTGATAAACGCATTTTGACTCCGTATTTGCAATATAATCACTTCTGGTATATGGGTTTTGACCCAAACAGAACAGTCAACAACTGGAATCCGTGGGTAAATTCAAACGTATTAATAGCCTTTGCTGTTTTTGAAAAAGACAGGGAGCGCCTAATTCAGGCAATAGAAAAAACGGCAAAAAGCATGGATATTTTTATAGGCGTGTATCATTCGGACGGCGCGTGCGACGAAGGACCTGGATATTTCGGCGTAGCAGGGGCGTCTTTGTTTGATTATCTTGAATTATTATATGAGATTACGGGCGGAGAAATCAATGTTTTCGACAACGAACTTATAAAAAACATGGCTCGTTATATTTACAGGGTATATATAGGCGGCGATTATTTCGTCAACTTCGCGGACGGTTCTGCGCGCACTGGAGCTCCCGCAAAACTGCTCGCAAGGGTAGGCGAAGCAATCGGAGACAACAATTTAATCGGGTTCGCAAATAAAATGATTGAAAAATCAAATAAAAAATCTATGAGTTTCAATACATGTACATACAGAAACATAAAATCATTGTTTCAAAAAGATAATAAATATCAGGGCAAAACTTTCGTTCCGCCAAAAGTTCATTGGTTTGACGGCACAGAGATATTGACCGCAAGAGACAGTGAAAACAGTATGTCGGGTATTTTTATAGCGGCAAAAGGCGGGCATAATGAAGAAAGCCACAATCATAACGACGTGGGACATTTTATATTATATTCAGACGAAAAGCCCGTTATTATCGACGTAGGCGTTGAGACTTACACTAAAAAAACATTCAGTTCAAAGAGATATGAAATATGGACGATGCAGTCGTGTTATCACAGTCTGCCGACAATAAATAGTTTTGACCAGCTTAACGGGAAAATCAAACGCGCGTCCGAAGTCAGTTATTCGCATAACGGTAATACTACTGTTTTATCAATGCAACTAAAAGAAACTTACTCGGAAGAAGCCGGAATTGAATCATATAAAAGAGAGTTTGTCTTTGAACACGGCAAATCTTTCAGCGTCAGTGATAAATACAGCCTGAAAAAATGCGAATCGCCGTTTATATTTAATCT
>JGI20166J26741_11756362_pt1 | contig 10462 bp, 12 predicted proteins | sample TergutCu122P5_FD_26741 | JGI IMG/M metagenome (IMG submission 26741) | reverse complement strand
TGGAAGATGAAGATTTTATTTTACGCACTAAATCGGATAATAATACATTGGGACGCGAGCCAATCAGAATATGTATATGATCGGGATTACAAAATATTGCTTTGGGGTGGCCACGCCACCCCAATTCCCCCGACGTTTCACATCGGGCTACCAATATCTAATCCGTTCCGGATTATCATCTCTCAACTTTTAAATAATTCAGAAACATTTTTGCAAAGGATACTGAGTAGTTACACTAATTCACATAATTTTTCGTACTTTTGTAATCATGATTAGGCAGTTAAACTAATAATACAGTTTTAATGAATAATTTGATTCGGATTTATTGTAAAAACACCAATACTTATCAAGATTTTGAAGCGGGTGTGACGCTTCTTGAAATCTTTAAATCGATGAAAATACAGTTAACGCATCATTTGGCGGGCGCTTATGTCAATAATATTTCCCGTTCGCTGACTTATCCTTGTTATTCGCCTCGCGACATTGAATTTTTTGATGTCAGCAATCCGTCGGGGATGCGGTCGTATGTTCGCTCGTTGTGTTGTGTTTTATCCAAAGCGGTTAACGATCTTTTCCCGGAAGGAAAGTTGTATATCGAGCATCCGGTTTCAAAGGGTTACTATTGCGATTTGAATATTTCGACCGAAGTTACTTCGGATGTGGCAGAGAGCCTGAAAAAAAGGATGTTGGAAATTATCAGCGACGATTTGCCTTTTGAATCTTATTCGGGACACACCCGGGATGTGGTCGCGCTTTTCCGGAAAAATAACATGGAAGATAAAGCGTTGCTGTTGGAATCGACCGGAAAGATTTACAGCCGATACAATGTATTGGGATCCCATATCGATTATTATTACGGCGCTTTATTGCCAAGCGCTCGCTTTATTTATTTATTTGGATTGGAAAAATACGGGAAAGGATTGTTGCTTCGCGTACCGAATATGGAAAAGCCCAACGAATTGCAGGAAATGATTCGCCAAGATAAAATGATGGCTGTTTTCAACGAATATCTTACTTATCAGAAAGCCATACAGATGCGAAATGTTGGGGATTTGAATTTAGCCAATCAACAAGGCGAAATATCTGATTTGGTTAAAGTGTCGGAAGCGCTTCAAGAGCGTAAAATTTCCCGTATTGCGGATGAAATCGTTCAACGCTTTCCAAAAGGAGTTCGGATTGTGCTCATTTCCGGTCCTTCTTCGGCAGGGAAAACAACTTTTTGCAAACGACTCAAAATTGAATTGATGGTTAATACGTTACGACCAATCAGTATTTCCTTGGACGATTATTATGTGAATCGAGTCAATACACCTTTAGATGAAAAAGGGGAATACGATTTTGAAGCGCTCCAAGCAATCGACTTAGTTTCGTTTAATGAGGATTTGAAGAAACTGTTGCGAGGAGAAGAAGTGGCGCTTCCGACTTATGATTTCACCCGTGGAGAACGGGTGTATAAAGGAAATACCATTCAACTGAAAGAAAATTCGGTTTTGGTTATGGAAGGAATCCATGCTTTAAATCCGGCTCTTTTACCCGGAATCAATCCTGAAATCACTTATAAGGTCTATGTTTCGGCCCTGACAACGATTTCGTTAGACGATCACAACTGGATTCCGACCACGGATAACCGTCTGCTTCGTCGAATTGTTCGAGATTATCAGTTTCGCAATTATTCAGCCAAAGAAACAATCGCTCGTTGGTCGAGTGTCAGACGCGGCGAGGATCGATGGATTTTCCCTTATCAGGAAGAAGCGGATGCTATGTTTAATTCTGCAATGATCTATGAATTCGCCGCTTTACGACGTTTAGCCGAACCTATTTTGTCGCAAGTTTCACCGATTGATCCCGAATATTCGGAAGCGTATCGATTATTGAAATTTCTTAATTATTTCAAATACATCGATATCGATGAATTGCCCAATACTTCGTTGTTGCGGGAGTTTTTAGGGGGCAGCAGTTTTCGTTATTAAGCTATTTTGCCGGCGTGGTAGTCGTTGCAGGTGCGTTAGGCGTTGCAGGCGCTGCGTTAGGGGTTGCGGGCGCTTGCGTTGGAGCGCTTTCGCCTCCTGCAGGAACGGAAGTTCCAAAATCCGGAATCGCATTTTGATCGGACGACGCGTTCTGAATCTCATTCTTAATAGAAGAATCGTCGGCAGTGGTTGTTTTAGGTTGTGAAAACAAGGAAGCTATGATGCTTAACACAACAATGGCACCGGCCAGCGACCAGGTTGCTTTTTCGAGAAAGTCCGTTGTTTTGCGCACTCCCATCACTTGGTTGGACGATGAAAATCCGGCGGCTAATCCTCCTCCTTTTGAATTTTGTATTACTACGAAAAAAATCAAAATGATAGAAATAATGACCGTTAAAATGGAAATTAAAAGATACATTTTTATCTTATTTTATTTGTATAAATAATCAATTTTTCTAAAAATCGAATTTGGTCTGCAAAGTAACGACTTTTTTCCGGATAAAGCAAATTTAATTTACGAATAATTTCTAAAGCCATCTTGTATTTTTTCTGTTTGATGTAGATTTTAGCTAAGGTTTCCGAGAAAAATCCGGGTTCGACGGGTGAATCGAGCGCCGGTTTCGAAAGTTCTTCGCCGGAATCATCGGATGGATTGAGTTTGATTTTTACGGGAGAAATCGTATCTTCTTCTAAGAATTTATCGATGGTCGCTTGATGCCGGAAAGGCTGCGTTTCTTCAATTTTTGTTTGATCGGAAAGAAAATAAGAAACATAATCTGCGGGAACAGGCGATGATTCCGGTTCAATCGGTAGTGATTCCGATTTTTCACCGGTTGCGGATAAAAAGTTTTCAATTAACTCGAAGGATGATCCGGTTGGTTGCTTTTCTTTCTCTAAGGCATGGATTAATTTCGGGTCAAAAAGGTCGTCTTCAATCCGAAAGAAAAGTTGCTTTCGATCGGGAGCGATAATTGCAGTCTTGCGCAAATCATACAAGAAATGTGCATCCTTTAATTGCAGCAAATTCAAGGTATGAAGAAAGCGAGCGGTTTGAAAATAGGGGTATTTCTCGATCAAGTCCGATAATCCGGATAAAGTCTCCCTTGTATAAGGAATGCTACCTTTCATCAAGCCGATCAGTTCTTCTTGTTGCATTTGTTGATTAATAGTGATTTACCAATTTGCGATTGTTGAATTATAAATCATGTCTACCAACTCATCAATAATTTTTTTTACTAATCCATCTTGGACTGCATCCAAGGACTGGGTACTCGGAAATTCTTGAAATGCCGAAAATGATTGATCAATATCCTTACCTGCTTCTTTATTATTAACATATTGCAAATGAACCGTAATTGTCAGGCGGGTTTGAGATGCATAGGAATCGCTTTTGACTGCCATTCCTGCCACTTCAAAGTTGGTAATTTCGCCTTCCAATTCAATATCTGCGTTCGCGCTTTTTTCTTTCAAACGGGTTTGTTCAATAAAGCGTTTTCGTAAAGCTAAATTAAACATTGAAGCCAGAGGTGAATAAAACGGGGTTCTATTCGGGAAGTCGGAAATCCGAATGGTTTTTGTTAAGTCGTAATTCACGCTTCCTCCTTCAAATTTATAAGAGATGGAGCAGGAAGTAAGGAAAAGTAAAAAAATAAGTATGTATTTATTCCAGACCATATTCTTTAATTTTTCGATACAAAGTTCGTTCAGATATTTTCAAATCTGAGGCTGCGCTTCTTCGTTTACCTCCGTTTCGTTCTAAAGATTTAATAATCATTTCTTTTTCAACTTCTTCCAAAGATAAAGCCTGTTGATTCGACGGAGCTTCCCGGTCTTCTTCCGCAACTTCATCGGCGTAGGGAACGGGTTCATCATCGATCACTTTTTCGGGTATAATCGATGCGACATTCTTATTCCATTCGGGGACTAATTTTTTTAAATCATTGATATCTTTACGCATATCAAAAAGAATCTGATACAGAATTTCTCTTTCGCTGTTAAAGAAGGGTTTTTCGGAATCTGATTGCAACAAAGCGGGAAGTCCGAAATCGGGATTTACCAGATACGTTTTTAATACTTCGGCGGATATTTCCCGTTCCTGTTCGATAATCGACATTCGTTCAGTGATGTTTTTCAATTCGCGGATATTTCCGGGCCATCGGTAGTCAATTAGAACCTGTTTGGCAGCCTCTGTTAAGTGGACGGCCGGCATTCGATATTTTTCGGCGAAATCGCTTGAAAACTTCTTAAATAATAAAAAGATATCTTCTTTCCGCTCACGCAGCGGCGGAATAAACACCGGGACCGTATTTAACCGGAAATATAAATCTTCTCTGAATTTACCGTTACGAATGGCTTTTGCTAAATCCATATTGGTTGCGGCTACGATCCGGACATCTGTTTTTTGTACTTTGGAGGAACCGACTCTGATAAATTCGCCGTATTCCAGGACTCGCAACAAGCGGGCTTGAGTAGCTAAAGGCAACTCGCCGACTTCATCCAAGAAAATAGTTCCTTTGTCCGCAACTTCAAAATAACCCTTTCTTTCTGATAATGCATTGGTAAAAGAGCCTTTTTCATGACCAAAAAGTTCGGAGTCGATGGTTCCTTCCGGAATTGCTCCGCAATTCACCGCAATATAAGGGCCATGTTTTCGAAAACTGTTCTGATGAATGATTTGAGGAAAAACTTCCTTTCCTACGCCGCTTTCTCCGATAATCAGTACCGTCAGGTCGGTTGGAGCAATCAAAAGCGCTTTCTCGATTTCTCGTTCCAACAGCGAACTGTTTCCGATAATCCCCAGACGTTGTTTCACCGATTGTGAATCAATCTTTCCCATTTCTAACGTATGTTTGCAATGCTGATTATATCCGCAAAAACGCCGGCTGCCGTGACGGCTGCTCCTGCTCCGTAACCTTTGATGATCATCGGAAATTCGTCGTAGCGTTCAGTTGTGATCATGATGATGTTGTTGCTCCCTTCCAATTCGTAAAACGGATGGCTTCTTCCTACCGCCTGCAATCCCAAGCGACATTTTCCCCGATCCATTTCGGCAACGAAACGATAACGTTTCCCTTCCGCTTCCAACTTTTTCCGTTTTTCTTCAAATTCAGCGTCTAATTCCGGAATAGATTTCCAAAAGTCATCCAATGAACCTTGAAAGTAACGATCGGGAATAAACAGGTTTTTTTCGACATCTTCTTGATTTACTTCGTATCCGGCTTCTCGTGTAAGAATAACTAATTTCCGGATAACGTCCGTTCCGCTTAAATCAACTCTTGGATCGGGTTCCGAAAATCCTGCTTCTTTAGCCATCCAAATGGCTTTACTTAAAGGTATATCCGGAGAAATGGCATTGAAAATAAAATTGATCGTGCCCGACAAAACCGCTTGTAATTTAACGATTTTGTCCCCGCTGTTGATCAAAGCGTTCATCGTGTTGATAATCGGCAAGCCTGCTCCTACATTGGTTTCAAATAAAAATTTTACCCCTTTCTTTCGTGATGTTTCTTTCAAGAAATGATAATTTTCGTATTCCGAAGAAGCGGCGATTTTATTTGCAGTAACTACTGAAATATTGTGAGCAAGAAAATCTCCGTAAAGCGCCGATATTTGAGGGCTTGCTGTACAATCAACAAATACGGAGTTGAAAATATTCATATTCAGGATTTCATCGCGGATCAGTTCAGATGTGGTTGGCAACCCTTCTTTTCGCAACGTTTCCAAGTAGTTGTTTTCGGGGTCGATTCCTTTTCTGTCCAAAACGGTATATTTTGAATTGGCAATTCCAACGACATTCAGTTTCAAACCGTTTTGGTGCATAAGGGTTTCCTGTTGCCGCTTGATTTGCTCCAGCAAATGGCCGCCTACAGTTCCTATTCCGATTACAAAAATATTCAATACCTGATATTGCGACAGGAAAAAGGAGTCGTGGATGGAGTTTAATGCTTTCCGTAAAAATCGGCCATCAATGACAAACGAAATATTGGTTTCGGAAGCTCCCTGAGCGCAGGCGATTACACTGATTCCACTTCGTCCCAGCGTCCCGAATAATTGTCCGGCGATGCCCGGCGTTCGCTTCATATTTTCGCCGACAATCGCTACGGTCGCTAAATTTTTCTCCGATTTGATGTCATTGATTTCCCCTTGGCTTAATTCCAATTTAAATTCTTCTTTCAGAACTTCCACCGCAAGCTTTTCATCTTCATCCTTCACCGCAAAAGAAGTGGTGTTTTCGGAAGAAGCCTGCGAAACCATAAATACGCTGATTCCCGCTTTGGCAAGCGCCCGAAAGATTCGGTAGTTCACTCCGATCACTCCGACCATTCCCAAGCCTTGAACCGTAATCAAACACGTGTTGTCGATTGACGATATTCCTTTGATCGATTTGCTTCCTCCGGTTTTATTCTTTGTAATCGAAGTACCTTTCGCTTCTGGATTAAATGTATTCTTAATTAAAATGGGTATATTTTTGTGATAAACGGGGAATATCGTCGGCGGATAAATCACCTTGGCGCCAAAATTCGACAATTCCATCGCTTCGATGTAACTCAATTCTTCGATAACATACGCATTTGAAATAACTTTGGGGTCGGCGGTCATGAACCCATCGACATCTGTCCAAATTTCGAGAATGCTTGCTTCCAAAGCTGCTGCAAGTATAGAGGCGGTATAGTCGGAACCGCCGCGACCTAAATTACCGGTGTCGCCGGTATGTATGTCTTGAGAAATAAATCCCGGAACGACCGAAATAGCGGGGATCTCTGCAAAGGTTTTCTTAATTAAAGCATTGGTTTGTTCAAAATTAACGATATGTTTTTCAAATTGTTTTTCTGTTCGGATAAAATCGCGGGAATCGAACAGTTGAGCATTGGGAATCACGTGGGCTGCAATCAGAGAACTCAAACGTTCTCCGTAACTGACAATGATGTCGGATGTTTTTCGGGAAATGTCGCGCACTAAGAAAACTCCTTTGAAGATATTTTCCAATTCCTCCAAAAGGGTGATGATCTGTTTTAATACATTATTGCGTATGGTTGTATCTACGATCGCTTCTTGAACGGTTTCGATGTGTCGGCTGAGAATTTGACCGTATTCTTTTTCATACGCACAATCGCCTTGCGAGGCTAAGCGCGATGTTTTCAACAGTTGGTCTGTGATACCGGACATTGCGGAAACGACAACAATGACCGGCTCTTTGACTGCTTCAACAATTTCCTTGACTTTTACTATGCTGCTTGCGGAACCCATTGAAGTTCCGCCGAATTTCATTACTTTCACTTGTATATAAAAATTAAATTTTACGCTTCGCCAATGGGCCCGATCACGGGAGGAACAAATCCCATTCCTTGGAGTTTTATTTCTCCGTTTTGCGATTCGTATTTTTTTATGTTATCGATCAAAGCCAGCATCAAACGTTTGGCATGTTCAGGCGTTAAGATAATTCGAGACTGTACTTTCGCTTTGGGAACGCCCGGCATTAAACGGACAAAATCGACGACAAACTCGGAAGAAGAATGTGCAATAATTGCTAAATTCGAATAAATTCCCTGAGCGATTTCATCATTCAATTCGATTTGAATGTTATTTTGCTGTTGTTGTTCCATCTTTCACTGATTTTTTTATCTGACAATTTGTCTTATTTTGAAGCGACAAATTTAGCGATAATATTTGGAATCTGTGGTAAAATTTCTTCTTTTTATTTGCGTAATTCAAAAAAACAACCTATCTTTGCACCTCAATTCTTAAAGGGTAGTTCAAGCGAAGAATTCAAACATGCTTCCACCCCCGGATATAACCTGTTAAATTAAAAAAAAACAGATGTACGTAATCGTAGAAATTCAAGGTCAGCAATTTAAAGTTGAAAAAGACCGGAAATTATTTGTTCAACGCTTAGATGGCGAAGAAGGCGCTCAAGTGGAATTTGATAAAGTCCTTTTAGCGGATAATGAAGGCGCTGTAACCGTGGGAACTCCGGTTATAGAAGGCGCAAAAGTAATAGCAGAAATCATTAATCCGTTGGTGAAAGGAGATAAAGTGTTGATTTTCCATAAAAGAAGGAGAAAAGGATACCGAAAATTAAACGGTCACCGTCAACAATTTACTCAAATTTTAATTAAAGACGTTCATGTATAATTTGTAAAATCTTAGAAAATGGCACATAAAAAAGGAGTCGGAAGTTCAAAGAACGGACGGGAATCACATAGTAAACGGTTAGGAGTTAAGATTTTCGGCGGTGAAATCTGCAAAGCCGGTAATATCATCATTCGCCAAAGAGGCACTCAACATCACCCGGGCGTTAATGTCGGCATCGGTTGCGATCATACCCTGTTTGCATTGATCGATGGACGAGTTATGTTCAGGAAGAGAAAAGACAATCGCTCGTTTGTATCAGTCGAGCCTTTGATTGCAAGCATACACTAATACACATACAAATTTAGTTTTAAGAGTTTAATTAAAAAAAGAAAAAGCCAATCGTGAGATTGGCTTTTTCTGCTTAGAATGGTAAAGAATGTAATTTGCAGAGGTGTGCAATTTGCTATTTGTAGTATTGGCGAAATATAATTCCTTAAAGGATTTTTATATATTATTTTTGATTTTACAGAGGGAAATACTAACTTTGTAAAAAAAATGTATGGCAAGTATACTGAATGAATATATATCGAAACGATTGGGAGTGCTTGATTTAAAAGCCGAACTTAAAGCGTTGGCCGGGAAATATAATATAGTTTGACGGGTAGAAATCTTTTTATTTACGCTGCTGATTTTAATAAGCTCAGGCGAGGTATTGATGTAAGTCTTATGCAAGATGATTTTTATACTATTCAAGATATTTTACGAGAATCTGAAAAAAATCAAATAGATATATATTTAGAAACCCCGGGAGGAAGTGCCGAAGCAGCAGAAGAAATTGCAAAATTTTTGCGAAAGAAGTTTAATGAAGTAAACTTTGTTATTGCCGGCGAGGCGAAAAGCGCAGGAACTATTTTAGCGTTGTCTGGTGATAATATCTATATGTGTGAAACAGGTAGTCTTGGTCCAATAGATGCACAAATTAAAATAGGTCGTTCAGTAGTTTCTGCCCACGACTATAAAGCGTGGATTGATGAAAAAAGAGATGAAGCCGCAAAAGAAGGTAAATTGAATCCTTTTGATGCAATTATGGTGGCACAAATATCTCCGGGCGAAATTTATGGAGCTGTTAATTCTTTGGAATTTGCCAAGGATCTTGTAAAAGGTTGGTTAGAAAATCATAAATTCAAAAATTGGACACAAACCGAAACAAGTCGCACTCTTGTAACTGCCGAAATGAGAAAAAAACGTGCTAAAGAAGTTGCAGATAAATTGTGCGATCACATGAGTTGGAGAACACACGGTCGTTCTTTGAAAATAGACGATTTAAAAGACGATCTGCGAATTGAAAATATTGATGCCAATCCACTGCTTGCAGATATTGTCTATAGAATAAAAACAGTTATCAGATTGATTTTTGATACTTCCACTGATTATAAGTTGTATTTTTGGGAAGATTTTCAGGTGGTAAGAACAGCAACTATTGCAAATGCAAATATGCCAACACCTGTCCCATTCCCAATGCCTAATAAACAAAACCCAATTGAACAGGCAATATTAAACATTAATTGCCCTAAATGTGGTAAAAAACATGAAATACCCGGTTATGTTGATATAGACAGCAATAAAATTAAACAATTAAAACTGCCAATAAACAATAAATTACAAGACAATGACATTTTAATATGTGATGGGTTGGGTTGTAACTTTGCAATCGATTTAAAGCCAATAAAAAATCAAATTGAAACACAATCGAAAAGAAAAATTACTTTTAAATAATATAATTATGGAAAATACTGTAGTTTATGAAAATGAGACAAAAAAAGTTATGGACTTTATTTGTGAAACAAAAGAAGGCAAGTACACTTCGGAAAAGCCTGACTTAGCGCTTATTACTTACACGCGAATGAAAATTCAAGAAGGAGACGCCGCTAATATTTTCAATGATTTTGATGAAGAAGTTGTTCTTTATGGAATGTCATATTGATTTTCTTTGATTTCACCCGCAATCCTCAAAAACACACCCGCAATCCTCAAAAACAAACCGGGAAAAAATGTCGTGCAGACTTGCCCAACTCCATGCCGGAGACTTGCCCGAATCGATGGGTTAGACTTGCCCGAATCTAACCCCTTGATTTGCCCGAATCTCGGGCATAGACTCGGGCAAATAGATAACGCGCTAATTAGTAATAGTAAAACTACAGTCCGACTACAACATTTATACAGTCCGACTGTAATGTTCAAGCAGCCCGAGTATAATGTCCCGGGATCGCCCGATCCCAAACTCGGGATCGAGCGATTCAATTTTCGGGATCGAGCGATCCTGTTTTTTGGATCGAGCGATCCCGAAACAGAAGCACCGGGTCTTTGTGGACGAATACGGGGGTATCCTTCAACAAATACGGGGTGCTTCGTCAACATAT
>JGI20166J26741_11756251_pt1 | contig 10463 bp, 4 predicted proteins | sample TergutCu122P5_FD_26741 | JGI IMG/M metagenome (IMG submission 26741) | reverse complement strand
ATACGTCTGCGTTAGCGGCTAATATTTTCTTTGGGATATGAGAATGAAATGAAAGCAACGAAATGGATACATGGCTTTTATTTAGCATAACAAATATACAAAGTCTTAGCTAGTAATAAATGACAATTTTGTTTAGCATTGGTCGGTGGTAAGAGAAGTAAGACACGAAAGGCATAACTGAGATGTTAATGTTTCTTACGAACGTCAAGTCTATAGTAGTGTTGCGCAGTGTTGTAGGTGTCGTTGGCACATACTGCAGACGGAACTCGCGTTGCATGAATTCACGTTCACCGCACGCGCCGCGTCGACTTCCCGACGTTCCCGAAGCCGTCTCACTCGTTCCTCCACGGCCATGGCGGTACTGATCGATGGCTGATTAGACTCCCTTTCCGATAAGAGGCGTTGTTTGTATTTCCTCTGGGCTTTTCGGCGAGTATGGGCTGACATAGTGAAATTTTGAATTTTTCGCGACTTATTTTTGATTTGTCTCCAACAAATATTTGATAAAGTTCACTTTTTGTGGCTTTAATCGACAGGTCTCGACGAGATATTTAGTTTGGCACCAAAATCAGCGCCCTAGCACATAGGGGTCGCGAGATATACTGCGCGGAAATTTTCGCCAACGCCAAAATTGGGCGCCAGACGCCGTGGGCCCCCACCCGCGCCTCGCGCATGCGCGGTGCCAACTCAAAGTCATGCACGCAGCGTAGTCGTATACCCGATCGAATGTGATCGCATTTATGTCAATCGTGTTATTAGTCACGAAGTTATAGTGTCGGAATATATCATCCTGCAAACGTTACGTCGCCGTTTCCGTCCTGGTACCCCATGTGTCGGTCTGATTTTAAGGACGTACTCACGTCAAAAAAATCAGCAACTTGCCCAGTATTTAAATTTTAACACAGCCTGTTCAGCTGTTTTCGATTCATACATTTGTAGCCTGTCGGATACATGACGATGCTAATGGGAGCACTTTTGTATGTCTGCTACAGCAATTGACTTCATAGGTGAAAATACCGCACCAGTAATAATTGTTGACCGGAGACGAGTTAAAAACAGTAATACGTAAACAACACACAAATGCTACCGATAATGAAGAGTGGTGGTAGTACATCGAACTGCGTAGTTAGGTTGGGGCGAACAGGGCGGCTGGTCCGGGCAGCACAGTCCAAGGGGCGGGAAAATTTATATTTTAAATAAAATAAAGGGTTGATTTTCTGCGCTGAAAATTTTTTAAATTACTGAGACAAATAAAATGGAATCCAATAAATAATTGTGATTTTTATTTAAGTTCGTAATTTCTCTCAGGAGTGGCCATCGTTATTGCTTACGTAAAAAATCTAGCAATGCCACTGGGTGCATCTAAACTTGGTTGTTATTTGACTGTTGTCCGTTGTCCTGCAGTAAGGCAACCACCTGAGCAAATTTGGGGGGATCATGATAGTGTGCGACGCGGCCTTCGCTGACGCGTTAGATCGTTTTTTAGCCGTCAGGGTCACACATTGTCCCGTAAGAGTTACCTTTATTCGTCGATAGATCGTGTTTTTGCGGACCGCAAAGAGAGGAAGCTAATGCCCGGCGTGTAGCTGTAGTAACCATATGGTTAAAAGTTCAGTAACAGTTATTTATGTTGAATACGGTTTCAAAGGGAACATCCACATTTAAGTTTTAATTCAGCTGCGAACTAGAACTAATTACAGTGTAATTTGCAACACAAGATTTTATGTATCTAGTTCGTATATTCACCGGGGTAGTCCCGAGAGACAGAGTTAAGTATAGGTACTCTTTGCACGTGGGGTTTTGACGTAATGAGCATCCAAGAGTTAATGCGTATTCCACAAGCTATATTATTTTTGGAGGTTATGTGTGCGATCTTATGAATATTTTAAATTAGAGTTTCGAATTTTCAGGATTCGAGCATTTTTTCGATGGCTGTTCAGAAGCAGTACTTCACACTGAACACAGGGCAGAAAATGCCAATGGTTGGATGTAAGGATTGGGATAGCTGTGTAAATAATATTTAGTTATATCACGACAGTTTTATGTGATATTTTGCAGTACAGTGGTTGCATTTATTTGTGTGAATTTGTGCCGTTTTTGTTGTTTTTTGTGACATTGCAGCTTCATTGTCTGGTTACAGTTTACAGGGAGCTGTTCAAAGGAAATCAAGGTTATACTGTAAAGTAAATTAATGTTATTTTCCTCTCATCAGTAGGTACATACAGGATTCATGGCCAAAGTGTAATACATCGAGTTATTGAGGCTGGATTGAAGGCTGGTTATAGAGCATTTGGTAGGTACAGCAGGCTTGTGTGTGATACTTATCCTTGTGTAGATTTGCATAATTTTCTACAGATTCATGAAAACAGCATATTACTAAATTGGCAACTCCAACTTTGAGATTCTATACAACATTGTGGCTTAACAGTTTGTATTGTGATATACTTACGGTATGCAAGGTAACTTGACATTGCATTTTGGTATTGTTTTCATTCAGGGGCATAACTGAGGGTGGTTGGGGGTGAGTTGTGCATCTGCCCTGTGTAGCAGAGTCTAAGGGGCAGCAAATTATTTAACAAATTGAATATATTAAATGGAAACATTGATTTTCTGCACTCAAAAAATATTAAATTACTGAGCCAAAGATAAGGAAATGCAATAAATAATTGTGATTTTTAAAGTTCATAATTTCTGTTAGGGGCAGCTATTGTGATTACTCATGCTGGGTACCAAAAAACCTAGCTACACCACTGTGTTATGTCACAGGTAACTTCTCTGATGCTTAGAAATAAGTATATATTCTGTATGTTTGTCTTACTGACGGTCAAGTATTTTTTGGCATATTTAGGTTAAATTTACACCTTTTTTTTTAATGACAAATTTGTGTGATGTGCTAAGTAAATTAACTCTTTGAAGTCTGAAGTTTCTGTAAATAATACTTCAAAATTCAGTTTTCACTTCACAGAGAACATACTGATTACATCACCCAACATCATATACTTCACATGCTGTAGCTGGATGAGATCCAGTTGGATCACATACATAGAGGCAGATGTGTGTAAATATGCTGCGGACAAAATATGAACATCTGTGAGCTTGTACTTGAAGAGGCTTTCTGTTATATAGCTTTGGTGTCACAGCATGGTGGAGTTCTGTTTGTTAACTCTGTGTTACAAAGTTTAATATTTTAATATTGTGATACTGACAGTGAGGGTGATCATTACCTGGATTGCATGTTGGACCTGTGTTCCTTTGTTTTAGTAGGCTCCCTAAAGTTGGCATTTCAGTGCCACAACATGTAGGAGTTGATACTTATCATGAATTGTAGTTTATTGTATTTTGTTAAGTGCATTTGTTGGTTAACATAGTGAATATAATAAAATGCATGGTATGAGTGACATAAGTACTGAGTCCGTGTTACATATAACTGGATCATGCTGCTTGTGGAAGTATTTGCTGTTCATTGTCCTAAGCATCTGCAACACATAAATATGTGATGTGGGTATAATGTAAAATTTTTTAATGTTCAAGCACGTGGTACACTGCTGTAACCGCATACCACATTACACAGTGCCATAACCTTGAAGACCACTTTGTCAGTGTATCATAAATTTTATTGACTACTGGGTCACTGTATATAAGGACATGATTTGTGTTACTTGCTGTGTTACACCTGTTTGAACATACTAGTTAGCACTGGAATACTAATTGGTTGCTGCTGATAATAGTACAAGTACAGGTAATCTTTATGCTACTCTAGATAGTAAATGTACAGTGAGTGATTCCTAAGTATATGAGCAAACAATTTATAAGTTTTTGTATATATATGGGATGGAAAAATTAGTAACTGTTGTTCAGTGTGCAAGTCAGCTGTGTTCTTATACCAGCTCTTTTCTCTCACATACTGATTGTTGTTCCCAGTGCCACTGTGTGGCTGTCACTGCTTCTCAGATCTTTTTGAGTGTGCAAAACGTCATGGCATTCCTGAGCAGTCAATGCGGAAGCAGCAGCATTGCTGCATGTTTCATTGTTCTTGTAGCTTTGTTGTGGGGTTCACTGTTCTTGTGTTAAGCTAGTTTGTACTGATTAAATCTTAAGGAATTTGAATGTATCATATTTATAATGAGGAAAGTATCTAATTTTGATGCATTGTCCATACAATTCAGTGATGTAACTTTTGTTTGTGCATCAGTTAATGGCTAAGAATGTTACTTAGATACTGTATTTGACCTTTAATGTAAATTTCTTCATACTTGATACCATTATGTGTTGTACAAAGGTGAACTTTATAATTTTGGGAAGAAATTTTGACTCCTGGAACCAGTTGAAATTTTTAATGTGGGAAGTAATGGGAAGCTGATTTTCTTTTTATGAGTTTTGTCTTATGAGCAGTCTGAGGAAGGAATTAAGCTCATAAACTGAGGGAGGACTGTAGTGTGCATTTGTCTTAAGAAAACAAGTGCACACTACAGTAAAAGATACAACGCTTCAAATTGGAAGGGAACATTGGACTTTTGTTCCAAGTTGCAGCGTTGTCTTGGATCCCTGTATCCTAGGCACTGGGTACCTTAAAAATGTTGGGTAGCTCCCACCGACACAACATCACATCCTCAACAGAATGGCTGTAGAAACATCAGATCTCATACTGACTGCATTGCAATTTGCACGACTACTATATAGGAAAGGATAAAGTAATCAGGTTTAAACGAAAAGCAAGCTAAAGTAATGTTAAATAATAATCGTAACTCACACAACCCAATGCTGGAAGGAGCAGGTGCTGTCTTTCTGTTTCTGTTTTTCTGGATAATGACACAGTGTGTTTTGGTAGGTGGTTGCTAACATAATAGGTACTGCACAGTGTCAACTGTCAGAAGCCATTTGTGATCTTGTGTAATAGCTTGATAAATGAATCTTTCACATTAGTTTCCTGTCAGGGCATATTCCCCTAACTGCAGTTATGCAGAGGGTTTTTGTTTACTTATTTGTGCAGTTTATCTGTTTGTTGTTCCAGATACAGCAGCCGTTTATCGAAATGAAGAAGCGATAGGTTTAGCTCTGCAGAACTTGCTACCAAAGTTCAATCTGTCTAGGGAGGATTTATTTTTGACAACTAAACTAGGTAATCTCAGTTTTTTTTTCTGTGTTTTGTTGACTGTACATCTCTGTATAATCTTGTAAATAAAACCAACTAGGTACACAACTTTATTCTTAGTATATTTATCAATCTCTGCATGTTTTGGGCGACACTGTGCCCATCATCAGGAGAAACAACTGTGTTTTTGCGACACTTAGTACTTGTTATTCTGTGTGTATGGCTGTCTGGTATGTGTACCAGACAGTCTTGTTATTCTGTGTGGATGACTGGTATGCATACCAGTTGTTTCTCCTGATGATGGGCGCATGGTTGCCCGAAACATGTAAAGATTGATAAATATACTAAAAATAAATTTGTGCACCTAGTTGGTTTTATCTGCTAGGTAATCTCAGTTATGTTTAATATCTCAATATTTATTAACACAACTGTTGTAGTTGTAGATTATGTATCAATAAACCCATCAAACTTGACATGGTGAGTGACATGTCTTGGTGGTGCAAGGATGCCGATCCTTAATCCCTTGAAGACTTCTTGAAAGGGCAGAAAGATCCTACTGTTGCAGTGTTCTCTTACTTACATACCTTTTGGTATATGTTGTTAGATAACATGCAAAAAAAGTGGATGTTGCTGCTATTTGTTGGTCACAAGATGAAATATTGGCACATCTCAGACCAAACCTCAAATTGCCTGGTGAACATACTGCTGCTGTTGGGATGTTGTGGCTATTCTTTCCCCAGGAATGTCAGTTGACAGTGGTTTAGGGATCCATTTTTTTGCTCTCTCTCCTCTGCATTTCCATTGTTCCACATTCCACATGATAATTCTCATAAGGTTGTAGTTCTGAAATGTACTGTTTTGGTACACCTTTTATAATGCACAGTTCTCTGTTTCATCTGTGAGGTGTTATAAGACAGATCCTAGACTGGCCACAAGGTGACACTATAAAACTTGTTTGCAAAATGGAGAATTTGTGGAGTCATTTCCTGTTGGTTTCACAGTAGCAATGTGTGTCACTGTGACATAACACGTTGTGGTTTCAGTGTTTTGCACCCTCTGCAGCTTTTTTAAGGAGATTTATTGCACATATAGCATGTACAAGGACAAGTTACGAAATTGTTCCCTTAACCAATTTGAATAAATTATTTACCTTATGACACTAGTGCAATAGAAGTGAATTTAAATATAAGTGCAAATAATGGCAGTGAAAAATTATGAGAAAAAAAACACTGTGACTTCCTTTACAGTTACTGTTCCTTTACAGTTACTGTTCCTTTACAGTTACTGTTCCTTTACAGTTACTGTTCCTTCAGAGAATGGCAGACTTTAAAGAACATTGGAAATAGTTCAAAAACATGCTTTGCATGTTACACCATTGTCAAAGAAATACATGGTACAACAGTGCTTGTGCTTCATTTTTTGTGTAAAATTTTAGACATAACTGCTGCAGAAGCCTTTGCAGTGTTAAAACTTCCTTTCAGGGAGGAAAAAAATGAGCAGAACTCAAGTAGCTGGCATTTAGAGTTCAGGAGTGGAGTGATACCTACGATGGGTGTTGAATGTCTGGATAATGTCTGGACACTCTATGTTTGTACAGATACAAGACTGGGTCTGTTTCAGTCATTCTGTCCTGGAGATGTATATTTTCCAAAATGTTGCAGGCCACTTCACCCACCAATAGAAATGCAAGTTTCAGCATACCAGCATGATAACAGATGCAATGGTTGGCATTGAATTTTCACTTCTGGGAGATGATGCTGTATCCCTGGGTTTGTAGTTCCCAACTCTTTTTAAGGATCATAGGGCTTTTTCTCTGTTGTTTTGTATTGCTAGACCCTGAAGATGAAGAAACTGTGAACCATTGACACAACATGAGCCACAAATCCACTGATGCTGGATCACATTCTAGAAGAATTAAATTTTCATCAACACCACTGTGAAGACCTGAGATCTTTCATAAGTTACATTTCCTGCAGTACTACATAAAAATTGTCTTTTTTTAGATCCAAGTGACCATGGAGAGGGTAAAACTACTAAGGCTGTGAAAACTTCATTAAGGAAGTTGGGCACATCATATTTGGATCTGTACCTAATTCATTGGCCAGGTGTAGCTGGTGTACCCATTTACAGTCCTGATAATGCTGTGATTCGTTCAAACACTTGGAAAGAATTGGTAGCTCTTCATCGTCAAGGAGTACTGCATGCTATTGGGACGTCCAATTACACTGTGCGGCATCTTCGTGAACTTATTGAAAATTCCTATGGTGTCATTCCAGCTGTAAATCAGGTATGTTGTGTATGCTTGAACTTAAAGTGGAATTACATGCAGAATCATTATTTTATCTAATAACTCGCATCTCTCTTTGCTCAGATTGCTTTCAGTGATAGCAGGCGGTGTAGTGCTTCCTGCTATCCCACTTTCCTGGTCATTGGGGTCCACAAGTTTCAGTTCAGTGTATTGCAGTTAATTTTAGGTTTATACTCACCATATCTAAAGAAGGTGCTGGAAATGCTGTCCTTCAGCTTGCAGATATGCATTACATCTTACACGCATGTTCATTACTCATTGAAGTTTTATAAGTTAAGTGAGCCAGTGGAACATAACTAGCAAAAGTTGCCAGATAAAGTAATGTGTCTATATAAAAGGAAGCAGCATTGGTGAATAGACACACCTAGCATGATGCTCAAAGCTGGCTGAAATTAGACCACATGTCAAACCCAGAAGACAGCAGTGTGTTACCATGCATGATTAATTTCTTAGTTCTTAATCAGTTAGTCCATTGGGCTGTGTTTCACAGTGATTTGCAGATGACAACTCATTTTCTGATGACAGAGACATTCTCACCACTGTTGGCATTCCTTTACTATCTGCTTACAATCCTTCATTTAAACCAGTGGTTCTCAGTGTGCATCATATAGCCCCCCAGGAGGCCACACCAAGTTTCTGAGGAGCCACAGGAGAATGATAAAAACCTATAGGGCCACAGTAACTTTTGAATGGGCCACCAAAACTTTGCTGTCTGAATAAAATAATTCAAATTTAAAATTTATAAAAGGTTTCCTTCCCCCCTGCATTCCCTGCAGCACAGAATGCAAAATTATATGTTACTGCTTCTCCCATGTCATATCTGGTTGAATCTGGTTTCACCTGGATGACATATTTGCTGTCAGAAGTACATAACTGCCTTGATGCTGTGAAGTGGCATGATCTTACCCTGTCACTGACCACACTTTCTAAACCTTGTGTTTATCACGCCCAAGGAACATGCTGAATATAATGCCATTATTAACATAATATGTTTACCCACATAACTAAACAGTGTGTTATATATCTAAGCAAAATATTTCAACACATTGCTATTCATTCATTCACTTGTCTGTCTTATGACAGGTCCATAGCCTCTGCGAAAGTGAGTTTTCCACAGAGTGTGATCTATTGCTTCCTTTTTCAGTTGCCAGTATCCTCTATTTTCTGTAAGGTCATCCAGTAGCTGCTTACATCTTCTTTCTCCTCTTTCCATCATTTCTAACCTTCCCTCTATATTTCCTTCAGTAACATCTTTTAGCAACAGTTCCCATGCAGCATGTGACCAATCCAGTTAGCCTTCCTTCTTTTTACTGTTTGTAGGATATTCCTCTCCTCCCTTACTCCTTGTAATACTCATTCATCTCATTTGATCAGTCCAACTTCTTTAGCACCACATTTCAAAACCTTCCAGGTATTTCTGATCTGCATTCCGTAAGGTCCAAGTTTCGACTGTAGACAAATATATGCTCCAAGTGTAGCACTTTACTAGTTCCTTCCTTAAATTCAAGCCCAATGTGCTGGTGAAAAGAGCCCTCTTCTTGTTGAATTCTGTGTTGTTCATGGCAATCTTGTAAGTGAAATAAATATACATATATTCTAATATATAAGTCAATGGCATGGACCTAATATAGCTTCTTTTCATAAGTAACAGTGGCTATGAAGGGTTGAGGGCCACACAGATGAATGAAACTCAAAGGGGAGGATTAGCAAAAGAAGGATGGGAAACACTGATTGAAACTGACCAGAGTTTAAACCAGCAGACTGTACTTTGATGCAGATTTTAAATGTATTTTTATGTTTATGATCTTATGTGCCACCTAATCATGGTTGTAAATGTTAGCGTCTTTGTGAGCATGGTACAGTGTAGTCCCTTAGAAATATAGTTATGTTCTGGAGGGACCTGCTGCCTCTGTGTGCATGGTAGAGGGGGAAGCTGTACAGAGCGAAGCAGAGCAGAACAATTTGCTTGTCTGATGTGAAGATGGAGTCAGTGTTGGCAAGTTTCCATCAGAAGGCAGCAATCTGTGCAAGTGTTGCTGTGCTGTCTATGCATATCACAGAACACACAACAATCTATCAGGTTGTCATTGTAGGTCACACATTTTGGTTACATGTTAAAATTTATTTGTAGGTTGAATATCATCCACACTATAAACAGCCTGACCTGTTGAAGTTCTGTCAAGATCACGGTATTCTTCTGCAAGCTTATTGTTCATTGGGTGGCTCGTCAGACCACCGGCTTTTGGAAGATGCAACAGTAGGATCAGTTGCTAAGAAACTAGGTCGGTCTCCAGCACAGGTGTTGTTGCGTTGGGCATTACAGCAAGGTGTAGGTAAGTTCTGCACTGTATGGCATGTTGCAGGATGTGACATGAAGCAAGTTCCATACTGTACTGTACCCACAATTCTGTAGTGACATGTGACCCTTAGTATTGCTTGGCACTTTCTGCTTGGTGCATTTGAACCGATACACATTTTTGTTTGTTAGGTAATGAAATGTTGTTATGCTTACAATACTAGGTGCCCCCAAACAAAGTTTAGTTGACTGGGCAACAAGGCACCTAGGATTTGTGCACCCCTAATATGGATTTCCATAACTTTTTACTGATGCATTTTTGCGTAATTTTTGTGTACCAAAACGCGTTTCATAGATGTATATCATTAAGAGCTTGAGGTACTTTCATCTGGATTTGGGGGCCAGGAGGGCAGAAATGACTGGGTAATTACAAGGAACAACTGTACTAGACTACATGTAATTTGGGTGGTTCAGTAAAAAATGTTCATTATGGATGGTAGGATGACTGAAATAAAAAGTGCTTCTGGTATTTTTAGGGAAGCCTCATGGAAGAGTGTGACTTACCAGAGCACTGTATTTGGAGATCTTTTTTTCAGTTGTTTCCTTATCAAACACAGTATACATTGAGACTGTGAAATTTGATATGTGTGACCGTGCATCATATATATAAGGAAGATGTACCAACTTGATGCAAACAATTTTACTATGATTTTTTTCTCATAAATGGCCTCTACATGTTTCGGACATTTACATGTCCATCTTCAGGA
>JGI20166J26741_11756140_pt1 | contig 10463 bp, 5 predicted proteins | sample TergutCu122P5_FD_26741 | JGI IMG/M metagenome (IMG submission 26741) | reverse complement strand
AAAAGTTACATTTTAAATTTTATTATTGATGCAAAATTCAATATATAAAATATTTGTTATTTCTGTCTTGGGACTGGGAGGCGTGGTGTTTGACTCAGTCGTGGGGGGGTAAACCCCCCCCCTCCTGAAAGAAACATTGCTTGAAATAAGGGGCGGAAATGTTTTCACTGCCTAGGGGCGCCAAATAACTTAATTCGCCCCTGGGCCTAGGGCAGCTGTTGCGCACACTGCCATAAAGAAGGCTATGGATGAAGAGAAATTAATGACTCTGCTATTATGCGGGTCATTTTAGGCGTAGGTGTTCCAAGAAAAGGAACGATGGCATTTCACTGGTTCCGAAAGGCTGCGGATCAAAGACACCCTCTAGCGCCATATAACCTTGTCCTCGGCCAATTAAAAGGCTAATCGACAGGGCTGAGAAACGGATAATACCACCATAAAGGTAAATTTGTCTCTGTGCATGTAACGGAGGCACATGGCTGAGCGCAGATACACTTCCACACATTCTTAATCCCGGCAGTAGATGGTGTAAGTGGTTAACTTTATGATCCATCACTTTACCGCCAACGAAATACCGCCCGATACCCACTCAATAAGTTGCTGCATGAGCGAGGCCAGAACTGGTCTTAATGCTATGGAGGAAGATAAGCCATATCTGTACCTAATTCTACGGATTATTTTGACGGTGTTTCCATATTCTGGGACTGTGTATTTTAAACCATTTCGATCACTTCAACCCGTGTTTTGACTTTTCCATCACGCGTTATTTTTGTAAAGAGCGTAAAATTATAGCATAATTACTTGTTCGGTCTAGGTTATGTACGTAACGTAAGTTATTCAGTCTAGATTATGTACGTAACGTCGCTGTTTCCAATCGCAGTTCTTACACACTCTGTACCATCTAATGTTTGGATGAATGTGAATGCTAAACTATAAGGGCTGGGGTCATTGCTTTACAAAGGTAATGACCTAGTATTTGCCTGGAGGGAACGAGAAAAACGTCTCAGCCAGGGTGGTAGCTGGTATGTGGGACGAATTTCGAATGCGGAGATTCAAAATATTGAGTACAATTACTAAACAGAACACCAGGGACGCACAAATCCGGATGCCAGGTTTCTGTGTAGTCTAAATTTTGCACAGTGGCACCTAATATTTGTGGATCCTCAGTATGGAACTTGCTTCGTGTCACCATTCTTGTGCCTATAATCTTATGGTGGTATTAAATTTTTGGAGACTTTGTGCACCCCTGTACTACACCAACAATGTTGGTCGTTTAAATGTTGCTATTTGCTATGACTGCTAGAATTTTTATAAACTACAAGAATATTGCAGGGAATTTTTCAAGATGTGGACATAAACTTTATGCTACGCATCTTGTTCTTTACATCTCTCTCCGTTTTCGCGTTCCCTGTAAACCACTGAACAGAGGCGACTAACCGATGGTAAATTATGCAGCGTCGTTAAATAATGTAGAACATGCCAGATTTGTGAGAGTAGAAATAGGGAGGTATTCCACCTACACATTGCCTGTGTGAATAATATCTAAAGGGGGTACACAGATCGAACATCGATCAGACCATTGGATATAATAATTGAAGTTTTGTAGTTTTCCTGAATATCTGCATGCGAGTGTCGAGATAATGCTTTTAAATAGGCCACGACGACTCGCCTTCTCATCTCAGTTGGCTCTATGTAGCGATTATAGCTGAAAGTTCTTAATCAGCGCAACATTATTATTATTATTATTTTATCATCATTATGTGGTTTGTTCCTTCAGGCAGCCAGGCTTGTATGCCATTTTAGGCGCGTTTGCAAAATTGCGAAAAGCTACTATTAGTTTCTTTATGTCCGTCCGTCTGTCTATCTGTCCGCATGGAACAACTCGGCTCCTATTGGACGGATTGTAATGAAATTTTATATTTACGTATTTTTTCTAAAATCTGTCGAGAAAATTCAAGATTCTTTAAAGTGTGGCAAGAATAACGGGGACTAAACATGCAGATCTTTGTACATTTATAATCATATATCGATGTATTCTTCCAAGAATGAGAAATTTTTCGAACAAAATTTGTAGAGAAAATCAAAACACACATTTTATGTTCAATAAATGTTTTTCAAAAATAGTGCCGTTTTTTAGGTAATATTGAAAAATATGACCGATGACAAAAACATACGGCACAGAGAAGATGCAATTTGCATGCCGGATAACTAAGGCATGACCACGGACACATAATATGTAATACTTATTGCTTTTCCGTGGCAATAATGGTTACGCGAACGCGCCTCAGTGGTAGGTTATACATACATTGCATGTCCTTTTGAAATAACAAGGATTTCAAACCTCAAATAATAACTAAGGAAACAGAGATGTATGATTATGACCGTGTCTAATGCTGTATACGCAGACGTTTCAAACCTTGCAATTCAGACTGCCCTAGGCTGCCTCCAGAAGCACGCGTCGTCAGGTGCGGTGTTATTGAACTCAGTGTCTGCGGCACTGGCAGCCTTCTCACTACAAGGTCATATATGAAAAATAAGATGATACTTAGGTCTAAATAAATGTATTTTATGGTATAATCTGGATTCGAAACTCGTTAATTTCATATTCGAACTTTATGGAAAATCTGTTGAGATTCACATTACTCCATTCTTTAATTTCACAAAACTTAGTTCTGTTTAATCAATTTAACTTCATTATCGGCACATCAAAAACTGTATAGCCTACCTTGTACAGTGCTGCTAAATAATCTAAGTTTTTATAAAACAAAGTTAACCTTCCCTGATAATTTGATACCAAGCTTATAAAAATGGTCCATCATTTAATGGAACCCAGCAAAACTGTTTTTTTTTTCGAACCCAAAAGCTATTATCGTGTCACAGAAACCTGCCATTGTATCCTGTCATGGCCCAGTTAAATTCAGTCCATACCCCATGTCGGTAAGATACATTTTAATATTATCCTACCCTCTACCTCTTTTTATCTCGAGCGGTTCCTTTCCTTGAGGGTTTCTAACTAAAATGTGTGCATCTTTCGTTTCCATCGTATACTTGTCCCATCCATCGTATCTTTCTAAAAATATACAATGATAAGCCTAGTTTATTTTGTAAGTACCAGGTGAAGAGTATAATTACAACGCTCCTTGCTTTTCTCTACGTGTCTGTTACATCCTCTGCCTTGTGTTCAAATAATACGTACACAAACTTTATGCTATTTATTATTTCGATACAACTCTTAAATTGAGCACATTTATATGCATACTTTTAGCTCGGTCTGTACCTGAAGAATTTACAGCTGGTTATGCAGTTGGTGAAATAAGCGAAAGTAAGAGTTTGATCACGTACCGTCAGATGCGTGACGTTATCCTTTGCTTTGTCCTTTGCTTCATCGATTGTACAACACACATGTTGCCTGGGTTTGCACATGCCTACTCAGTAAATTTTTCTGTCCTGCGATTTCATACTATGAAATCGCACTTACATTCAGTACGATCCGTCACATCTGTACATTATTTAAGGAATTTTGATACTTGCCGTTGTAGTTTAAACAGAAGACAGCATTTAATTTAAAAAAGGGAAATTCTGGCAATAGTAACGGCTGGTTTGTTTTAAATATTTGCAGTCGAATAGAGGGAAATCTTTTTTGATCATTTTCGTCAAAAATTGTTGTATAGAACAGAGGAATAAATTTAGTTGGTGCTTGTGATTACTGAGTCACAAGGAAAAACAGTCCGTATGGGGTTTGAGGTTATCGCGGCAGTCAACATAAAGACTGAGGTCTTCTGGGAAATGACGGCGTGTAGTCTGGTGTTGGTTTTCAAGTCTTCCGAGAGACGTGCTGCCTCTGACATTGAAGTCCTGAAGGCGGTGGTTATAAACACTATATGCTTTTGGGCTGTGGCGCCATGTGGTGTAGCATATAGTACCATGTTTAGGAGAAACGTGCTGCCTCAGTATTCAAGTATCGGTTGAGGTTTGAGAACTTTCACAAAAAATTGAGAAAACAACCGAAAGTCTTGTGAAACTTGCCTGACGGGTAATTTGAAACTCAACAAAATTTTACCGAAATTCTGACATGAAATTACCGGCTTTCAATTCCAGATTACGCCTTAAAATACATGTACTGAAGGGATTGCATGGTTTTATTTTTCATATTTCAGAGTGCTCTGCAGTGACTGCAAGCACTCTTTCCGTTGAGTTCTGTAACATTCCGTGTAATGATACCTACTTGTTGACACACCGTAAAGCAGTCTCATGCCTAAGCTTGATATGTGTTTGTATGTGTGACATCAGACATCGTTGTGATTACAGACTTCTACGTCTTTATTTGTTTGTCAAGTGCGGAGCGTAGGGCTTCCACAAAACAACACCAGTGGACCCTTTACATTTAGTGACTGATCTGAAATGGAAAGCCTGTATTATGTATCTGAACAAGGGCATGCAGGCCAAACTGTCGCTTAAAAGCGAAAGGGCTGCACAACCATGATAGTTGATTATGTTGTATAACGACTGTTTCAAATAAGAGGTTATATAGCGCCCAGAACCCTCATTCTGCTACCCTGAAGATCAAGACAACGTATTTCTCCAAAATTTATGTGTATTTCTACCGGGTCAATGATAGCACTTCCCGTAAAGGTCAATCTTCACGCTGTTTCCAGGGTTGACGTATTCTCTTGCGTATTTCATAGATGGTGCCCGACTTTTCGAAGCAAACTCCTGACTCCATCTACCAAGTTTATCCCACTGCTGATATTCACATTACATGCACACATACCTGAAGACTTACTTTGATTTTCCATCTACATATAAGAACAATGCGTAAGTTACATAAAATGATAATTGTATAGCTGGTTTTGCTTATCTGTGAAATGTTGACTCCTGCAGTCAGGGAAAACCTCAGTTATAAATAAATGTTTGGATCTGGGAGGGACGAAGCGTAATGGGAGTTTAGGGCATTACACAGCGCGGAGCATCGTAGTTTATGTTGGTTATCTAGTATTGTTGAAATAATAATAATAATAGTACCAGGTAAATTATGATGGGCTGGATATGTAGTTCGGGTACGGTTGACGAGAAATGCATGTAGAATAGTGGTAGGGAAGCCTTTTGGAAAGCGAACTCTTTGCGAACCGAAAAATAATGAAGAGTGGTCATTAAATACGTTTTAAAAGACTGTTTATGGAATCTGGATGCTGATTGAAATGCCTCTAGGTCCTGTCCAATGGTGGAGATCCTATCTGCAATTTTGAAACTTCTGATTCTACTGACAGTTCTTGAGTTAGTGAATTTGTTTATAATATGTTGCACAAAGAGATTTCACACACAGCGGCCCGCCGACGAATTGGTTTTCCTTTATTTCTTTCCAGACGAAGTTATGTTCGCGATGGTTTTTTGCGCATTCACTGCAGAAATGCACCTATTAGATTCATTCGCTATTTCTTTCTGTCCGTCTGCACCCATGAAACTCAATAAACGTTGAACGGAGCGTCTTGGAATTTGATACTGGGGAGTTGTTCTAAAACTTGTCTAAACGCCTAAATATTGGTTAAAATCTAAAGAAGATGGATATTCTGCACGTTACATATACATATCTGAACACATCTCAAGCTTTCTTCGCTAAATAGGTAATATGTCGGAGTGCAAAGGGTCTTGTACAAAAGTTGTAGAGAAGAGGAAATAACACATTATGTTCAGCACACTTCTCACACAAGTGTTAAGATTTTCGAGTAATTAGACCAAAGGGATAATGGCGTTGTATCATCTTGTAAGTCGAGAAATGTTGGACTGATTTTGAAAAAAAAAAAGCTCTGCTGCCTCTAGCCAATAAGAGACATGCCATACTTCGGGATATTACGAAATCTGAGTACTTAGTTTTATGGTCTAATAGTTTCTCTGTTGTGCTTTGCAGGGAAGGGCAAAGACATATGAAGCTGGTTGCCATTAAGGGAATATCACATGCTGAAGATATGATGGGCAACCTTTGTTCTCGAGGTCACCGCGACACTGGAGAATCTTCTTGCATGAAACAACTTGGCTGACAGTATAACGTTAATTTTCATGCATTCCCTTTCACTGGCTATAATTTTTTTGTTAATATATTACGTCACTGTTTTGCGTCATTACTCTCTCATGAACGTCTTTTATTTGTCAATAGGCAGTTTAAGACTGCAATTACCAACCCGAAATCTACGCCGTCACCATTTTCTCTGCTGTTTCTAACACAATCCGCTGAGTTGGGAGTGACTTTGTCTGTAGGTACTTACGTTCAAACGCGGGGAGAAAATTAATTCGGATTTTGTTAACAAGAATAATTCAGCCATTTGAAGGATGGAAAATAAAGCCTGACAAAAAAAAAAGACTGGGTTTAGTGAGATTCTTTACAATGTTTACGCTTTATTTATGATGTGCAGCAGAGGAAAGAATCCCGTCGACTTTTTCGCTGCATATGAGCAGTATTTTGATACTAACATTTGGAGGCCTACGTGAGTGTTATGCAGTGAAGCGTGGAATTTGGGTATCTACTCAGTTGGTGCTTTAGGGATCAGGAAAATGAAGCTAACCTTGATCGAGTTTGCCGCTCGCTGGATTCGTCTCTTTCATACAAATTTCCAGCTAGCAGACATGCCTTCAAGTATAGGAACTCTGAACTTTATTCGTGATTGGTCACTGTGTGCTAAAAGAACACAGATATGGGTCTGTTCCTTTGGATAAGTAAAGTATACGGCGACCTTTACGAGACTAATTCGCTCGAAACTGCGTTAAATACACTTGGTATCTGCATATTAGAAACGAATGATCCATGTAAATTGAGACCAGATGAATACTTCTGAAATAATCATACCTTCTTATATAATCATACATTGATAATTTATGATAATGGTAACAAATAACCATAGCTACACTGACAGCGGACTTAAATCAGTAGTGGGTGAAATTTCCTTCAAATAGCGTAGATAAATGGAGCAAGTTGGTTCCAGTGTCTTGTACTCGAAGTTACTCAGCTCAAATACCGGTCAGCATACTCACCAGCTTGATTGACGTTTTCATGGTTTCCATAAAAGGGAGAGGTCTGGATCCAACAATAATGAAAGTATTTTTCATGTGCTCAGTGCTAGTCAGTGACGTAGCTTTGTTTTTTATTTCTGGGCCGAGTGATCGCAATGGCAGCCCCTAAAAGAAATTATGAACTTTAGAAAATTGCATTTATCGAATTACCTGTTATTTGGCTCAATAATACAATTTGTTGAGCCCATTTTGCCGCTCCTTGAAGGTTGTCGTGTGGCGCGTCTGTATCACTCGCCCCGCTCCAAGCTACGCTACTGGCGCGAAAGTAACAATAAAAATGAAGACCAAGAACCTTTCGGATATATGGATGGATTTTTTTTTTTTTGTAAAATGTAAGAGTACCGTAAACGTCTAAGTTCACAGATCAGTAGAGGCTCGTATTTCGTATTTGTGTTTTATTATAATGCATTACATTGTTAGTATGACGTGTACTATAAAATATATATGGAATGTAAGTAAATTGTACTTCCTAATCTAATTCTAATTACAGCCCTACTGCCCGTAATTATTCTGCCACTGAAGTTTTCAAACAGAGGAAAAGAAACAGTCTGTAAATTTACTAGCAATCGCATTGTGTTATGAAGACCATGAAAACTATTTCAAAACGAAATAAATAAGAATATATATTTTTTTTTTTGTGAAAGACTGTATTCACATTGGTATTGTAACTGGGTGCGGTGGTATTGTAACTGGGTGCGGTGGCCTTCCCATACACCGACACCATTACCTAAGAAGGGTATCCGCTGCCACAACTTTGGACAACACTATGAGATATACAGTTTATATAAAATATATTCTACAACACTACAACAAAGTACATTTATCCGGACACTTGTATAGTACACTGGAAAAAATTAGTACACCAATCAATAGTTCATAAACTTCTACTAAAGAACTACCACGAGGAAAGCCTGATCACATCCCGCTGCCACATATTTCTTTCCTTCTATTTCCCAACCAATCGATTTGGAATACAAACTTATAAAGCACCCAAATGAAGCCAAATATAACCCTAATCATGTCGCACATTTAAATTTGGCACCAAACGACTTAATCATGCTTACCTGGCATGATAATTAGTAGTAGAGTTCACATATTGTAAATTTTACTCTTTCTCCACTCCCCATACGTCTGCCGCTATCGAAGGTTCAACAAAGACTCTGTACCGCCGCTTTACCAAGCCACACCACACTACGCAGCTTAAGTCAGTATTTCCTGTATTCACTTAGCAACAGTTTTCTGCAGTTTCAACTGGTTTACTATTGCTATGTGAATGATAGGTGACCTGGCCTTCCTGTTTGTTCGACTGAGAAATGCACCCAGCCGTTACTTACAATAATAGCAGCATTTATGAAATGTATAAAATGAAATGGAATAAAATAAAATATAATTTTCTCTACAGGGCACTACAGTATCTTAATGCAAGGCTCTATTAAGGACACTGTGTAACAAAATGTTTACAGAAATGCGGCACTAGGCCCGTCTTCGCGGCTATTTATCTTATGTCGTTTTGACTGGGGCTGAAAGCATGTGTCTAGTGAATGCCCCAGTGCGTCCGCTCACAAACTTGTTTTGAATTTCGTACTTTTTTGTGATGTGATATAAAACATACGCAGGCTACGATTGTAGCGCATTCTGTGAGTACATATTTGTTTCATCCCAACCGTCAAGTGTGTCCATAGTTCACAGACGATCCCTGGCCACAAATTTGTTTCGTGCGTCCATGGTTGCGTGGGTGTTACAACCCACGGTTGGCACGGAATATAAGCTGCCGAGGTTACTTGGTCGGTCGGGATTCCACGAATACGAGACGTGGACGATCAGTGCTGTCAGGACGGAGGAACTGAGTGCGGTGTATTAAGTGTGTGCGTGGTTGTGTTCCTAGTTAAAAGGTAAGTTTTGTTTTGTATATGTAAAAAGACTAAATGTAAGTGTGTTGATTAGAAGACCAAAGTTAGCAGGGTCTTCTGTCATAAATGTCAAATTCCATGCTTGCATTTGCTGCAGTATATGCACTGGTGTGCGGGGGCGGGCTTCAGTAATATAATGCCAAACGCTTAAATTGACTGGCATGAGAGCGTTATCGCAGTGTACAGTTGTTGCTTCCGGATAAAGTGCAGTTTTTATATCTTCCAAATAAGTCACAAGATTATTTGAGGCGAATGGTATGGAAGACTGCGTCCACTGACATCAGATTTTTGCAGTACACAGCTGTAATATCTGCTGTTATAAGTAGTAGTGGTAGTAAATGACCATTTTATGCACACAAATATGCTTTCATAGGCATTAATCCTTATCACACTTAACATTCGTTAATACATTATGTTTTTAGATAAAGAAATGGTTTTAAAACATTTCCTAAATTTTTGTGCATATAGTAGGTGTCATTACATTTTTTATTCTTGATTCTCTTGAACTAGTAATTCTAAAGAGCCAAGTTGTCATCATAGTGATTGTTGTCGTTGCTTGGCCTTGATCGTATGATGATGATGATGATGATGATGATGGTGACTGTAGGGGGGGCCTGTAACATCCAGGAAGCAGAACTGTGTAGAGGCCTGATTTTCCTTGCATAAACATACTTAATGTATTAATTAGTGAGCAAACTGACTACACTTTAAATCTTATCTGAGTAGGTTAGATGAGTTGTGTTTAACATCCATTATTTCTACCTACACCCAAATGAAAGCTTTCAGCCCACAGCTCCCCAAACAACGTGAAAATATGAGTTTAAAATTTTCACTGGTTTTTGGTGAAACTAAGATACTGTTGATTCCTCTACCTGAATATAAGGATTCAAACCGTATTGTGAAAATTTTCTTGATGTGAAATGGTATGCAATAAAACTGTCTGCTAGGTGATCAGCTGGCTATCACATAACACTGCTTATGTGACATACATCTCAATTTACTGTTTTAATGAGCATAAGAGTCAACTTGCTGATTTTGGTGGCTGTGCAGTCTTAGGTGTATGCCTTCAGCTGCTTGTCTGCTGGAATCGTAGGTTCAAACCTGCTGATGGTATAGTTGTTCATCTCTTGTGTTTGTTGTGTGATGTTTAGGTAGTGGCCTCTGCGATGTGCTGCTTACTTGTTCAGAGAAGTTCTGCTGGGTGTGTGTGTGTGTGTGTGTGGTCTAGAAACCTCAACAATGAGGTGCCCTATGCCCAACTTGGGCTGTTGTCCACAGATAAAAAAGTGTAAACTTTGATGCACAACATGAATTTACCTTTAAGTGGCAGTAAAGTACAAGGAAGCAGGCTAAAATGCAGTGGATACAGAATCCAAGCCGAAGCAATGTAGATATAATATACAATAAACCAACAAGATGCAACTCTGGCAGTATTGTGTTTATTAAAAACTACAAGTATGCTCTACATGTTTCGGACGCCCTTTGCGTCCA
>JGI20166J26741_11756029_pt1 | contig 10464 bp, 8 predicted proteins | sample TergutCu122P5_FD_26741 | JGI IMG/M metagenome (IMG submission 26741) | reverse complement strand
TGAACACCCAGACCCAGAAACCAATTAACAGAATCAGGACTTTGGTGATACTGAAATATCCCCCGCTGCCGTGCCAGCCGCTTTTCATCGCGGCTTCCCCCCCCTGCTCATATGCTTTCAATGTGGTTTTCTGTTTTTCGGACAATTCGATCTTTTCTTGCACCTTCTCGGCAAACACAATGTTTCCGGCAAGAAAGTGAATGCAAATCGTCACGATCATTGTCAGACAAATCAGTACGGCGAATTTTTTCATGGATGAAAACATATTTTTGAAAAAAAATTCCGGTTTCAGAGTCAATAAAAACTCCAGATCAATTTCAAATCTGTTCTGAATCCCACAGCACAATGGATTCCCCATCAAACTCATCAAGCCATTTGTTTTTATCCACAGATTTCACAGATGAACACAGATTTTTATTTGAAAAAATCATCTGTGAAAATCGGTGTCATCTGTGGACAAAAATCCGAAATAAATTCTTATAGGACAATGTATTGTGATTGTTTGATTGCGCTGGAGAATTAAAGAATCCCCGGTTGTTTGACTTCGATTCCCTTGAGTGCCATTTTCAATGCTTCGACGTTCGGAGCGACTTCGAACGCAACGGAACGCTCGATTTTTTTCGCCTGCACAAGCCCTTTCAGGCTCGCGGTAAAGTCCTGCATCCCTTCAAGGGAGCACATGCGGATCGCATCACCGAGTTTTTCGTCATGTTCCTCAAGCACAAGTTTTCGAATGGTCGGATTGAACATCATGATTTCACATGTCGGAACGCGCTGCACCCCCGGCAAGGCCGACGGCAGCAATTTTTGCGCGACGATCCCCCGCATGTTGAATCCCAACGCACTGCGGATGGCCGGGTGCATCGTCTGCGGAAAAAGGTCGAGGATACGACCGATCGTGCTCGGAGCACTCGAAGCATGAATCGTTCCGAAGACAAGGTGCCCGGTCTCCGCCGCGTGAATCGCCGTTTCAAACGTTTCACGGTCGCGCATTTCACCGACGAGCATCACGTCGGGGTCTTCACGCACGGCGTGTTTCATGCCGATGCTGAAATCAATCACGTCTTGTCCGATTTCGCGCTGATTGATCAGGCATTTGTCGTCGGTGAAAAGAAATTCGACCGGGTCTTCAAGCGTCAGGATATGCTTCTTGTAATTCTGGTTGACCCAGTTGAGCATTGAGGCGATCGTCGTGCTTTTTCCGGAACCGGTGACGCCGGCCAGCAAAATCATTCCCTGGTCGAACTTGCAAAGTTCGTAAAGCAACGACGGCAGGTGCAGGTCTTCGAGACGCGGAATGCGGTTGTTAATACGGCGTGCGACCAGCCCCATGTGCCCCATTTGCTGCAACACGTTGACGCGGAAACGCCAGTGAATCCCGTCGACTTCGCAAACATGCGCAAAGTCCGCGCCGCCGGTGTCGTTGAAAATTTTCCGGTGCCGCTCTTCCATCATCGGAAAGATGAGACGCGCCATTTCCTCATCGTCGATCGGGCCGCGGTCGAGCGGCTTGAGCGATCCCCGATGCCGGATGAACGGCGGACGATCTGCCTTCAAATGCAAGTCGCTCCCCTCGATTTTGACAAGCGCGCGAAAGAGCTTGTCGATTTCAAGCTCCTTGCGTTTGCGCAAGAACCGCTCCGGAATGTCAATATTATCAGTGCCAGACATGCTTTTTAAGTGAAAAGTGAAAAACTAAAAGTGAAAAGTTATTGACTTTGATTTCGACTTTTCACTTTTAGTTTTTAGTTTTTAGTTTTTAGTTTTCACGAACTTCGATTCCCTTGCTTTTCAAAAACGCCTTGACTTGCGAAACGGTCACTTCATTGAAGTGAAAAATGCTTGCGGCAAGGACACCGTCGGCTTTTCCGATGAGAATTCCGTCGGCCATGTCCTGTAACGAACCGGCCCCGCCGCTGGCAATGACCGGAATCGAAACCGCTTCAGCGACAGCCCGAGTGATTTCGAGGTCATACCCCGCTTTGGTTCCATCGCCGTCCATGGAGGTCAGCACGATTTCGCCGGCACCCAGCCGTTCGACTTCGCGCGACCACTCGACCGCATCCAGCCCGGTTCCGACTTTGCCGCCGCTGATGAACACTTCCCAAAAATCACGACCGTCTTTTTTGACCTTTTTCGGATCGACGCACGCGACGATTTTGTCGCGTCCGTATTTTTTTGATGCTTCCCGCAGCAGTTCCGGATTTCGGACCGCCGCCGAGTTCATTGCCACTTTGGCCGCCCCGGCTTGGAAAACCGCTTCAAAATCTTCCATTGAAGCAACGCCGCCGCCGATTCCGAGCGGAATACTGATCGCCGACGCGGTTCGGCGCACAACATCGACCATCGTTTTGCGATGTTCTTCCGTCGCCGTGATGTCGAGCAACACCAACTCGTCGGCACCGTCACGTTCATAACGTTGCGCAAACTCCACCGGGTCGCCGGCGTCGACGATATTAATAAAATTGACCCCCTTGACCACGCGACCGTTACGCATGTCCAAACACGGAATCACTCGTTTGTAACTCATGTTGTACTCAAGCTGGTTGAAAAGCCGGAAGTTGGATACGGCAAGTCCTGCAACGCAGGACGTTTTATTGAGGCCGAAGGCTACCGCCCATACCGGCTACGGTATACCTTACTTTCAAAAACTGTATTTCTTAATTTTACACCGAACCCAAATAAATTACAACGATTATTTTGATAAGCTCAATACCGGGCTTGGTAAAATCCTCCATTCCGAGAGAGAATATAGTGTTCTCTCACCCTTCAAAACGATTTTTGCGCGATAATAGGCCGGTTTTTTACAGATGATTTTTTTACAATAAACAAAATTCCGGCCATGATTTGCGTTTGCTGCTGACGTTGCTGCTGGGGAACGGATACCATAGGCAGGTAAACGCGGCTGCCGTCGCGCAAATCCAGGTGCAAGCCGCGAAAACGGTTGACCTTTTCGCAAAGCCATTCCGCTTCGGCCATGGTGACCAGGTGGAATCTCACCCGTGTTTTGCCGATTTGCAGCTCCAGTACCCCGCGACTGGCCAGCATTTCATCCCCCGGCCCGGCGGTAACGGTGATGACGCGGTCTCTCACCCAGCTTTTGCACCCGTGTCCCCACGGCCCCCACCAATCGTGGCGAATCTGCCGACCATCGATACGCAGGGTTTGTTGCCCCTTGATCCCCCACCAGGTTTGTAACGCAAGGATGATCGCGCACCAGGTTGGCGGAAGTGCAAGAAAAAAAAGGCCACCCAAGCTGAAGGCGACAAGCAGATCAAACCAACTCCTGTTTGATTCCGCAAATAGGGCAATCATCCAAAAGACACCAAGTCCAATCCAGCAACCAAAAACCAACACCAGCAACGAAATTTTTGCCCGACACTTGCGGCTGTCATGGATGAAAAGAACCCCGTCCCCTTCATAGAGGTCACTTCCAAAACGGTCGTCGTTGCGATATGGCATGGAGATGTTCTTGTCATTCTGTGAATGGCAGCCGGGAGCGTAACGAAGTGAAGCGACCGGATTATTCCGTGTTCGATCCGGTCACTGCGCTGCGCTTCGTTCCCGGCTGCCATTGAAGTGGCCGATTCGTTTTCTCTCATCCGCTGAAATGGAACAGGACGATGTCGCCGTCCTGGATCACATAGTCTTTCGGCTCGCGGCGCACCAGGTTTTCCGCCTTGACGGCACGTTCGCTTCCGAGCCGGATCAAGTCGTCGCATTTCATGATTTCCGCACGAATGAACCCTTTTGCCATGTCGGTATGAATTTCGGCGGCCGCTTCGACGGCGGTGCCGTTTTTTCGCACCAACCAGGTTCGCACCTCTTTTTCGCCGGCGGTCAAAAAAAGCATCCGGCCGGAAGCGTTAAGAATCAATCGTAAAATGTGATCGCGATCTGTCGAGGTCAGCCCCATTTCTTTGAGAAAAGATTGTCGTTCCTCCGGCGACATTTCCACCAAGTCGTTTTCCAACCGGACGGAAACGGCGACCACCGGGCATTTTTCCGTCGAAAGTGCTTGATATGATTCAAGATCAGTCGCGTCATCGGCGACGTTGATCAGGATCATTCGCGGTTTTTCACTCAACAAACGAAACGCCCGGGTCGCTTTTTGCTGTTCCTCGTTGAGTTCGTCTTCGCGGAGCGGTCGGCCGGATTCGAGTGCCGTTTGCACCATTTCAAGCGTCTCAAGTTCAAACGCCAGCTTGTCTTGCTCCGGCTTGGGGAGCGGTCGCTTTTTCTGTTCCTGGATTCGTGTCACGCGATTCATCACCAATTCCAGATCGGCGAGAATCAAATCTTCGTGAAAAGCGGCTATTTCCTTTTTCGGGTCGGAGCCTTCGAATACCGGAACGACGCAGAGGAGGCAACCGACTTCACGAAGCTGCGCAAGCCGGACGGCGTTCCCTTCCTGATCACGTGCAAGTCCTGGTGTATCAACGATTTCGAGAGCCGCCATCGTCGTTTTTTTGGGATGATAAATATTGCACAATGTTGCAACACGCGGTTCCGGGATCGGGGCCATTGCCGATTGCAAACCATGCGCGAGTGCCAAATCCGCTTTCACTCCGGTCAACCATTCGAAAAGCGTACTTTTTCCGGAGCCTTTGTAACCAACGATTCCTATTTTCATTGTGATGAATTGACTTCACTCCAATCGTTTACTCTTCCCAGGCTTCGCCGCCTCGTTCGCCGAGATCAACCTGTTTTTTCGGCAGGCAGAAACCAACAATGGTTAAAAATACAGAACCCGCTAAAAAAACGATACTTATGACAATTCGCGCCTTGTAGTTCAAGAGAAGTTTTTCGTATTTTTCCGTAAAATTGCTGCTCAATTCCGGTCCACTTTTCAGAGCATCATGAATCTTCATCATGTAATCGGGTTCCATGACATCAAAGTATTTCGGTGCCAGGGGGGTCAGGTGTCCGCGAGTTCTGTCTTTCGGTAAATTCGGGTCGTTACATAACAACAAGAGCATATCTCTTCCTTCAATGGGAAGTGAATCCCGTCCGATATGGTCTTTTCCCAAAGCGGAATAAAACTTTTGCGTAAAAAAAACATCGTAAATTTGAGGTTTGTTTTTGATTGCGAAATACAAAACCGATGTGCTTGCCAAAAGCAGAAGGATGCCAATCGTCAGGACAATTGGTCTTGCGCGAAAAGCCTTATGTTTGTTTTGGTTATGGAATATCGATTGTTGAATCTCGCGTTCTGAAAAAGGCTCTAAATCCGAAATTGCGGACATGCTTGGAACATCAAGAGTCTTTCCGCAGCGACAAGTCACTTGTCTTCCGGATTGACTTTTCTTAATGGGAACCCCCCATCCGCACTCGCATGGCAATTTATAGAAATCGGACAAAACAACACCTCGTCTATGAATAAGACCACATCAACCGTGGACGACGAATTTCACCTTAAATCCAATAATCTAATATACACAAACCGAACAAAATTAACAACATAAAAAGGCGCAGCCTCCCGAAAAAGTCGGGAGAAAGACATTTTCTTTTGGAAAATTTTCCAGTTTGAGGAAGTTCTGAGAGGTGGTGTGTAAAAATAACCGATTTATTGAAGAAGCCCGTTCAAAAATAGCGGCAAGCGATATTGAAACAATGTATTTTGTGTATTTTTTCTGTTTTGTTCCATGAGAGAAAATTAAAATTGATGAAAAATCGCATTATTTTAAAAAACCATAGAATTAAGATGATTTTTCTGGACTTTTGGTAAAAAGTTGTTAAAATAACAGTCGAATGCCTCAAGCTATGATACAGCGACCCCATCGGGCGTACCGTTTCACACCTACGAGCATCGGCTGGTTCCTCTTCAAATGCATGACAGCCGCTCATTCCTTCGGGAGTCAAATCGAAACGCAGAGCCTGAATAATATGACGGACTGTCTCGTGGCGTACCATTGTGTGCAGATGATGAGTTCTCACTTTAGTGTGTTTGTACGCTAAAAGTTTCTTTGCGTTCTCGCAGATTACCGGGGTTTTCTGTTTTTCCCATTAGTCATTCTTTACCAAATATCGTTATTTCAAGGTTTTGTTTATGATATGTGGTAAAGTTTTAGAGAAATAAGGTGTTTTCAACATGTTGATTTAAGATGTCGAAAGGAAAATTTTTTTATTTTTTTTCAAACTTTATTTTTTCCAAATTCGTAGTGTAATTAATGGAAATATTAGGCACGGAAGGGCATTTTTTGGTTATGATAGAATAAATACTTGCGTTAATGCCTTTTCGGCTTGTTCAGGCAAGCTGGAAAGGCAGAAAAAGTAGTGCTCAAATTTGAAATGTTCAACCAAGATGTCATCCGTTGTTTTTTATTGTTCACCAGGTGAAGTTTCCGAACAATTTTGGCAGTTGGGCGATCAACAGGAGTTTGGACTTGTACGATACAGATAATTTACTGGATGATTTTGATGATTCCCTCACACCGGAAGCCGCAACAATCGAGCTTGAGGATGACGAGGAGGAAATCATGGGGATTGACACCGGCAGTGATGACGCGGATCATGCCGATGCGGATGATGATGATGACGGCGGCGATTTCGAGGGTTCGGAAGACGATTTGTTCAAATTCGACATCGGGGAAACCTGGTCGGATGATCCGATCCGGATGTATTTGACGCAGATGGGTGAAATTCCGTTGCTGACCCGTCAACGTGAGATTGCGCTGGCCAAGCAAATCGAAGTGACCCGCCGGAAATTCCGCGCCAAGTTGCTCGAATGCGATTATGTGCTTCAACATGCCGTGCGAACACTTGGTCGCGTGCATCAAAATGATTTGCCGTTTGACCGCACAGTGCAGGTTTCGGTTACCGATTCCCTTGAAAAACAACAGATCATGGGACGTTTCCCGCTCAATCTGAAAACGTTGCATCTGTTGATTCGGCGCAATCGTCGCGATTTTCGTGTGGCGATGAGCCGTTCGTATTCGCCGGAAGAACGTCAGGTGGCCTGGAAGCGGCTTGCCCGCAGCCGTCGCCGTGCCGTGCGTCTGATTGAGGAGCTCGGTCTCCGGACGCAGCGGATCGAGACGATGATCGGCACGCTCGACAAATACAGCAAGCGCGTTGACGAACTCCGTATCCGGATTCGCGAGCACAAAACAGCCAATCTCCCGGCATATCAGCGGGCGGAATGGATTGACGAATACCGGCAGATTTTGAAAGTGACGCAGGAGTCGCCGACGAGTCTTCGCAATCGCGTCGGTTACGTCAAGGAAATGTTCGCACGTTATCAGGAAGCCAAACGCGGTCTTTCGGAAGGAAACTTGCGGCTTGTCGTTTCGATTGCCAAAAAATACCGCAATCGCGGCTTGAGTTTTCTCGATTTGATTCAGGAAGGGAATGCCGGTTTGATGCGTGCCGTCGATAAATTTGAGTACCGGCGCGGCTTCAAGTTTTGCACGTATGCGACGTGGTGGATTCGTCAGGCGATCACCCGTGCCGTGGCCGACCAGAGCCGGACGATTCGTATTCCGGTTCACATGGTCGATACCATGTCGAAAATGCGGAACGTTTCGCGCAAGCTGTTGCAGGAATACGGTCGCGAGCCGACCATTGAGGAAACGGCGCAGGCCGCCAATTCGTGCGTGGACGAGACGCGTCGCATTTTGGCGATGAACCGTTTTCCGATCAGCCTTGACCGACCGGTCGGCAACAGTGAGGACAGTCATTTCGGTGATTTGCTCCCCGACGGTGCGGCGGAGAATCCGGCGATCGGCGCCACGCAGGAAATGTTACGCACTCGTATCACGAAAGTCCTCAAAACGCTCAGCTATCGGGAACGGGAAATCATCAAATTGCGTTATGGTCTCGGCGACGGTTACAGTTACACGCTCGAAGAAGTCGGCCATATTTTCAAGGTGACCCGCGAACGTATCCGGCAGATCGAAGCGAAAGCCGTCCGCAAATTACAACAGCCGAACCGCAGTCAGGACCTCGTCGGTTTCCTTGATTAGGGTGAGGACGCCATTGGATTTTTAATACAAAACAGACGAAAAAAACGTATCTGTTCACACATGATATGGGATTTTTTCACCATGAAGAGCACGAAGGACCACGAAGAAAATGAAAAACTAAAAGTGAAAAGTTTCAAACGAATCAACTTTTAGTTTTTCTTTTTAGTTCTTCACTCTTAAAATTCCCTTCGTGTTTCTTCGTGTCCTTCGTGGTGAAAAAACCAAAACCGTGAACGGTTACATCTTCGTATGGTTCGTATAAAAAATGAATGACTTGCGCGATTCGCAAAAACCGTTCTCCCCGGATGCGGTGGATTCCTGCTTCGAGTCGATGGAAAATGAAGCGTCTCCTTCGGAGGCGGTCACATCAAAATCTTCCGAACGGATTTCGCTTCAAACGACAACTTCTGAAGTGTCCGGCACCGGGCAGTCCCAAACCGGGGAATCGCTTTTCGATGCGACCGTCGACGGGACAGGGGTGATTTTCGCACAAACGCCCATGTTGGATTCCCCAACTTCCGGGTTGTGCCCGGCACAACAAACACCTGCACCGGAACCGGCGCAACGCTGGCGGCTTCCGCTTTTCTTGTATGTTGCCACCTGGGTTTCCGTGTACAGCGTCGGCGGAATCCGGTTTGCCGTTGCCGTGATGACCATTCTCACCTTTCACGAACTGGGACATTATTTGCAGGCGCGACGATACCGGGTTTCGGCCAGTCTTCCCTATTTTCTTCCGATTCCGGTCACGTTGTTCGGCACCATGGGGGCGATCATCAAAATGGACGGTCGCATCCCAAGCCGGCGGGCACTGTTTGACATTGGAATTTCCGGCCCGCTTGCCGGACTCGTCCCGACGCTCATTTTTTGCATCATCGGCGTTTCCACCGCACAAGTCGTTCCATTGGAGAGCATTGAAGGGGACGTGCTTTTCAAAAATCCCCCAATTGTGCAGTGGTTGAGCGATTTCACGTTCGGACAATTGCCTTATGACATGACACTGGACATGGGAGCGATCGGCAGAGCCGGCTGGTTCGGACTGTTTTTGACGACGCTCAACCTGTTTCCGATCGGACAACTCGACGGCGGGCATGTGTTTTACGCATTGCTCGGACGTCGTGCGGCGGCGTTGTCGTCCGGACTTTTTTTCGGGATCGTCTGCTTCGTCATGCTGACGCAGCGGTATATGTGGATTCCGATGCTTGCGTTGCTTTACATGATGAACCCGCAACACCCGCCGACGCAAAACGACGACAAACCGCTGGGAACGTCCCGCACCGTCTTGGGAACCGCGACGCTTTTGTTCCTGTTCATCGGCTTCTCCGCAAACCCGATCACCGAACTCCCTAGGCACCCGGAACCGACAACGATTGTTTATCATTCCGCGAAATTGAGTGATCATGGAGCAGTCAATATAATAACCAATTCAAAATAATACATTCAGGGGTTCTTTTTTTCAACGCGGAAGGCGCGGAAAGACGGAATATGCGGACTTCCGTTTTTTCCGCCTTTCCGCGTCTTCCGCGTTAAAAAATTCTACATGAAAACTCTCATTGCGATTGCGACGTACAATGAAATCGGGAATCTGCCGGAATTGGTTGATGCAATCGTCCGGACGCTTCCAAACGCCCATCTGCTTGTGATTGACGACAATTCCCCCGACGGGACCGGTGCGTGGTGTCTCGAACGCGAGGAAAGCGATCCCCTGTTCAATTGTATGATACGTCCGGGAAAGTTCGGACTCGGTACGGCGGTGCAGGCGGCCATGCAATATGCGATCGGCAATGAATACAAATTCCTGATCAACATGGATGCCGATTTCAGTCATGATCCGGCGGTGCTTCCGCAACTGCTCGCCGCGATGCAGGACGGGCAAAACGGCGTTCGATACGATGTTGCCATCGGTTCCCGTTACGTGCCGGGGGGAAAAATCGAAGGTTGGCCGTTCCATCGTCGTTTGATGAGCCGTTGTATCAATCGCTTTGCCAAAATCTGTCTCGGACTTCGAACCCGGGACAACAGCGGCGCGTTCCGGTGTTACAGAGTCGCAACGCTTGACCTTGCGCTTTCGCAAATCATCGCCAAAGGAAAAATCCGCTCGAAAGGGTACTCGTTTTTCGAAGAAATCCTGTTTCTTTTAAGCCGTCACGGTGCCAAAATGATCGAAATTCCGATTACGTTTGTCGATCGCAAACGCGGCTCCTCAAAAATCAACACTTGGGAAGCAATCAAAGCGATCGGCATCCTGGTTCAACTCTCCCTGACCCGGATTTGGCCGCTTCGTTAAAGCGAGAGGGTTGGTTTTGTCAGGCTGAACGTCAATCTGATAATTCTTTAATTTCTTGCCGTATTCTGACGAAAAACCAATGTTGACAAAATTAATGCATGACGTTAATATTAATCTCTAAGAGTAAGTCTTTAACTGTCCAAATGGTGATTTTCGAGTAATTTGAGCATTCTGGAAGTCATAGCGATGTGTATCATAGCTTTGCTTGACTCGGTG
>JGI20166J26741_11755918_pt1 | contig 10465 bp, 3 predicted proteins | sample TergutCu122P5_FD_26741 | JGI IMG/M metagenome (IMG submission 26741) | reverse complement strand
TTACATGCCGCAAATCTACGACATGGGACCGACGGCTTTACTTCCCCTCCGAAGGAAGGCGTGCTGAGGATTTTTTCGCCCTTAAAAATCTGACGGCTTCAGCCGGATTTGAACCCGCGAACTTGGGTACTAAAGGCCAGCACGCTACCTCTAGACCACCGAAGCCGCTGCAAAACAATATATTTTGTTATTATTGAATACTTAATTATATCTGTCTTGGTATACAAAAACTAAAATATTTTTAAATTTACAGCAGTACAGTATATTGCTTCATGAGTGAAGACGTTACATATTACACCCTTGTTGCTTTTATATTTTTGTACTTTATATTTACAAAGCGCATGAAAACACATAAGTTCTATTCAACAGCTACAATATGACACTGCAGCTTCAGCATTACTGCAGCTTCCAGATTATTCCTCTACACTGGAAAATCAAAACCCAAAATTTCTCGAGCCTGACTGGTTAGTTTTTTTGTTTCTGATTTGCTGGTCAGCCCAAAGCTACACATTAAAGTTTGATTGGGTGTGTCAAATAGTGGATGCAAGCTGAAACACAACGTCCCAAACCGCTTATCTGATGTCATAGTGGGGCACATTGCCAACATTAACTGCCACAGCCAATTTATGAGGGCCATAAGTTGTCAGGTTTATAAAATGGAATGGCTCCTAACTTCTCAAACTAAGCATCGTGCTGACAGTGACAGACTTTTAGACACCCTACTTTTTGGTTTGGTCCATAAAACCCTTAGGCCAAACTAGAACCAATGTCCTTCCTATCTTGTTAAAATATGGGTCTCTAAACAGCAAGTGTTAGTAGCTATCATTATTAAATTGATACAAAATATCAATTAAATAGTATTTCTATCTCGAGTTGGCACATTCGGGTTTTGAACTCTAGGCTCCCACCTACGCAGATGATTGTTTCCTTGGTGGTTTTCACCACACTTATAATGAAACTCTCATCATATCATCACAAAACCTAATAAAGTGAATGCCTTTTTTGGTCCAACACCATTCTATGATGTTGACACACATACCTATCTAGTAGCCAGATTGCAAAGCCAGCTACAAGATGCCAAACTGAAACTCTTTTGAGTTTATCTAGCCAACTGGTATACATTTCAAAAAGTTAAAAAACTCACCCTATAAAATAACATGAAGGCACAGTGGATACAGTTCTACTCTTTCATTAACCTTGGGGCCAGATGGGGCTGGTATGAACAGGGGTGAAAAATCTCACCTCCACTGGGTTTGAACCAAAAAAAACCAAGGATGTAACAAGTCACTACACCAACTAATCTAATCCAGCCATCCAGTATGTACTTCAAATGTACCTTGAATGTGCTAAGAGTCACAAAACATAAAAACTGAAAAGATAATTAAAAAAATCTGTGTATGGCAAAAACAGAGACTTCATTACTCCAACCAAAAATAATACACCAACATTTCAAGCAATGAAAATGCAAGTCACAAATTAAGGACTTTACCTGTATAGTGATAGAATTGTTACCAGCTGCAATGTTAGGCACCAAAGCAACAGGCGTGGGTGCTGAAGGAGAACTGCTAGAAGAACTTGGTGGCATTACTGTGAGACGAGGCACTGAAGGGAGACTGCCTGGCACCACTGGCATCATTTGACCCTGGCTCCCCACCACCTAAGACAACCAATAACTTATGACTTTTTTTTTTCCTAATTAATCCTTTCCACGCTCAGATACTAGTAAACAGCCACACCTTCTGTGCTGATTTATTTTTGTATTCTCCTTAAATATGGAAATAAAGAGAAAGCATGTAGAAATTAAATGACTAAATGTCAAACTCTGAAAATATTTTATGAAAATGATTTGGTAATACTTCTGGATGCCATTTTCACTATCTATGTAATTGCCAAGGTCAAGTGACGTAATCCTACTACCAGATATAACAGTTTATAAATTCTTCTACAGATGCCCTAAGATCATGACTCCCACTTTCCCTACTATCATACACCTGCCAGACTAAAATTTTTAAGATATATGACATCTTATTTAAATTTTTCAAACACATTAATGATGTCACATATGGTATTAAAAACTGTCACTAGTAGCTTTCAAGCAACGAGAAACCGAGAAACCACTGTCACGTAATACAATAATTAAACCCAACATGTTTCAAATAACCTTGCAGAATAAAATGTGTTTTACTTGCTTCCCCGAGTAGATACAATTAAACTTGCTTTACCAGAAAAACATAATAACATGAAACTGAATAACATAAACAGAAAACATCAAAACTTTGTAGAAGAAAGAACCAACGGATGACACAAGTAAAGACGTTTATTCACTTTAGATTAACTCAACCTGTTTTGGGCATCATTATGCCCATCATCAGGAGACAGACTGAATAGAACCGCGTCTGGTGTTAGCCTGGATGTGCTGGCTGCAGTAATGTGTAGTCAGGACACGAGCTGAGTGCACTGCGCGAATGTAACCTACATTCACACAGTGCACTCAGCTCGTGTCCTGACTACACACTACCTCAGCCAGCACATCCAGGCTAACACCAGATGCGGTTCTATTCAGTCTGTCTCCTGACGATGGGCATAATGATGTCTGAAACATGTTGAGTTAATCTAAAGTGAATAAACATCTTTATTTGTGTCATCGGTTGGTTCTTTCTTCTCCTACGATAATGATGCACGGCCACATGAACCTGAAGTTTGATCAAAACTTCGTAAAACAACTTTGACCAGGCACACAGTTTCTATTAATATCTATATCAAAGACAATGAAGGTGTACCAACAACTGTGAAGTCCTAAATTTTGTAACATTTTACAGCTTGACCATCACCATTACATAATGTGGCAACACATAAAACCACTGCAGCCTGAGTAGATTCCCGATACCAACCTGATAGATCTGACTGCCTGCAATCTGATATGTAGCAGGAAGTAACATTTGGGGCTGAGTGCCTGATGCTGAAGGTCGATACATCATCCCTGTTTCAAACACAAAGACAATGAGAATCACAGCACCTACACATAGCAAGTTAACACTCCAATCCAATTCTTGTAGCAAATCACAGCACTGAGTAGCATTTTGAAAAAATGAAGGCATGACATTCAATTGTTACCAAGTCAAAAAAATATATGGAATGGCGCACACTCTGTGATAACATGCTGCTTTGTACTACTGACTTATCCACAGTTCCAATCACAGATGGGTGGGTGAGGCATGTATATGTGCATGTGGGGGAAAGTGGGTCATCCCTCTACACTTACTAATTTCCTATTTGCAGCCATGCATACAATTTATTCTCACATACCACATTCATTCATGCACAAAAATATTTGGTATAGGCACTGTCTGGGGTGCACCGTGGCGCAGTGGTTAAGGCACTAGGCTACAAACCGGTAGGTCGCAGGTTCGATTCCCAATGGTGTCATTGGAATTTTTCAGTGACATAATCCTTCTGGTCGCACTCTGGCCCGGAGGCCGACTCAGCCTCTAACAGAAATGAGTACCAGGTGTATTTCCTGGGGGTAACGGCGGCTGGTGCGTAAGGCTGAGAACCTTACCACCATCCTGTGCCGTTGTCATGAAATCTGGGAACCTTAACTCCCTGTAACCCTCTGGGCCACTCCAGGTCTGTAACGGGACCACTTTAGTTTACTTATAGGCACTGTCCTGAAAACTGTAATGGATGGGGAGGGCTTCATATATTCCATTAAATTCACATTTTCCACAACAATCTGCACATATCATGGTTAACACCGGCAATTTCAACACTCATCCCTTAGAGAAAATAAATGTTAGCAATGGAAACTGAATTATGTAACTCATTAAAAGAGTTCATACACTAAACACAGTCCATTATCTTATTCTGAAATTCTGCTATTTATGATTATCTCATGAACATACTCATTCCAACCTGTATTACCGTAATACTATCCACACAATGACATTTCAAAATTGCAACAGCAAAAGGCATTGGCCTCAAAGAAACCTAAGCAGTAAAGTATTAAGCTGGGAAAGATTACAGAAAGGATACAGCAGAGACATGTCTCTGCTTCAGGTAGAGTGAATGAATCTATGTTATGAGAAGTGGCATGGTACATAAAACGTGCTGAAAATTTGGTACCTACTTCACAGGCCTGTCTGATTTTCTAGGCAAGTTATACTGCTTGTACAAATGGAGCCATTATCAGCCCATGAAAAGAACATAAGCTGGAAAAATGTGTGAAGGAGTGAATCTCAGACATAACAGTTTCATTCATCAGAGGTAAATGAAGTTTTCATCACATCACATGACAACAAAATTAGTCACAACTTTAATGGGGCTGGGGGTAACCTGGCTGGTAAGAACTGGATATATGATTTTGTAACACAAAGAATGCTGCTCCTCATTCAGCTAAGAATAGCAGTCTACAAACAGCTAAGATCTAATACTTGATTTTCAAAAATTTAATGCCCTGTTGCACACTTCTTCCTCTTCTGCTTCCAGTTTCAGATATAAATACATTAGCGAGGGACATCCAACCTCAAAAATCCTGAGTGTGATTATAAGGTGTAATGAATTTACAAACATCCTGACTAACCGTACATTATTCTACTCATTCCGAAATAAATGTATGTGTTAACATTTTAAACATATGTATTAATGTATGAGCATGAACACAAACTACTAATTATGTTGTGATAGTCAACACTACTAATGTTTATGTATTAGTGCAACATCTTTTGACCTAACAGAATGTCATAATCAGGCACTACAATTTATAATTTGTACAATCTGATCATCTACTGTGAAGTTGAAACATGTTGCACAAATACACCCAGCGTCATAATTAAGTTGAACAGCACTGGCCAGTGCCAAAAAAATTGTCATGCCTTACTCTGTACACTACACAAATTTCTACAGCATCCGCATGATGTACTTACCTTGTCTGATTGGGGCAGACACAACTCCACGCTGAGGAGGAGGTACCTTCATGTCTGGCATGTTATATCGCGAATGTATAGGAGGTCTTCCTCTGCCACGTCCCAGTCCTGGTGATGTCAGAGAAGGTGCTGGCACCAACTTGGGAAGTAGGGGATGATGAGGTTGAACCTGCTTCCCTGCCATGGCTTGGTAAGCAGCTGCACCAAGTCCAAGTGCAGCTGGACGACTGCGTGAAACTCGTGGAATTTTTGCTGGTGGTTCCCAGTCAGGTGGCGGTTCCTGATTACGTTCAGGTTTGTGTTTTTTAGCACATGACAATAAATGGCGTGTCAGTTTACCCTTCTGATTGTCCTCAAAGGGGCAGTTTGGGCACTGATGAAACGCTGGAGCACGTTCCAACCTACCACGCACATTATGCTCAGCTTCCATGTGAAAAAGAATATCATGTGGACTCCGTACCTCCAATGGGCAGAAATTGCAGCGATACACATAATTCCGCATGTGCGGTGTTTCAAGATGCTGTGCCATAACAAGGGAAGACTCAGTCTTAAAGCTGCAGTACTCACACTTCTTCTGCTCCAAATGAAATGGTTCATTATTTTCCTTGCTTAGTTCCAAGGTCTTAAGAAGTGAGTTTATGGCAAACTGGGTCACTGCCCCTCCTTTTCCACCATCTCGTTCACGTTTCCGTTTCTGTGATCGAAGCAGCTCTGTCTGCACGTATTCCTGAACAAGGTTTACACCAATCTGTATAAAAAACTTTCCTAAAGGGTTGTCAAAATATGTAGGTGGTTTGTTGTGCTTCTCTATAGGTTTAGGAGGGTCAGCAAGTTTATCTTTCTTGTCTTCACCTGGCGGAGGAACCGAACTTGGAATTTCAGGGTCATTTCTGCTTACACTTTCCTCAATCTTCTTTGGGTCTTCAGATTCTTTCTTTTCTTCCCCACTTTTGTCTTCATTTGGCTTTATTTGGCTTTCACTTTCTTCTTCCATCCTTTTGGCTTTTGTGTCTTTATCACCGCCTTCACTTTTGCACTTATTCTGGTTTGCATCAGACAAATCCTTGGAAATAACAGTGTCACCATCACTATCAATGCGTTTGCCTTCTGTTCTTTTATCAATGCCTTCCTCCTGCGTATTTATTTCAGAACCCTCCTTGTTTGTTTCCTTTTCAACTGTTAAAGCTTCACTGTCACCTTCTGTATCCTTTTCTTCCCTCTTGTTTTCTTGTTCTGTTTCTACTCTATCATTATTCTCTTTTTCTTCCTTTTCTTTCCTCTCTTTCCTCTCCCTTTCTTTCATTTCCTCTATTTCTTTTCCTAGTTTTTCTACATATTCCTTTAAAGGCCTAATCGGAGGTTTCTCATATACATAAGGTACTATAAATGATGGAGCCTCTACTACATACATATCATCTGTAAGGGTGGGCAGAATCTGAGGTGGTTTAGGAGCTGGAGGTGGTGGCTGGAGAACAGAGCTACTTATGCGTGTAGATGAATGTGAAGGATATATCCCCTGAGCAGGTACAGCAACTGGCAGTACTGAATACCCTGATGATGAAGCAGGTGGAACAGATGGTAGTGTTCCTGTTGGAACAGATGATGTTTGTGAAGGAGCAGATGGTCCCTGGGAGACAGGAACAGGTCCACGACCTGACAAAATTGAATTTGTATCAATAATAACTAGTGTGGGTTCTTTTTTACCTCCTTTTACACCTTTTGCTCCTGTAGCTATTTCTACAAGACGTTTAGTATCATTCACAACAATTGTGGTTTTTCTTGTACTGCGTGCCTTACTGTTTTCCTTGTCATCACGGAAAGGATCTGATGAAAGAGGATCAGCCAAAGGGTCCTCTGGTGTAATCTCCTCGATATCAGGGTCCTCTTCCTTCTCTACATAGCTCTTCTGAGCTTTGCTAAGATTACGGGAACTACGGCGAGGTGTCACATTCAACAGAGCCGAACTCTTACGAGACTTTTTAACCTTTCCTGGGGTATCTCCACCCTTTGAATCTGATGCATCTGTGTCTCCATCTTTCTTATCATCTTCCTTTTCTGCAGTCTCACAATTACCTTCAGAACTCTCATGTCTGGGAGATTTTACTGATTTTGAAGATTTCATGGAATCATTACTAATTTCCTCAATATCTGGACTTACAGTATTGACTGGCTTCACACCCTCCTTAACACTGTCAGATACTTCCTTGGAAACATCACCCCCCCTTTCAGGACTAACACATTTCTCTTTAGAACTATCTCCTTCATTATCACTACCATCAGCTTCTTTAACACTATCTATATGATTAGCATTTTCAGACTGTTTAGTTTTATCGCTAACATTCTCTTCGCATTCACGATCTAGGACCTTACTCTCTAAATTACAAGAGTCATTATCCTTGTCCCTACTGGCTAACACTTGTTCGTTCCTATCTTCAGATATATCATTATGTTCACCTTCATCGCATGTTTCGGCATCTGAACCTACACTGTTATCATCGGATCTTATGTGATTATCTGCAGGACTTGAAATCTCTTTGCCAATGTCTGTATCCATAGCTTCCTCATCTAAAATATCACCAGCATCACTTACATCATCATGCCCAGGAGTTTCATTGTCATCTAAACCACTCTTCTCACCTTCCAATTCATCATTCTTATCTAAGTCTTCATTCAGAAAGTCTTTCACTTCATCTTCCACACCATCACCATCATCATCATCATCGTCATATTCTTCCTCTTCCTCCTCTTCCTCTTCCTCCTCTTCCTCTTCATCCTGATCCCTAGGCACTTCAGTTCCCAAATCCTTGCACATATCTGATTCACTCACATTTTTACTGCTAGGCACTTTCAAATCTTCCCCTTCACTGACAGAGTTTTCTGCATTATTAAAATCTTTACTACAGTTACTTGCATTATCCGAAAGTGAGTTTTCACTGATATCTAAACTTTTTTCACTCACTGCATCACCCGTCAATGATTTAGTGACAATAGTGTCATGCTGTGAAACATTCTCACACACCTCCATCTCGTCTTCACAAGAACCATTCACTTCTCCATTAACACGAACATCACCTGTAAAAGAAAAAGACCAAATTACATTCTTGGCAATGACAAAATAAACTTCCAGTTGTAGACCCACAAGGGGGGAAAAAATTATAAGAAAACTAGTTACTGCAAGTAACAGTAATTGCAAGGAATAATCATAACATATTTTTAAATGCCAAAGGTCACCAATTATCTCCCATATACTTCTTACATATTTTACGGAAAAAATTAACAAGCACAAAACCTTCCCCTCACGAGTATATTCCTAACAGACTCACGGTATTTTAATTTAAATAATCTGGCAATGTTTCTATCACTTGAATTCTTACCCAGGCACATTAACAAAATATCATAATCATAGCAGTAACTGTTATCAGTATCAGACTGTCTGAAAGTCAAGACTAAGCCAGTAATGTATTGGCATTATTTGTGGCTCTGGTCTAAACCACATCACTTGAAGTGCTGTAATGAAGGAAACCAATACTAATATTCAAGAACATATCCCACAAGTAAAAGGTTTCTGCCAACACACCAAGATGGATCCTCTGTCTCTGCAATGCAACTCTTTCACCCAAACAAACACATTGCAGATCAAAATTTCATACCAAGTACATTCCTCAAATAATGACAGTCATTCAATTAGTCAGGAAACTGTCCACATTCAATAGAATTAAGATAAGTACATTACCATGTACAAAAGAATGTCACAACACCCAACCTGTATGACACTTATCAGTCAACACTCCCAGTCCATTTCTATAACCAGTTTAATACAAACCCTCCTACGCCTAGTGTTGGCAAGTGGTGTCATCACTTGTGGCTTTCTATCAAATACTGAAGGCAATTCACATCTCCCCATACATACAACATGCTTCATCCATCTTGCCCTATTCGACTGGAATGCACCAACATCAGCTGGTAGAGTACAAATCACAAAGCTCCTCACTACACAATATTGTCCATCATCCTGTTGCTTTAATTCTCTTAGGTCCAAACATTCTGATCACTCCATCAACAACCTCGTCCAAACACTCTGATCACTCCATCAACAACTCCAAACTTCATACAACAGTCTGTCTCCCAACTCTTCTTGCTTGAAGCTACAACTCTGGTAGAGTCTTGGCCTTCTCAACAATTCCTTTCCATTTGAGGCGATCTTGGACTTGTTCTGTCCATTTTATTAGTTTCATCTTCTTCAGGTCATTCCTGACATCGTCTTCCCATCAGGACTTGGGTCTTCCTGTGAATGGTTTCCATTTGTGTATTTTCTTCACAATACTAGTTTCAGGCATTCTATTTATGTGTCCAAACCAACTCAATCTTTGGGCTTTAACATAATTTATTATGTTCTGTTGTTTTATTAACTCATCCAATTCTCTGTTTGTTTTGATTCTCCAGTTACCATTATCTTATTTGCCTTCCAACATTTAAGATAAATACACTGCCTCCACTTACAGGGCTAAAAATGGAGGCAGTACACTCTTGCTAGATATAGGTATCTACCTACCCCGCTACGTGACATAATAAAACAACGCAACAACATGAATTTCCCAACTCCATAAAAAACCCTGTACATTTGGTGTTCGAGAATTCTCCAGCACTAAAGTATACAGTTCATCATTCAGAATCCTCAAATCTACTCACAGATTTCTCAACTAATCAGGTTCATTATTTCAAAACCTCAAAATATAAAATGAACAGTGAACACATAACTGCAACATCCTGCAACAAATGTTCCTTACTCCAAATATTAAAATATGTAAAATCAACAGCGCACTCATAACCCGAACTTCCTCCAAAATGTAATCGTCATCCAACCAGCAATTCTTCTGAATACCACAACTCTTATCTCAAAACTGCTTATAATATACAATCTGAACTTAGCTCCATTTAAAGGCAAAACATAAATCCTACTCCCATACACACTTCACATGCCACCAGTTACTTCAATCACACAGTTAAAATCAAGAGACTGTTCAGATTAAAGAAGAAAATATAATGTCTCACCTACTTGCCACATTAACTACAACAGAAAATGACATCTATACACAGCCCTATTCTTTCAATATAAACCAATTAACTGTACTAATGAGATCTCATAAATAAAAATAAAAAATACCACCCATTACCAGTAACACTTCTTGGGGTTTTTGAATGTATTAACTGAAGATGGTAACTTAGGACCAAAACATACCGCAAAGAATCTCCCATATAAATAATGACCCTTAGCTTTGAGTGATGGCTTTCTTTCTTTCTGTTATTCTAATCACATTATGAACTGATTTAAGATTCAGCCATTATTTCCCCATACAGTATCAAATGATTGGTATTTGTAAATAAGACAGTGTACATTTACTGTGCAGTACAAAATAAGCCCTTAAATATAATCCAAGTTAAGTCATCTTTAACGAGTTACAACAAGGTGTAAAGAACACATTTTCTGCTAAGTCAGAGTTTCAAATTCACAGGATTCAGCCATTCCACAGCTTCCCCCCCCC
>JGI20166J26741_11755807_pt1 | contig 10465 bp, 3 predicted proteins | sample TergutCu122P5_FD_26741 | JGI IMG/M metagenome (IMG submission 26741) | reverse complement strand
ACCCTCAGCTACACACCAGACCAGCAACTTGAAAACCACAGCATGAAATACCACAGGCAGCAACCACTGTATAATACTCTTGAGCTCCTGATGATGGGCAAAGTGGCGCCCAAAACATGTTGAGCAAGCAATAAGATCTGCAATGAAAACCTCTGTTGCATCTAGTTGGCATTTTATTTCCACAACACTAGCAATTTCTTTAAGTCTTTCAGAATCAGTTATGTGAATATACACTGAAAAAGACTGAAGAAATATACTTGAAAAAATCAGCCAACTAACTTCTTTGTAGGCAAACATTTCAGAAGAGATACACACCAAAATGATATGAAATGCTGAAAAAATACTTACACAGATCAAAAGTTATTATTTGTAGTCTGAAACAGTGGGTCACTGAGTATGGAGTCAAGCCTGCCAAAGTCAATAACTGACAGATAATGCCTATCTGCAGTGGACCAACAAGGAAATAAAGTGACTCTTGTCAGTACTCGTGGGTTCAGGACAGGTTCTTACAAACAGAAAGTTATAACTGCAGAGTACTCTCATTCAGAAGATGAATATTGAGGGAACGCTGAAAACTAACACGTAGGAAACAGACATAAACATACAACTTAGAGTGCTGTACATTGAAGATTAAATTGTCATCCATGACATTTTTGTCATGGTGGGTCATCTCATAATAACTACTTCTTCATTCTGCTCTCACCAAATAATCCAGTCCATCTGTGTCCACACTTTCCCCATTCTCCTCTGTGTATCTGCACTTGGTCTCATCAAAACATGCTTGGTCTTCCCACAAGTTCTCAGCATTATCTAGCAGTCATCCACGCGTCACAAATGTCCACATAACCATATCATTATTTTAGTAACTTTTCTTCTGGCCTTTGTACTTTCTGATTAGCATAATGCATGTGCTTCAGATGTTACCTTCATAAAATACTAATACATACATATAGAGTTATTTGGATCCTAAAATAATATTTAAACTCTTGCGAATGTACGGACCATCTAAGGAATGCTACATTACGAAAGGAAGACAGTACTCACTCCAAATACATAGCAGTATGTCAGGGATACTTACCAAACACAAGACTAGTCTGTCAATTGTTACAATGTTGTATTGCCATATCATGTCATTGAGAGCATCCACACATTTATTTACATGTTGTCCTCCTCCTGAATTAGCAAATTCAAACACAAGGTAATCACAGAATTTGCGCAGATGTGCTGACAGGGCTCTAGCACCAATGCGTTCCAGTATCCTGTAAACAAGTTACAAACAGTATGCATAATGTCTTGTCCTTTCACCTGTAGTGATACATGGTGCGAGCATCTGACACAGCATACACTTAGTTCATCAAACTTGCCTTGGTAAGGCCACCATCAGTACCTGACATAGAAAGGATAAAAGAAGAGGCACCAAGCAAACTGGTTTAAGTGGTAACACTTTTGTCTTGTATTTAGCAGCCATCAGGTTCAAATTTCAGCAAGGGTACAAACTATTTTTAGGCATATCATGGTTTCCCTCAGTCACACAAGGCAAATGCCAGAAGAGTAGAGTTTTCAGGCCATGACCATTTCCACATCCTTTCCAATACAGTATTCACTATCATCCATCCATTCCACACTACATAGTCTAAGTAACTGACAATGTCAAAATGAACTAAATTAAATAAGAAGACAGAAAAGCAGTTACCATATCTGGCATTTGTCTAGAGAAAGAAATCACAAGAACATCAGTTCTGTTGCCTTCTGTCAGCAACAGATGTAATGCAGGGCTATACTTAATCTATTTACAGGTGACTGTAAAGTAATTAAATATGTTAAACCTCCAGACTGGCTCTGGGGTCCACCCAGTCTCCTATTCAACAGGTACTGTGGGCTCTTTCTCCAGTGGTAAAATGGCCAGGGCATGAAAGTGACCACTCATGCCTCCATCTAGTGCCAAGGTTACAAATGAGTGGAGCCATACCTCTACCCCTCTTACAGGCCTTCATGTTGTGCAGAGGGGGAACTTTACCTTTTATTTTTATATTTTACTCACTTGTAAGCAATAGGACTAATTCTATCAGTCTCCAGGATCATCTTCCAAAGCAGACACAAGAACAGTGGTGGTGTTCCAGGTACAGAAAAATGAGCAATGATATCATTCTCATTGTTCATGGATGCCCAATTTCGGTATTCCTCTTCAACTGCTTTCTAAAAACAAAGTTATGGAATACATTTAAGGACAGTGAGTGCATACAGAAACTGTCAATTGTATGTTATCATTATACTGCTGAAGACAGATGGCTATGACACCATTTGAGTCTACCAACCCTTCAGCCAAATTCTTTAACTTCTACTGGTGTTCACAGGATGAGTGATGTGGATAAGATAGAATAGAAGTCAATGAAGACTGGGTACATTCGTGATGGCTAGGATTTCTCTATGCATCAATATATCCACAGTTACTCTAGGCCCCACCTAGTCTTTTAACCAATGTGTGCCAGGTGCTCTTACTCCAGGACTATATATAAACCCAGAAGAAGAAACTAACCATTCACCCCCTATAATGTGAATGTCTAGCACATATAATGCTCTACATACATGCCTTCTGTGTTATCTGATACCTAAGCACAGGAGGAATTTGTGTTGTGCTTCAGCAGGTCTGAAAAAGTTAGACAAAAATTCATTTACAAAACTGATGTGGCTGGTGGTTGATGTGTTTACTGTGTTCCCAAATGTGCTTAAACTAGTACACAAATATGAAAAGGCCAAATTCTTAAAATAATATTTGTCACTTCAAGTTACAGCTCTGTCTCAATGTTCATGTTCTTTCAAAAGATGCAACCAGAACTTCAAAGACAGACCAGTAAATATCTGTCAAACACAACACTTGTTTATTAAAAACCTATTTGCAGGGACATGTTGCAGCTGGTATTAAGCCATCCTCAGGCTGTGAATGATTGTAAACTGAGAATATGTACAACTGTGTATGTAATATTATTAGAGAATGAGATCTCAGTTTTTAATACGTGTTGTATTTGATGGATATTTGTCTCTTCGTATACACAATGCAACAGGATGCAAAATGTCAAGCTGGAAGTTGAAATATATGGCTGTCTGGTCATCAGTGGTGGCAGAAAAATTGACTGGTGAATAATTTTTTATTCAGTTTATGGTAGATTGTTTTTGGGGTTCTCATAATTGCACTTGGTCACTTGTGGCACAAAGGAATAGCAAACAATACCCAATGAAGTTAGTCAACATAATCAGTACTTCAGAACTTCTTAATTCAACATTATTTTTACCATTATCTTATGCCTGCATGTGATTATGATAAACAGCACAACACAAAGAAATTAATCTTGCAATAGCTACAGCAATGCTCCAGACACTAATGATACAAATTTTTCTGGTTACAAAAAATATGCCTGGCTCTCAGACCAACAACAACTTTGGAGTCCATGTATGTGTCTTTGTTTTGCTTATCAATACACAATTTCACTCTTTACACATCTCATGAGGTTTTATTTTTCAAACGATCTATTTGTACTTCTGTCTCCAATTTCTGGGTGGTTGTGTGTTCCACATGTAATATTTACATGCAGTTATACATTATACTGTTTGCTGAATTGATTACCGTTAAAGAACTTAACTTTAATATAGTTCTGTAATTCTAAGAAGCCACAATGCTCTGCCATTATAACCAGGCTGCAGACTGGACAACCATTTCTAATCCCTGCCAGGACCAATTCCACCTTTCACCAGAAAGAATGTGGCCATGGTATGAAGCTGTTCTTTCATATCTAGTGGTGAGGTTAAGAATGCATGGAACCACAATCCCATGTACACACGTCTTCATGGTGTGTTGCTTAATTAAGTATAGGGGCAATTTATCTTACCCATAATACTGACACAACACAGTGCATGTGCTTCGAGTCCCACTGCATTATAAGTTATACAGGTCTTTACCTGCTGCATGTCTGGTCTCTTGGGTGATGAACAATGCTTTACATGATACTGAGCATAAATATGTTGCATTAACATAGATGTAAACTAGGCAGGCTCTAGGACAGCATATTAGGAAGGTGCTATTGTCTCTGTAGTAATTATATATCCTTTTTATACTAATGAACAACGTACTTTCAACTGTTGCTTGTTCTCTACAGCTACATTGTTCTGCTGGAAGAACTCATTCAGCACTGGAGGGAAACACTGCAATGTGTGGTTGGCCCAGCTGTGGGGTGTGTTTTGCATTATTGTGTTCAGCAAATCTTTACACCAAGTTCCCGACAGTGTCTCAGAACCTGTACACAGTAAATAATACAAGTAGCAAAAAAGACTACAGCCTTAATCAGTGTTCTACTACTTACAGAATTTTAATTTATGAATTTGTTTTTTTTTCTTCCGAATTTCTATGTTTCCTTTAGGGACATGCACACTCTGATTTTGAAACTTGAACTCAAGTTTCGGGTCATGTGGCTCTGAATTTACTGAAAACAAATACTCTTATTAGAATAGGCATATTGGATATTGCTTTTCCATGAGAGATGAGGAAAAGTCTTATCACTGTTAATTACCATAAATGCTACACAGCAGTTCTGGAAAAGGTAAAAATCACTCAGCTAGTGAGAGAAATTCCTGCCGTCTTCATGTTATCCTCCACTCTGCATCTACATCTTCAAAGTGGTCTTCTCCATGTGGCTATTCCAGTAGCTTAGCTACCCTCGATGCCAAGAGATACTTTCTCCATAAGAATGCGGCACACTGTTATCAGTGGGGACCCATGTAACAATGGCTCACTATTGCAAAGATATAAAAAAAATTTCCACCCTGAAGAACCAAAACTTCTGCACAAACAGTATTTGCGGTCCTTTATTTCTTATCCTTTTATGGCTAAACTATGACTACTATCAATGACTGACAGTACTCTGATCAGGAAATTACCTGCATTTATGATGCTCAATAGTTCAATACAGTCTTCGTAACAGCAAGTCACTAGACGCTACCCTGAGCAAAAAAATCTGTCTGAGGTTCTGTCTTTCATTTCATAACATAGTGGGGTATATTTTCTGTGGTTAGGGGCTGTTAGCACCTGCCAAACCCCAGCATGGACGATTACCCCTTGATCACTTGTCCATGTTGCTTATTTAGTATATTCACAGCTACCCTCCAACCATAATCTGAGGCCATTCCATGTTTCATGGTGGCAAGTTTTCTAAGAACAGGAAACACCAAAACTCTGACTAAACAGTATCTCACATTTGCAAAATCTTAAGTTTTTCACCTTCCAGGGAAACTGCTGCATTGATACCCACAGGCAACATATAAACAATATACCAATGAAACATACCAAATTACTACAAACAAAAATATCAAGTCATTTTGGCTTCAGTTATCTAGCACAAAACTTCCAAACATCCAAGGGTTCATGTTTTAACACTTACCTGTTCCAGTAACATGCATTGAACGAGCCAAAGTGAGAACAAGGGCTCGGTTAAGTTCTTCTGACTCTGCAGACACCAAGGTTTTGGGTTCACTGAGAAACCGTGACAACTGTGGTTGTACTTCAGCACTACCCAAGCCTGTTATAAGGCGCAATGCTGTACTTTCAACACTGCAAAAGGGAGAGGTTAACAGCAGCATATTAGTGCTATATATATTACAGTACTATTCTCAAACACTCTTACAAGCATCAAGCAGATGGATGAAGGAGACAGCCACCTGACAAAGAAGACATTTGTATACATACTGCATATGCAATCACAGACACACAAAGGGGGGGGGGTCTGCCAGATAGGGGTTGTGTGCACAGGCTAACAATTCTTCACTGTAAAAACTAACTTGTTATGTCTCACAGTCAAAGAGAAGTAAAAATTTTAGAATGCGTGGGAGTATGAAGAAACACATACAGAAATCTGTCTGGAAAACCTGAGGGACAGAAGACTTTGAAGACAAATGCAGAGGCAGGATAGTAATAATAGAGATGACAAAGATTACAGGCTCCTGAGATGTAATGCCATACCACCTCTTACAGATGTACCGACAACAACAACAAAATGCTGCCTTCATCTTTAGGGCAGAAGGATTTTTGCAGTCAATAGTATAAGAACTTAAAATTTCACAATTACAGTAAAAACTGTTTCATCCATAAGTGGATTATCCAGAAATCTCAGTCAATGGGCAAACTGACGAAGGTAAAGGTCACCCTAGAACAGGCCATGAAGGCATGGAGGGGGAGAAGAGGTATAGCTCTACCCTTTCTTAACCTCAGTGCTAGATGCGGGTGGATGGTCAATGCGACCCCTGGCTGCTTTAACCCCAGGAAAAAGACCTGGTACCCATTGTATACAAGGCTGGGTAATGACTGCTGAGGTTGCTTTGGATGAGGAACACTTTGTGAGATTTAATGTTCACAACAAAGACAAAGTTCATGAAATGGTGTCGATATTTGAAGAACAGGAACCCTCAAACACTGAATGTGAAGTCAGTCAGGTAGATCTGGATGCCATAGCTGATGAAGACTTACTGAATGCCATTATGAACTCAGACTCTGAAAGCAAAACTCTTGAGAACAAATCTTCAGATGAAGAAATCATCACAGACAAAATTTCTTGGTCTAAAGCTTCTGATGTGTATTGTACAACTCTGTAGTTTGATGAAAGCCAGCCATATTACTCCACAGCAAGTAATGCATTGCATTCCACTTTTCTGCAGTAATGAGAAGAATGCATCAAGCAAGCAGACATTCAAAGATGTCCCAGAAAGCTTGTCCCACAAGGATCTCCAGTCGTATCCAGAGGAATGGCAGTGATGAAGCCCGGTGGAGTGTAAGCATCCATGGTGAAAGTAATGGCATCGGATGGTGACATGCGAAATGCAGAAGAAAGATAAAGAACTAAAGTTAACTGTTTCTGATAAGAAGTATAGTCAAGTTTGTATTATATTATTTCAGTTGATCAAGAAAGACTATTTACAGGGTAAAATAACGTAAGTGAACAGTGAAAATGTCGTCATCAAAATGTGTGCAATTCAGTGAGGTGAACAGCAAGAGTTAAGTATGTGTGTTCTGTTTTTCCGCAGTATGTGTGCAACAATGTAGGTAAATAGTAATGAAAAGGGAATTTAAAGTGCAGCAAGAAAAACAGGACAGGATATTATAACCGGTTATACATGTGTTGAAAGAGTATGTATTGAGCAAGTAAATTGAATGGCCTCTGGTAAGGCATAATAGGGGTAATAAAATAAAGGGATGTGTTAAAACGAAGAGACTCTGCAGGTTGCAGGGGGCCAGAAGTGTCTAGAAGTTGTCACAGAAAGTCAATGTCAATATAAAGGGGTTTTGTCAGATTTTTAAATACTGGAAATTTCTTAACTGTGACAGTTTTATACCTCTTAAATCTTGCGGAGGAGGATGGATAGTAGTCACGAGTCCACACTGAGAGAAATGGCTAGGACGCTTTGTTTGTTTGTTTGTTTGTTTTTTTGTTGGTATTCATACAGGTCACAATACGGCAGGCAGCGTTAGGCCACTGGTAGCCGATCATGTGACGGAATTAAAAAATTCTTACTTTCGAACCTATTAGGAGATTGGGAAATCAAAAGACAGCCAGTTGAAATTAGGGAAGTGGACAAAAGGTTCATGTAGTGGAAATGAAATGAGAATGGGGGTGCCAGTTACCGCGTAGCAATGCAATAGGATAGTAATGGTTCAGTCGGGATAAAAATAATAAAGACAGTAATTAGGGTGACCGCGAAAAGGTGGAGTGTCAATAGTTCCAGTGCCTCGGCCATACTACACAAGTCACCTGTCTGTACTTAGTTTGGACAATACAAACAAAAAGGGAATTATAAAGAAAATAAAGAGGATTATTATGTGTCATAACCAAGTTCCGACATTCGCGTACAGTGATTGGTTCCCATCAATATTTCGGGTCCTCTAAAGAAACACTTAGAATCCCTGTAATAAAGAGTCCAGCTTTCATTTTGAGCTAGAATGGGTATAATTTCAAGTGAAAAATTGGGTTAGGTCTGTCCATGAGGGTGCCAGATACACTAACATACACATTAAGCATAACATTCTGATATCTGGAAAACTGCCGTATCTGGCAACCCCTTTCCGCTGGAGATGCCGGATAAAACAATTTTTACCGCAAACAGATTTTAGAAAAAATCACAACCACATTCTCAAATTCACTGCCAAATGCAGGTGACTGGTCAGTTTCGTGTCCTGGCAATTTGAAATTTTTGTATTCACTGGACAGGAGATGGGCAGACTCCATGGGTGGTTAGGGTATGGTGCCACAGAAGAAAGTGCTGTCTCTGGATGGAATCAAAAACCCTGAACATCTAGTCCACAGCCAGTAACATTTCCAGCTCACAAGTTTCATGCTGCAAACAGGTTAAATTACCATGCATGTTTGCTTACCAGAGATGTAACTGCGTCTGATTTGTCTGAGGGACAGCTGCAAGACTGTGAAGATGCGATAACAGCTGAACTCGATAGTGAGGTTGAATGTGATGCATCCGATAACTGAACATCTCAAGCAAGGTGTACAATATGCCCCACGCATGGGATTTAAACACTGTGGGTAACAGCTGGCCTAGAAATAAACAAGGCAGGCAATTTACATACAATCATAACATTGGGACACATTTGTGTAAACAACATTACTGTGCAAAAGCACTAGTGTTACTTATTCTGAGTGTGCATCTGTAGCCTTTGTTATCTGACATGCACAGTGCATGAGCTATATTGTATTTTCATGTGGCCTGTCTGATTCTGCCATATTTTTCCATATTATCTCATAAATGACACAATTTTTGGAAGAAAATTATTCAATATAAATTGTGTGTTTTGATTTTCTCTATAACCTCTGTCTGACACACTTCTCATTCTAAGAAGAATTCAGCGAGACATCACAAATGTACATAAGTCTTCATGTAAAGTATCTCTTATTCTTGTCAGATTTTAACCAAACTTCAATTTTCTCAGCAGATTTTCAAAAAATACCCAAATATTAAATTTCATGAAAATCAATCCAGTGGGAGCCGAGGTGTTCCACGTGGACAGGTGGACAGACAGACATGATGAAGCTAATGGTCACTTTTTGCAATTTTGCAAACATGCCTAAAATCACAATTCATTAAAAAACACCTAGAAACTAAAAGGATGTACAATACAAACAAGGGAGAGTTGAGAACTCCAAACTAAATTTTGGTCAGAAAAATTGAAAAGAAGAGACCACGTGTAAAACTTCTGACTAAATGATAGGTTAATATAAAAATCGATCTTTCAATAATACTTGTAGGTTATGAGGGTGTTTAAATAAAACGTCAGGTTCCATTACAGTAAAGGAGTTTCTTAACAATCTGAGATACCAACAGATTTTCAAGATGGACTCTGCCCTACAGTTTGCTAGTTACGTAGACACTCCTGGTATTAGGTTTACTTAAACCTACACCACTTTCAGTTCAAATTAAATGGCTCCACATAATTGAAGCAGCCACATGTACTTGAGGTCGTTAACATTCTTAAATGCACAAATAACAAAAGAGAAATCAGTTTCTTTGTTAACTATTCAGCATGGAGACATGAACGAGAAGCCATGTGAGAGAAGGCAGATTATTGTATCAAGGCACACAGTTACATTCCTTTACACAGTATACCTAAGAAGTTCACTACCAAGGATACAAGACCATATTTATGTAACAATTTTGTAAAAAAATATCATTCTTAGTGTTTCACTCGTCAACTTACTGATGAATCCTTTAATACCCAAGGATTCTATCTCTGTGTACACCAGCAACCTGCTGTAAGTTTCAACAAGTGCAGGAGCCAGAGCCATGTTTGATTTTGACTGTGCCAACTTGATAACATGTGTTACAATACTGTGGATCAAGCTCATCTTGGAATGCACTGTCAAAGAATCCAAAATAGACATTGACAGAGGCGTTGTAGGACCATTTGCCAGTGCTGCATTATTAGCTAATGGTGGCAGTGGTGGTTGCTGAGGACCCTTCTGTGTTCCCAGTATTGTATCCACAAGTGCAGCCATTGGGCGAGTGAAGTATTCCTGGTTGGTTGAATATGCATTGCAGAGCAAGGCTATCCGATAATCAGAGCCCATACATAAGCCAGTATTGTTTGGCATAACAAGGTGTTGAAGAAACCTATAACATAAGAAATCCCTGCTGAGTTGTAATCCTAGTACAGAAAAACACTTCATGATTCTCCAGTTTAAATATAATTTGAATTTTATTTAGCACTTCTCAAATCTGGGGGTTTGCCATGGACCTAACCACTCACCATAAATAAATTGGTATGTAACAAATTGTTGTGAAAGATTCCAGGCTTAGGCATAATAGATTGAGCAGGCTGTAGAACAAATTGTTGATGAAGATATTTGTACCTAAGACAGAAGAAGTAAGGAATGACTAGAGAACATTATACAAGACCTTTGTAACTGCCTGAATTCTGCAC
>JGI20166J26741_11755696_pt1 | contig 10466 bp, 8 predicted proteins | sample TergutCu122P5_FD_26741 | JGI IMG/M metagenome (IMG submission 26741) | reverse complement strand
CCAACTGATCTTCTCCATCCTTCTCCAGCACCACATTTCAAAACTTTTCAGGTATTTCTGATCTGCTGCCCGAAGCGTCCAAGTTTCAGCACCATACAAACCCATGCTCCAAATGTAGCATTTCCACTGCAAAGAAAGGAGAAAGTGCAATGCCCTACACCGAACAGTTACATCTCAGGGTCCACCAATAACTGTAGTGTTGAAAGAGTCCTTGACACAGGCAGGTCACTAATAGGTGCTGTACAGTACCTCACACTATTGCATGAAATACGTAAACTACACTGCTACCAACCACTTAACCAAGACAGCAAAGTATTTTTATATAAATGTTGACAAACCAAGTTTTCGGAAATTTGGTCTACTCCCTTTGCATATGAATAGATGTCATTATACTGGGATTTTTATTTGCTGCTGTTTCAGATTAGTGGTGGTGGTTGAGTTTGTATGTGGAATACTGCATTTTGAATAATAGTACATGGGCAATATAAACAGAGTTAAAATGGTGGCCAGTGTGTAGCATGGTCTACTAGCATATTATTTAAATTCTAATCACAAAACACTGCTTCAAATCTTGGAATGAAATATGTCAATATAATGACCACCAGTCATCTGAAGATGGAAAAAGAGCAGTTACCTGAAGTACTGTATGTAAAAAAAACTAGGGAGTGGCCAGTGTCAAACATTACACTGGTATAATGACACAACCTCCATCACAAAACTAAATCTTCCATATTTTTTAGTGTTCAGTGTGGGTGATTTTAATAAATGTGTTCCTCTCTTGCTGAAAGAATAATATTTTCATAACTATCTCATGGTATTAGTTTTCTAGAAGAATATAACTTCAATTGTGACACAGGAAACTTCATGTGATATATAAGAAATTGTGGAATGAAGCTATAGTTGAATATATTCGCAATTTATTTCAGTTACCATTTCAAAGAATTACAAATACACCTATTTACATGGAAGTTGGGCCTTGGTACACAGTACCATTGTGAGTGATTGAAATTAAATGCACAGGTAGGGAATATGTGCTGATAGAACTTTTTTTTTTAGAATGAATAAATTTTGTACAGCTTAATTTTTAAATGGTGATTGCTAATTTAGTAACAGTTCACAGCTTAAGCTTCAGTGTATGCTGTACTGGTTCTTGGAATGCATAGCATAGCACTCCCAAGGTTGTTGTAATTCCACCTTTCCCCTTGTTCATTTAGTCTGGTTCTAATAAACTTACTTAACTTGAATGTAACAAAAACATAATTATATTTCTGTTTGGTACAGAATTTTTAAAAGTGTATGCTCTAATTAGCATACAGTTTTATGGCAAAGAGTACACAATATTTGTCACACTATAACTTTATTAATTTGACGAATTAATTCTATAGGTGCGTTTCTTCCTCTCATGGGTGTTATACGGCGACCACCTCCACTTGTCTTCAGTGTGGATCATCCATTCATCGCAATCATCGTGGATGATCAAACCAAGATACCACTCTTTGTTTGCAAAGTGACTGATCCTACAGCTACTTAAATGACACCTGATAGTGATCACTAGAAACTGTGAAATGAAACAGATTTATGTGTACTCAACATAATGCTTGGTATTGACAAAACTTTTTAGACTGTCTAGAGAAATAATGATTTATTATCACAATACAGCATAATATTTTGTGTAAATGTGTGTGTTTGTATCTATATTGAGTTGGTCCCTGTCAGCATGGAATGATGTGTCCTTAATTTTCAGGTAGAAAAGACAGCCTCTAGGCATGAACATTAGCTGTAAATTTATTGAATAAGAACTGAATAAACCAACGAGAAAGGGTCCTCAGACTTGGAAATTGGGTGACAGCCTAAAAAATCCTTGCCACAAAAAGGTGTTACAGCCTGTTACATAAGGACTTAGTATTTCATGGATTGTGTGGAACAATCGAAGCAAGGGCTCATGATAAGGGAAGAACATCAGCTGAAGGTTTTCGAGACTATGGTGCTGAGAAAGGTGTTTGAGCCAAACAGGGAGGAAATAACTGCATGATGAGTTCCAGGATTTGTACTCGCAACCAAATATTAATAAGATTATCAGATCGAGGAGGAATTGATTGACTGTGCGTGTAGCACGTACGGGGCTAGGCAAGAGATGTATACTACAGGATTTCGGTGGGGATACCTGAAGGAAAGAGACCACTTAGAAGACTTGGGCATAGACGGAAGAATAATATTAAAATGTATCTTAAAGAAATAAGATGGAAGAGCTTGGACTTGATTCATCTGTCTCAGGATATGGAAAGTGGAGGGCTTTTGTGAAAACGGTAATGACTCCTTGGATTCAACAAAAGGCGGGGAGTTCCTTATTTAGATGAGGAGCTACTAGCGTCTCAGGAAGAATTCTACTCCACTGAGTTGTATGTACAGATACAGGCATAATGATTTCCACCGATAACTCATCCACATTATATCCGCAATAGTAGTAGTAATAATAATAATAATAATAATAATAACCATTTTCATACAAAATTGGTTCCTGTAAAATAAATAATTACAGTAACTACATGCCCGCAATTACTTCGTAACACAAGCGACAAAAAGCGAGCACTTTTCATGAAGAATAAGTGTTGCGTTGTTGTCCTATTTTGTATCCTGTTCTTTGTCTGACACATCAATGAAAGATACGTGGGAATTACAAGTAAATTGGTCAGAAAGTCGCCGACCTTGTTTGTAATCTACGTTTGTGTATCTACACAATGTCAACTGTAGTAGACACTACCTGCAATTACCAAAACTTGGACATGAAGATATGTAAACGGCCATGAAGACGGCGCAAATATAAGAACAACATATCCATCGTGTACATATACGTACTATTACCACAAATGTCACATGCGTAGTCCTCTTTAAACGCACATATTTTAATAAGCCTACATGACAGGTACCAAGACAGATAGACCCGTTTTCATGTCGGCGATAATGCCCCAAGACAATCACGACTAAAATGGTCAGGGATCACTTCTTGCTGCTATCTGGTCACGAGCCCAAGGGGAGTTCAACGCCAAGGACTGGCAGACTGTCGGCCACTGAGTAACTTGGGCTTGAAGTCTTTAAAACAGGCATAACGACAGGATTTTAATGGTGTCATTCTGTTCTCAAGCAAATGCTGAGATGGTTCCCATGTTCCTTAACACAGCGTGCTCTTATGCAGCCTTCCTGACGTCAATTTATCAAAATTATTTATCCTGTACTAAATAACAGCCAATTACTTTACCAAATTATACATTACTCTCAAGTCACTATTTCTCTCAATTCTGTTTTCTTAATTTCCAGGAAACTCATGTAAGAAAGTAGAGCAGTGAGAGCGTGTGAACGTAATAAAGTGACGATCTTCCTCTCGTCTCGAAATATGAGTAAGGTGTCTGTCGCTTCTCCCATGGCTTTCTCTTTCGTCTTCCCTTCCACAATTTTTTTTTAACTATTCCATTTTTGGATCTTCAGATAATTGTGACCAAACAATAAAAACAGTACAAAAAACAGTCGAAGATTTCAGTGTTTTAAGTTTTCTCTGGAAGCCATCCTAGTCAATCCGAATCGATGTATAGCGTTATGGAGTCTACGTCTCCATAATCAGGGAATGACTCCGAACTGACCCATCTGATCGCCTGAGAGTGTCTGTTACAAGCAATACATGAAGACTATATGATATATTTTCTGAATTACAAATTAGGGTTTGGTTTCGTTTTAATTTCTTTTAGCTCTAAATTTATAAATGTTCTTTGTTTAAAAATAAAATACTTTGTTATTCTGATTTACGTTATGTTTACATCCTCTTTCAGTCACCTCTTCTCATTGGACGATCCGGACATTTAGGTAGAGAATTTCGACAAGACCGACAATGTACGTATAATACAACATTGAGGCGCGTTAGTGCCACCAATGTTGCAGTGGAAAAGCAATAAGTATTACATATTATCTTTATATAATTACATGTTATGAGTGTGTGTTTTTAGCTTTCGGTATCCAGCATGCAATGCGCAAGTGCCATACTGTCATCTGTGGCCTTCCCGGCTCTAAAATATTTTTCCACATTATCTCATAAAAGGCGCGATTTTCGAAAGAAAAAAAAACCTTATTGTATATAAAATATGTGTTTTGATTTTTTCCATAACTTTTGTCTCAAAACTTTCTAATTATAAGAAGAACTGAGCGAGATATGATCAAAAATGTATATTGATCTACATGTAAAGTACCCGCCATTCTTGTTCGATTTTAATGAAAATTGAATTTTCTCAACAGTTTTCGAAAAACACTCCAACAAAATTTCATGAAAATCCGTCCTGTGGGAGCCGAGATGATCCATGCGAACAGAGGGACAGACAGACATGACGAAGCTAGTAGTCGCTTTTCGCAGTTTTGAAAAACCCCTGAAAACTGTGCCAATTAGTTTCGTTATTTAACATTTTTCATACTGTGCGTTGTGATATAATAGTTACAAATTAGACCAACTAAAAGCACACAATATAATGTTGTAATTTACAAAACTGCTACATGCTTCGGGCCTCACTGACCCATCATCAGGCAGTACAGTTGTGCAAAACAATCGCTAGGCCATGTTATCATCTCCAGTACACAGAACTATGGTGAGGCCATCAATGTATAATTTACAGACGCGAATAAGCATACAATAATTGCAGCAGCCTACAGGATGCCCCGAATATTGTTACCATATTGCGTACATTTCTGTGGACTGGAGATGAAAATATGGCCTAGCGGTTGTTTTGCACAACTGTACTGCCTGATGATGGGTCAGTGAAGTCCGAAGCATGTAAGAATTTTGTAAATTAAAACATTACCGTGTGTCCATTTAGTTGGTATAATTGGTAAAAATTAGTTCCGTTATGTCTGTCCGTCTGATGGTACAGAGTAGTACAGTCGAACACAACTAATAATGTGGTGTAGTATTTATTGCCAAGACTACATGTTTCGGCCCTTTCACTGGGCCATAATCAGGCCTCAAATTGTGCCTCGGAGGAGACTATACTGTATAGTCTCCTCGAGGCACAATTTGAGACCTGATGATGGCCCAGCGAAAGGGCCGAAACATGGAGTCTTAGCAATAAAATACTACATCATATTATTAGTTGTGTTCGACTGCACTACCCTGTACCATCATATCATCTAACACAACGGGGATGTCACAACCAGCTAAACAAGATTCCCGCAGAAGACTTTTCTAACGCCATGAAGAAGTTGGAAACACGTGCTAACCTGCGTATTACACCTAATGGACCCTGTTTTGAATAAATGAACAGAAAAAAATACACGCCTTCTTTTTTTAGTTGTTATTGCCTTAGTCCGGGAACTTTTGGACCGCATTGTGTATAACGATGACTAATACCGAAACAAGTAGCCAGAGCGCTTTATAAGCTGTCTTACAATTAACAGTTCCTTTTGGTACATGGGCAACTGACCCTGTACAGGTTTCACTTACGCAGTAAATGTACCGTCTCTGTCATGCACAGTCGGAAGAATACTGTAGGCAAACGCCGATCCCCTTGCCGTGAGGTCTAAATCCTACGTCTGTGGTGCTTCATGGCTGTGATCCAGAGTTCGAATCCCACTGAGAGCATAGGCTTTTATCTGTTGTGTTTGTTGTGTTTCGTGTAAGTAGTGGCCTTTGCGACGGCCTGATCGCTTGTTCAGGGGAGTCTTAGCGTTTGTGTGTGTGTGTGTGTGTGTAATTGTGTGTGATTTAAAAACCTTAACAATGAGGCTGTCTGGGCCCGACTTGGGCTGTGGCGCCAGGGAAAAAACAGCCAGATAGGCAATGTACGTATAGCGTAACACTGTGGCGCGTTCCCGTACGCACTCTTGCAGTGGAAACGCAACAATGTATTATGTATGTGTTGCTGAGCTACATGCCACTGGCAACTAGGCCCTTATAAAAATACTGAGTGTTACACAACAATGCTTTTATGGTAAATGCCGGCAACAGTGAAACCTACATACGTCTGTAGATCAAAAGTCCGATGCTGCACTGAAACAAAAGAATGTTCGTTTTCTCATGGTCTTCTTTAGACGTACAATTTGGCTAAACAGATCGTAATGACAGATAAGTAGTTACGTAGTTTCTCGGTATTTGTACGTGTTGCCTTGCAACATTTTACAAAATTAGGTAGAATTAATCAATTATGAAGCAATGAGTATTAAATATTATGCGTGTGTGTCTGTATTCTTGCCTTAGTTATCCTGCATGCAAATCACATTTTTTCTGCGTCTCATTATATAGTTATATTTGGCCTGTCTGACCGCACCATATTTGGCCTGTCTGACACTACCATATTTTTCCACGTTATCTCAAAAACGTTATTGAACTTAAAACAGATTTTCTCTATAAATCTGTCTGAAACATTTCTCATTTTAAGAGGAATTCAGCGAGATATTGCCATAAATGTACATAAGTCTTCATGTAAAGTTCTCGTTATTCTTTTCAGATTTTAATGGAACTTTAACTTTCACAACAGACGCTCGAGAAATCCCAAAATATCAAATTTTATAAAAATCCGTCAGTGAGAGCCATTTGTTCCATGCGGACAGACAGACACGTCGAAACTAATAGTTGATTTTCGCCTATTTTGAAAACGCCCCTAGAAGCATACACCAGTATCTTCTTATGTTGGCCTGTCTTTAACGAACCATACACACCCTTGCTACTGACGATCTGTCCTCCTTCCAGATAATCAATGTAACATCAGTGAAATCCTTGGGCCACTCTCCAGATTCATGTAACTTGTCGATTAGTTGTGTCACTGTTCTCAGACCATCTTCTCCCAAGAGTCTGAGTAGGTTCCCAGGTACATCATTATCTCCTGTAGCCTTCTTATCTCTTGATAGCTTTTCCATTTCACGAAGGAAGATGTAAGGACCATCTTCGTCTGCAGCTTTTTTTTTTTGTGCGGACTTCTAGGTTTTACTTGACGATTAGGTCGATCGTAGAGCTCTGTGATATAATACTCCGATATTTTCATAACTATTATATTTCCTGAAACAGTGCTTGATGCCACTGTTTTAGATCCAATAATTTTCTTCCCAGTCTAGTTCCTTTGCTTTCATGTACATTAAATCATACCGTCCCTTTCTTTGAAAGTCCATGATCTCGTTACATATGCTTTCACCTTATTTTTTCTTGGCCTTTTCTGTAGTTCTTTTCAATTCGTTTCCATTCTCCTGTATTTCTTCCTTCCTTTTTCATTGTTTACATTCTTCTGCTTCCTTCGGTCATCAGTTTTACTGATCATTTCTTGTGTAATCCATGACTTTCTTGCTCTCCCCTCCACCATCCCAACCAAATCACTCACAGTATCCAATACACTTTCCTTGATATTGTTCCCCTGCACTTCAACATACCAACTTGCTCATTTTATGACACCTATACTTTCTTCTAGAGTGTCTTGCACTTTCTGTCCCCTCCACCGCACTTTATTGACAGCTATAACAGAAACTGCCTTCCTGTGTCTCTAATTTTCCAAATTCTCATTTTTTCCTCTTACAGTTCATGTTTCAGTCTTATAGCCGTGATGTTCGTTCTGCTTCTGTTTGTACTCCGATGTTTCGTTAAATCGTATATTTATATAATATATATATATAATATTTGAATACAGACATCTAAAGATGCACATAATGCCTTTACTGTTACCCTATGGACCGTGTGAAGTGCACAACCACCAACACTCACACACAAGTATAACGCTGTATTTTCGCGACATAGTTATTGTACTGGAGTCAGAATCCACCATAATCTTGTAATAATCTCATTTCAGACATACACATAGCTAAATATGTCGAATGTACAATATATTTCAAAGGACGGTTTTAATTCTATGGATGAATTTTATCGTAGAGGAGAAACAAGAGGACAACCCAATTTTATACAGTACTTAGATTTATTCTGACACAAATAGGCTCTTATTTTAGAGTGTTTCAGGAGCTCTAATGCAAAAATATCTGTATTCTTATTCAGCAGCAATTGGCATCCGTGCTAATGCTGTGCGTCTAGAACCTCCACGTCCAATTGTCTTTCGGCTGGACCATCCATTCCTCGTTGTAATCGTGGATGACTTCAACAAATTGCCACTCTTCATTGCAAGAGTGACAGACCCTGCGGCTTCGTAACTTTCAACTGTTTACACTACACGCTTACCAATATACAATTTAAGTGCATGGCAAAACAGATATTGTTGATTTATTACGAAATTGTAAAATTCACTTGCATGAAAATAACCTATAATTTGTTTTTATATTTCAAACATTTTTCCTGTTTTAGAGCGCGTTTTGTCTTGCTTGTCTTGCGGGAGGTGGAAAGGGGGGGGGGAGCCGGTACAAATTACCGGCGACCGGGCCCCGATTACGTGGCATATGTTCCAGCTATGAATTATATAAGCACTGTTTTACAAACACGAAGGACTCCATCGATGTAGAACTTGAAAATCTTTCCAGTCTTCTGCATAATATGAAAACAGTCATAAATAATTTGCAGTCCACCTTAAATGAATGCAAGCTAGTTCCTGAAAATTTAGAGGTTTTGGCTGATTTTACGACAATACGACAATGAAAAATAAAATAGGAAAACCTGAAAATAACTGAAGGATCCTTAAACTGAAGTCCGGAAGAGATACTCAAGTTAAATGTATTTAATGTTTTCTGGACACTGTTATCGGCAATATGACAACATGATTTGAGCCGGAAATGTTAACAAATCTCTTCATTCAACATTTTTATGGCAATTACACGACTTAGAGTAGGAAGAAATTCTAGAAAAGACAAAACAGTTGCCAAGTAATTACGAAAAACGTGTCAGCGAAAATATTTGCGACGAGCTACTGTCCTAAGGCAGTGTATAAATCAAATATGTAAGAAAATTTTGTTTCGTCAATAAACCTTCTGAATAAACTAAGACAAAACTTGAAATTCTTCTTCCAAGCGTAATTATTGCTTTAAGGCTCGTCTGCACCATGCCAGTAACAGTGGCTCAAGCAGAATGCTCTTTCAGTTGCCTTTCTAGAACAAGTGACGTGTTAAAGTCTACAGCAACCCAAAACCGGTTGACAGATTTAGGTTTACTGTCACTAGAGGCAGAATTAGCAATAAAACGCTATTTTTCTAAAGTTACTGATTTTGTTTGCGAGAAGAAAAGCTCGTAAAGCTCCACTTATACAAATGTAACACAGTAAATTTCGCGAAAAAGCCACGTCTCTGAATCGAGTGTTTTAAAAATATATTTCTTTAAAAAAAACCTGCATTTCACTTAGTTTTAAATTAAACAAGACCTCATGTCAAAATTTCAAAAATTTAAGTACCTAAAATTGAGTGAAAAACAAAGAACATTGCATTTAGCGTGTTACGTTTCAGTATGTTGCATTATAAGAGGGTATTAATTTGCGAAAATTTGCAATTTGCAAGGTGGCACTTTACGAGTATTTACTGCAATGTTAATTGTAATAATGTTGTATAATATATGTAATTTTTATTAAAGATTTTTGTTCAAATTTGTATATATGGTCTTCAAGAATAAACGTCCTCTACTCCTATGTCATGTTTCATTTTTGTACCAGGCAGAGCGTGTTTATTTTTATTTTTTTAGCACATCAAGACAATTATCGTGTAAAAAGATTTAGCCGATCCGCCGTTGCAGGAGGGCCCGAAAATGTTTTTTCCCGGTCGCCCTGTATGTCCATGGAAAACATTTTCATATTCTTCCCTGTATTGTTCCCTATTTCAAACCGCAGTTCTGTATTATGCCTCTCATAGCATACGTACTTTCTGGTCTGCCATACAACACAATAAAAAAATGCAAAGGTACCATCGAGAAGTAAGATACTTACTACCGATGCATTCCTTGGCACTCAAAATGTCCACGCGATTTACACTGCACTAATCATTGTAATAAATTTACGTTAGTATCAGATCACTCACACTAAATCCCGTGTGTGAATGTATATACTCGTAAGTACATGACCTTACATTTTATAGGTCAGAAAATGCAAGATTATTATATATATTCAGTGGTTCATCCAGCATTTCCCGGTGTTACGAAATGTGCTCGGATTTTGAGACAAACATAATGCCAAGGCACTTATAGAATTAGTTTTATGTTCAATAATATTACATAATGGATTTGAAGAGCTACGCTGGTGGTCGCGTAGCTTATGGCGCGGTCTTCCAGGCCGGACAAGTCAAGAATGAGTTCACAGAAAAATAGAAGACCCTTTAGTCCTTCAGGCTGGGGGATGAACATTGTGTTGACATCCCAATCCCATAAAAACAATTTTTTTTAGCAAACAATACAATCATATTCACAACCGAACGGATGCTTTGAATCACGACAGAGGCATAAATACTTGTATAAGTGGAGTAAAAGAAGGCAGGCAATGAGCAGAGGTCGACGGGAACGGAGGAAATTTTATTTGAAGACAAGTTCCACA
>JGI20166J26741_11755585_pt1 | contig 10468 bp, 7 predicted proteins | sample TergutCu122P5_FD_26741 | JGI IMG/M metagenome (IMG submission 26741) | reverse complement strand
CCACCCCACAAACTGTAAACTCCCCACTCACATGTAGATATAGCTTATCGTTAAGTGCTTCATGTACAACCTGAAGATGGCCAACATTGATGGCTGAAACGTGTAGTTGTACCTTAGTAATAGTAAACGTACTATAAGGAATACAGGTGTGTTTGTGACGATATACATATGTACCATTTAACGTGTTCTTGCCAAAATTATTGTTGCAGTCACTTCATGCCAAGTCACTTAACCTTCTAAGAGATATGAAACATTTGGCTTGTGGCATAATTTTGTGAATAGTGTGAACTTAATAATTTCTTACAGTTTGCCCCTCTTGTAAATCACAAACACATGGTACATCACAGTTCATTGATGCTGTGTCTGGATTGGTTTGAGTGGTGGTATAACCAGTATGTGCACTGGGTGCTGTGCCTCCATGTCATGTAGTCACCATCATGGAGTGATATAATGTGTTTTGTCTTATGCCAAATCAGAATACTTGTAACATTTTTCTTTTAGGGTGTTTGCAGAATGAGGTCTTAGAAAACAGATATTCAGGAAATGAATGTATGTATTTGGTGTGAAATTTTAGTAATACTGCCAGGATTATGTGATAGAAAAATGTGCAAACATGAATTTATAACTCTTGAAAATATAGGAAGCCGTCTGGAGTAATCTTCAAAAAATTATATCAGAATACCTGCATATTATTGATGTAAATGGCATAATTTACAGTACTGGATGTTTGTACTATTGCACCTTAAAACATAATCTGTATTAAGTATTTAATTATTGAAAACAATTAATGAAATGTGCTGCACTATATACAGTTTTTCAATTAGGAGCAGTGATTTTTTCAAAGAAAGATGGGATTTAAAATATTGGCAGAAGTTTAAATGGAATTTACTAAAACTTATTTGCATAAACTAAACAAATTGTGTGTAAAAATTACAATTTGGCACCATATTTTCTGAATTCAAGATGACTTGTTAAGACAGTAATTTGAGTGACACTTTAAGTGAGACATTTGAATTAAAATGTTAAGAATGATATGTTTGAAGTTGAACAGTCATGTGGATGTATTTTTAAACCTGGCCGATTGAAAGAATGTGTTTTTCGTTTTCCCGTACGTATTTAGGCAAATCTTTTCATGCTATTTTTGGTACTCCGCCAATCTTATAGTATATATATATATATATTTTTTTTTTAATAGGAGCCATCCCGTTATGTTATAGCATTAACTAAAATGATGTTCCGTCAAAACACAACAATATATTCTTTTTTGTATGTCTTCATGGATAATTTCAGACTGCAGACTGTTGTGTCATCTGCCTGTGCCTGTGCCTGTCCCTTTCACATGTGCAGGATAAGCTTTTGATGAAATTTCAGGTTTGATTCCTTCATTTTGTTTACTATAGCTTTGGGTGTCTTGTCCAGTGTCCATATGAAATTCTTATGGTCCTAGTTACATCCATTGTTTTGATATGATGCATGTTGGCAGATCTTGTTTCAACCTGCTGACAGATCAGTCCCATCTGGTAATCCATGTAATATGACTTGAATGATGTGTGCCAAGGGTTTCCAGTGAATGTTAATTGTTGGTCCCCTCTTTAAATTTAACTTGTTGCACATATTGAGCTCCACACACACACGTGTGAGCATCGGTTATTTTTATGAAGGATGAACTAACACTGGTGGTTGTCTCATGTGGCAGAGACAATAAAAGGCTGTAGTTTTTGTAGGTATTTCAATTTTGCATGAGATTTTAATATATTTATTATTACTACTTTACAAGTTGTGGAGTAATTTTAATTTTGCTCTGAACTGTTATGAGAGGCAAAGTGTCAGTTGATTGGGCAAAAATGGCTTACCTTTCATAAAATGCAGAGAAATTCTGTTGTCATCCACACTGTATGTCCTTACAACTTTTGTTTTAAGTTATTACACAGGTTGTGGCTAGGGAGGTAACTGAATGATTTTACTGCAAATATTCCTGTGTACTTACAACTGAATGAGAAAGTGTTACCTTAAAAGTAGTCTCCTTTAGCAGCTGTACTCTTGGCCCAGTGATCCTGCCACTGTCAGAAACATTTATGAAGCTCATCTTTTGAAATAACCTTCAGTGTTCATGATTTCAAACTTTCACCGTGTTCTGAATGTTGTATGCTCTCTTCTGGGCAATTCCCCGGCGTCTGAAGTTTATATGCCGCGTTTCAGAGCACTCTGTCTATTCCATCTTCATAGGCAGGTAGGTGTGTGTAGAATGAACTAGGTTTGAGAAATGTTGTGGTATCATACAGGAAAAGGTTTGGCTCAAAAATAGCCTGAGCCATTAGGAAGGTGGGTGACAGGGTAGGGGTGGGTCAGTGTACATAAACAGGTTGTGGAGGCTAACAGTCCACATGGAGGCCACGGGCAGGTATGTGAAGGAGATAAGGCGCGTGTCTGGGTGAGGCATGGGATGGTAGAAGTCGACCTGTTGTGTTTTAGGAGGCTGTCTCCTTTCCTTAAGCTTGTGCAGAAGAGGTTTCCAAGATTTGCTTAAGGTCAGGCCATCTTCTCTGTTGATGCTGTGTGGGTGCATTTCAAGTTCAATAGCTTCCCTAATGAGTCGATCCATGTATCCAGTTTTAGCAGAGAGGAGTTTTGTGTCCTGTAGTTTAATACTGTGGTCATGGTTAATGCTGTGTTCTGCTACTGCTGATTTGTCAGGTTGTGTCAGTCTTATATGTCTATTGTGCTCTTTGATTCGGAGTTGGATGGATTGACTGCTTTGTCCAATATAAACCCTGCCACATTCACATGGTTGCTGTATACACCTGGTGTTCTTAATCCCTTTTCTAGGTGGTAGGGTGACACTTTTGATGTTGCGTTTGGCCAGCATTCTGCTGAGGTGGCCATATGTTGTTTGTATGTACGGTATGTATGCAGTCAAGGTGGGTTTATCATTGGTCTTGGCGGTCCGTGTTGCTGGTTCCATGGCTCGTATCTGTTGAGGGCTGTATCCATTGTCCTTGAAGACGGTGGTGAGAAATTCCAATTCTTGGGTGAGGGAATCTTCGTGGGTATGGGGGGTTTCCGATATACTTTGTGCCCTAAGGAGCCGTCCGTTTTTCTGTAGACATCAATGTCCAGGAATGGGAGGTGTCCTATTTCCATTGTAAACTGTATCTTGTTGTGGAGTTTGTTGAGGTTGTTCAGAAATTCTGTCAGTTTTTCTTGGCCATGGGGCCAGATGATGAAAGTATCATCTACATATCTGAACCAGCATACAGGTTTGTGTCGCTTGTTCTGTTGCTGTCTTCTCAAAATCCTCCATGAAGAATTTTGCAATTACCGGAGAAAGTGGTGAGCCTATTGTTACCCTATCCATTTGTTCGTAGAACTGTCCATCAGAACAGAAATATGTGGATGTTAGTACGTGTTTGAACAATGCCAGGACATCATCTTCAAAGTGATGACTGAGGAGTTCAAGTGAATCCACAATCGGAGCATTGGTAAACAGAGACACCACCTCGAAACTAACCATTAGATCTTCTGGTTGTACTCTTAGATATTCCAATATCTGGATGAACTGGAAGGAGTTTTTCACATGGTGTGCTGAATTCCTGGTAAGTTGGCTGAGAAGTCCTGCTAAGTACTTGGAGAGTTGGTAGGTAGTTCATTCTACACACACCTACCTGCCTATGAAGATGGAACAGACAGAGTGTTCCGAAACGTCGGCATATAAACTAGAGACGGCGGGGAATTACCCAGAAGAAAGCATACAACCTTCAGTGTTGCTGTAATCACACTTATTGCAATGGCTTTAGTGTCCTGAAATCTTTGTCCTTTCAATGTGGATTTCAATTTTGTAAAGAGCCAAAAGTCAGTGGAGGCCAAATTTTGTGAATAAAGAGGTTTTAAAGTCCATTAATAGATGCTTTGCCATAAACACTTTTGACAGAGAGTGCTTGATTAATTGGAGCATTTTCAAGATGGAGGAACAAGTTTTTGGATAAGAGTTCAGGCTTTTTTTTTTTTTGTGCACAGTTTCACATAACTTCAGTATTTCTACATAATAAGCTTGATGAAGTTCTTGCCTTGTCTGAATAACAAGATTCTGTACTTTTCAGTGTTTTCATTAGAACTGTTCATTTTTGGATGACTGTGTCTTTCAGTATCCTTATTTTCGTTGAACTTCTTTGAAATGAATATGCCACTCTGAAGCACTTCATTTCTTCAGAGCTTCTGTGCCATGTGCTTCAGAGAACATAGTACATGTTTCACTTTACTCCTTCCAAATTTTACACAAATTTTGATTTTAAATCTTTGCTCTAAATTCTGATGGCTCACTTTTGTGTGGGAGATATGAACACACACCTCATATTTCTGCCACACCTTTGACACAACGGATACTGTGGTGATGAAATCACAACCTGCTCAATTTTACACATGCATAAACTTGAAGTCTAACATAACATGATAGGCCACATAAAAATCATTTTGCAAATTTAGTATCTTTTCTAATGTCCTGGTGTTGGATTGTCTTTTCTCTTTTTAATTTCGTAGTGACTTTAATTTGACTAATAGGTTCAGTGTTAGTTCATCCATGTTATATAGGCAAGTAGTATGCATTTTTTGTTAACTTAAATCTTTTGTAATGTTTGTGAAATCCAAAAATGTATGTAACAGACTGATAAAATCTCCAGTACTATGGACTGTATCTGTTATTGTCTCTTGGTTCTGCCGATGCATGTAATGTTAGAATTCAGGCAAAGAACTACTCGCATCCATATATTGTCTCTCAGATGCAAACTACAGATTTACTGAAAATCCAAGTTCAATACATAAATCTTATTAGCTTCATATAAAAATATTTACAAAAATATATGAGATCTAATGGATAAGAAGTCTGTAAAATTAGAACTGTTTGTTGATACAAAATTTGTGTATTTACCAGGTCACTTCCTACTACTGCAACACAACACAAAACAGATTATGCAGTCCAAAGAACTGCTGACATATTGTGTAGCCACTCTTTAAACCAGAAGTCACCTGGTTACTTGATCCATTGTGGAACCCCAAGGGTTTATTACATGGTTACAGTAGTGCACCACTGGACTCATCCCATATTAGCTGAATTCCATATTTACCCTTACAACTTATTCAGGCTCGGGCTGGACGGTCCGGGGATCGAATCCCGGTGGGGCGAGATTTTCCGCACCAGTCCAGACCGGCCCTGAGACCCACCCAGCCTCCTGTACAATGGGTACTGGGTCTTTCGCGGGGGTAAGGTGCTGCCGGGGCGTGACGCTGACCCCTTACCCCCTTCTAGTGCAGAGGTCTAAAATAGAGTGGAGCTATACCTCTACTCTCCCTAAGGGCCTTTGTGGCCTGTGAAAGAGTGAAACCTACCTACTTATTCAAGCTGAAGTTTCCAATCTAAAAACATTCTCATTCAGGTCAGTTTAAAAATACAGAGCATATAATCCAATTGTTCTGTTTTGAGGTAATAGCAATGGGAAGTCAGTGGTCTACATAGTAGCTGCAACATGAGCAGTCCTTGCTAGTTACAATGGTAAGAGCAAGTACTGTTGGAATGTTAGAGAAGTCATTGAGCTGTGCTAGTGTGGTAGAAATGTTGCCATTAAATGTGATGAGAAGTGCAAATTAACAGTGCTGTCTTGAGATTGCATTTGTAAATGTTATTTTGAACTGTCATTGAGTGATGTAATGTTCTTGACTGTATTTTGTAAAGAAGTCAATGGTGTAACTGTTCATATTGTCTCTCAGAGTGCAGTGTGAAATGTTTGCAGCATTATCTCAAGAACCATAAATCACTTCATGCATATTCAACACTGGGCCGTGAAAGTTTTTGGATATAGAATGTAACAAATTATTATAATCAGCATCAATTGGTGTGATGCACTTTTCACACCTAACTGATTTTTCTTGCCTTCCATATATATCTGTTCAGTGAGTGAACAGTTGTCAGTGCCTCGCTGTGTTACTCTGATTTAAGTTGAGTACAAATATAGACTTCAGTGTTGGCAGGGTGCATGTGCAGGCCAATGGGGCTCCATGTCATTGTTTCTCATAATTGGTTATGTCTCTCCATACATCTAATTGTTAATACCGATGAATGGTTTTTGTTTGTGAACATCTTTTCCCAGCAGGCAAAAACAGCAATTTTACTGACCATGGCAATCAGTCGTGAATCCCATTTTATGTAAAAGGCATGAATTGATTTTAAAAAATACTGTTACTTGTAACTATTCATCAGTTTGAACAATTATGGAGATAAATTTGAAGAAACCAAAGTACTCTGGGCACAAAGTCTCCTCTTACTTCATCCAGGATGTCTGTATATGCAACAATGTTGTGCCTACAGCATCTAGCAGTCTCAGACAACATTGATCACACCATCATCACAACACTGCATCATTGACACATTGATGTAGCAAATTACTCCATTGCTGGTGATATTGGTTACCCAAGACCAATACTTGTACAGTAATTCGTTTTTATATTGTGATTTTGTACATCATTGTGTATTTCTTGAGAAGGTGGTGACTGTAACCCAAAACAATACATGACAAGTCTGTACAAAGGGGAAGACTGCATGTGCCCAACTTGTTGATGGTCTGTAAGATGAGAAACACTTTTCTCCTTGTTATAAATTGCATATAATGTGTATCATGGCACCTGTAACATGCACCCTACTATCCATACTTTAGTCATAGTCATTTGCTAGCGGTATTCATAAGCAGAATGTCTTGATCATATGATTTCATTCCTCCAGCTGTTGCCATGACTCAGCTTCTTAAGTGTTGACAAGATTCAACACTCCTGCCAACATGTTGTTATAATCTGTAGTTAGGCTGTATAAATATTTACTGTACATAATGAATTGTGCAATTGGTGGGTTGGGGGGTTATGTAAACTGTTAATGAAATGAATGCTATTATAAATAAATTACAGACTAATTTACGTTTGCTGTATTGTTTCCCTGTACTGCTTGTGTTCCACTACAGTATAGAGTATACTGTACCACCTGACACGATACACTGCACATGCTCCGGCTGGATGAGATCTCTTCAGATCACATAAATCAAACAGATGTTTGTGTGCATACTCCATACAGATTATAAATGGCTGCATGCTTGTATTTGAGGCGGCTGACCATCACAATGTTTTGTTACAACATTGTAAGTTTATAATTTTATGCTTGTCAACTTTATATATTGTAGAATTTTAGTAGTTTCAGCATTCCAGTGAGGGCAGTACAGTACCTAGATTAGCGTGTTGGAGTTGTATTCCTTTCAGAGGCGGCGTCAGGAGTACGAGGGGCCTAGGGGCAACCATGACCGCGCGGGGCCAGAGTATCGGTATCTCAATTGGTATGCTACCGCAAACACTGATTATGTCTAGACTAGATCAACTTTCGCGACTTGGCGCGCGAATTTAGTTTTTTCATTATTCATAAATTTTTTTCTTGTTTGTGGACAACAGTTTTTTTTATCGAAAGAGCGGGGCCTGGGGCGGTCGCCCCACTTGCCACCCTCAAACGCCGCCTCTGATTCCTTTGTTCTAGAAGACTCTCCGAGGATGGCACCCTGATGCTGAAACATGCAGAAGTTTGACACTTGACATGAACTGTATTTTAATAAGTGCCTTTTTTGGTTGGAATTTTGAAGTTGCTTCTAGTTTCTACAGCTGTTCCCAAAAATAAGACCTGTAGCAACAAGTCCTCCACTGCTAACGACAGGAAGTAAATGCATGCAGCCACACCTCTTATGGTAATCAACACCACCAAGGAATACAGATGTAGCACTCATCCAATGCTTGTCAATGCTATACAGTGTATAATAGGGCCATTCAACTTGTAGTTCACAGCAACATATTGCCCGTGGAGATGTTTGGAAGGAGACATCTTTTAACCCTTTCCCTGGCAAAGGTGAGAAAAGAAAGTTGAAGCAGTTTTCAAAACTTATAAGCTGTTTATTTATGGAGACATACATTACTAATTCACTTTGTAAAAATGTGCTCAAAATAGCGACACCCAAGCATAGGTAGTGAAATGCATTATGTTATAAATTTTTCCTATTATTAGCAGTGTAGTTTTATGATGCATGAGATACAGAAAAATGCACAGGTAAAATTTTCAACAAAATGCCATTTATTTCATAATTTTTTCTTTTTCAGTTCAAATAATACTCATGGTTTTCATAAAGCATGTACTAAAATGTAAAAACCAGCCCACTCATTTAAAGGTTACAAATTATTGTTCCACATTAAAACCAACATGTGTCAGCACAACATGTATTCTTAAATGTCAAACTACAGGTAGGTGTTACCAGGTCATAAATAAAGTAAAAAGGAAATATTGACAGTTGGAGATTTCAAACTACAAATTGCAGCTAATTGTCCATTGGGTTAGTGATTGGCACCTGATCTGTGCAAGTTTATTTATTAATACATTTCCATAAATGTGTCAAAATAAATACTTTCATTACATGCTCATTTAGTGAAATGTTCTGTGATTCTGAGGACCTGCCATCATCAGTTGATAACAGATTCAATTTTGTGTGATAGTGTACGAGACCCAAATGCACAGCCCAAATCACACTTCTCACACCAAGGCTTCCAATTGCTGTATTTTACATTACATGTAACCTGTTTCTCTGAAAATGGCCTCCTCAGGGGTCAACACAGACAAGGTAAATTACCAGCCCTTTCAATTACACAGGACAAATCACAGGTTTCCAAGTGACTCTGATACCACATGAAGCTGAGAGGGGAACATTGTTGAGAATTGTCATGTCCAAGTGAGAAATAGCTTTTTGTCCATTCCATATTTGACATACTAAAACTGTTGATCATCCTGCCTCCTAAGTCAGCATAACTGATACATTATAGTGGTGTATGATTTCTGGAGCATTTCCACATGTCACAGAAGTTATGATTTATTGTTAAGGAGTGCATATTTTGTCAGTAAGTGTACACCTTTTTTATCCATACCATAGGTTCCATGTCATCTCTAGTCCTAGATAGAATGTCACTTCATTTCAGTAAATTTTTCCATGGCAGTAAGTCCTGTGGCATTCCCTTTCTGTTGTCACTGTCTTTCCCTTTCATTAGATGGTCAAGTACATTGGGTAATGAATAAAAATTCTTCACATGCAGTTTATATCTGCAATGCCCCACCTTTCTTGTTAAGTGTCAGTCAGTCACCATCATGTGTAGTCACATGTCCTGTCCTTCCCTAAACAGATGCACGTACCATATAGATATATGCACTCAGTGCCACATAATTTGTAAATCTTTGTTCCAAAAGTTTGTGTTTCTTGGGTTTGTACTTTCTAAAGGTTGTCCTTCCTTTGACAAGTGCTGCTGCTACCACCACGCCCAGTCATGTTCGGAAGGGACAAAATATTTTGAGCAAGTGTTGTTTGGCATACCAAAAATGTCTTAATTTCCATAGTCTTGTCATAGCCTCTCTCACTATCAATAGCAGTATGATTGTTCAGAGAGTGGAGGTATGAAAGAATGTGCAGGAATATGTCACATCACTGCTTTGCTGTACAGTTGTGTAAGCAATTGTTCTGTCATGGACCAACAGTCGTTCAGGCTGACCTGTGTGTCATGTCTCATAACAGTATAATACTCCAAAGAAAGAGTTTAAAGAGTCAGTGGTGTGAGATATTGGTCAGGGTCCATGGTCTGATGCGTCTATTTATTGTTAGTAGCGATTGGTCTTCATCAACAGTGTAACAACAGCTGCAAAACACAGCATGAAAAGACCACTTGCAATGGAGTACTTATATGGGGTGCCAGTTTCCTCTTCTCCTTGACACATCATCAGTGACTGTTTAGTCATGATGTTTGCTGCACCAATCAGTTGTCCCCATGTAGATGTGTCTGGAGGTGTATGTGGGAGCAGAATATCATCACTGTCAGAATATGTGTCTGTGTTGTATTCTAGGTTATCCCTGTCCATCTGGTCTGTTGAACAACCCCACATGTACACCCTTTTGCAGGGTTTGGTCACTTTTATTCCTCATCTGATACATCACCATCAAATTTTGAGGGAGTAATTAGCTCTTCAGTAATGCCTCTTTTTGGTCAGTCTCTTGGAATGTGAGGGGATGTTTCACCCTGTCTTGTGAAATGTGGACACTTGTAACAAATTAATTAACTACTTGCCATGACAGGTGTGACTGAGATGGTTCAGGAATAAACTGCCATCTGAAAGGACTATTTGAGATGAGTGACAGTTTTATGTTTATACAATGCACACTATTACTGAAGTTTGTCATAAAACTCAATGGACAGAGCAGTGTGTTCTATGAAATCAAATGTACAGTTGACAAATGTTCCTGGCACCCTATGAAACTGGATATATGTAAACTTCATGGTTACACCGTGCGTCAAATGATGTAGAACACTTTTTATTTACCAACTGACACACACAACGCTGAAAGCGTAGAGTTATTAAAACATT
>JGI20166J26741_11755473_pt1 | contig 10469 bp, 7 predicted proteins | sample TergutCu122P5_FD_26741 | JGI IMG/M metagenome (IMG submission 26741) | reverse complement strand
AGCAAATGTACTGTCGTCTTCTGTTAATATATACGCGGTGTGATTGATTGTAATGAATGGAGGACAGAGAAACGGCACGAATGCGCAAATATGGGGAAAGCAAAGCGACTCGAATTATGATGGTAACTGTACTGCACGTCACTTCCAGTTTGGGACTTAGAAAATTTCAGGCCGATGGATTTTTGTTGACACGAGTGTACATCTACCTAACAAACAAGTGCAACATAGTACAGATACTCTCTTACCTTTACGTATTTCTCTAGCATGCTTATTTTGACAATTACAAACAAAACCTGTGATTCAATGTGTGCATCATATTTTGACCTGCATACATATTAATAACACTTAATACAAAACCAAATATGAAACACATATGAACTACAGTATAATCTGGCATCACCTATTACATTTCCTAATGATGTTTCCAATCAGTTTTGCTATATTCACAGATGGAAAGACATGCTGTATATATACAAAACATGAGGCACTGTAAAATTTTTAATGTGGTAGATGAGTGGTGGAAGTATACAACAATACGGAGATAGGACACACAAGGGGCTATGCCATGGTTCAGAAAGTCAGTCACTGGCCCCTCACCACACAGGTCCAGATTTGATCCCAGCCCAGTCTGTGCAGAATTTGTGCTGGACGGCATGGCAGTAGGTCAGGTTTTTCTCCAAGGGCAATGCACTCTTGATTCTCCAAGTCCCAACTGTTCGAGGCTCTTTTTTTCCTAAGCCAATGCTCTGTTGTCAAGGTCACATCTACATCTGGCACAGAATTCAGCTGAAGTGCATATCTCCGTGCGCACACCTCTCTTATGGAAATACTTTACTGCCTTTTAGAGGCTTTCTTTGTGTATTCTTACTTCTTAAATAACAGGGAAGGTTTCAATTTCTACACAATGTGTATTTAATAGTGCGTATTCTATCATTATTCTACCACTGTACTACTATACATTGATATTTTAACACAATATTATATACACAGTATGTATTAATACAAAGTGCATGTTTATACCATACTATATACATAATCATATGTTCCACATTGTCATTCTCACTGCAGTCTGAGTTTTCCAGTAATTTTCGGTTATTCAAGGCAACCTTGGTCCATTCACCTCAAACTATCAAGATTCTACCATACTTAACACTTAAGTGTTGCTCAGTTAACACTAAATTGTTCTTTGACTCTCTGGATCCTCACAGCCTGCCATCTCCCACACCCTGCACGATGTTTCTTGGCACTTCTACATAGTCAATAACTTCCATCAGGTCTCATCCACAACAGTACTAAACCAACATACAGATCTGAAGAGGGAAAGTTCCACAAACTATCTACCCATGTGTAGCCTTGTCTTAGCGAAAGTACTAATCTTTGAAGAAAGGGAAGACAAGAAGTGTATTAAAATGATTTATTTGAACCATTCTACTGTTCTTTGTATTGCAAATGTGCTTCAGTATACCAACAGCAACAATACATTCTTCAGAAATAGTGCCAATTATTTCAGCCTCTGCAGTACACGCCACTGGGCCTTGGTAACTGCCACCCATTCTATTAAATGAAGGATAACATATTAAAAAAACAAAAAAGTCCTATTACTTCCCCCCCCCCAACCATAAAATTCAGATTAACATATCTCAATTTAGTTTCACTAAATGACTAAAGATACCAACACATAACAACTGTCCTAAATGTAAGTGCACCCTTATCAGGGGATTAACACTTCATAAAAAATGTTACAAACACTTACTAGTAAGGAAGATTTCATGAAATATTTTCTTGATTTCTTCTACATTTTCAGGTTGATTTGATTCTAGCCGATCAAAGAGCTCGGCTACCTCCATGATTTACGTTCCATGCATTAAGCCAAAAGGGAAATTATTTTTATCACAGGGAAGTTCTGCAGACCAAAAGGAGCCTTTTACATGGTGATGTCATCGTTAGAGTATTAGTAATGCCTGAAAAAACAAAACTAATTCATAAGCATCTTCAGAACAACACAGCTCAATAACAACAAATGAAACCAAAAACAATCTGAAAGCCTTGTTTTCATGTGTTGTCAGTCCTAGGACTTATTACAAGCTCCTACAAAGGGGAAAATGCTCTGTGTCTAATATTTTCATGTAAAAAAATACATATAGATGACTTCAATTAATGATGCATAGACACAAAGATAAAACACAAATTTCCTTGAATTGGCAAATTTTGACATAGTGCCACCAAGAATATAAATGACTAACAATCACGCCTAAACATTAAATAATACATTTAGCCCTTATAAATACAGAGGTAACAATAGTAATGAGTGAAATCGCAATCACAATCCTTGCTATGTGCATACAACATTAGGTTGGGTATAAATTGATAATTCTTTTTGCATACATGAAGTACACAACCTCCACACGATGTACCATAAATAGGACACACTAGCTCAGTACAGCAATCTGATGGTAAACAGACAACTAGTATCAGAGTTTTTCCTTATAGGAAATAGGCAAATTAATACCCACTGTCCAATTTGTGAGCAAATTTTCACTGATGTGACCTCTATGCTCTCACAGATTTCATCACTGATCCCAGTGCCTCTTCCTGTCTGTCATGAGTTCTCAAAATATAAGCTGCCATCAAAACAATGAGGAATTTTGATATTATGTACTTAATGTAACACAAAATAAACTAAAATATTTTACAATGAGCAATCTAATGAACCCTGAAAGCACACAGTGGTGAAGTGTGAAGGAACAAAAGTTTTGTACAGCCCACACCACTGGTAGTTAAAGTGATGGAAGCTACCACTGCATTTACCTTCAGTACTTAAAAATCAGCCAGTAAATATGCCATGGATACACAATGCAAAAGGGATGTTAATTTATTAATACAACATAAAATAGTTATTAAATTATAACAAACACAACACTGGAAATTTGGAAGAATAATATCACACACACATACACACAAACAAACTCACAAATCCCCCATGTAACAATGAATACCTAGATCTATTAAATATTAAATGTTACTCTTCAACATTTCAATGCTCACTTTCCATTATACAAATTTATTCACATTTGAATTTCCCTGTACAGTGAACACATCAACAGAATTTACAAGACATAAGATGTTCAATTATATATATATTGCAATAAACCTACAATACAGCCTCATTTACTATGGAATTCTGACACTGCAAAATCAAAATAACATTTCCCGTCACATGACATCATCAAAATGAAACTTCTTGCCCCAAAATCATCTAAATAAAACTACCTGTGACCCATGTGCATAACAAATGAATGTAACTTCCATAAAATAAAAAAGAAACCTTGATCCTCTCCCTTCTATGGCAAACTAATATATTCAATGATAATCATAATTTTTGGGGATGTGACACAACACAACTATAATTCATAACATTTTTCTCTGATCACCTGTTAGTTACATGTGCCAGAAAACATATTAAGCTCTTACATGTTGTTGGCCTTAAAAATGAATTACAGTGAAAGAAACTAACAAACAGTGATGCTAGCAAAACAGAAGTGCTGTATAAATGTTACCACTTTACCCACCTTATTCAGTAACATGACTTTGATTACAATACTCCTAGAACCAAACTAAAAAAAACCCCTTTTGGGTACATAGAGAAATGTAAATTTACCTTAAAAATCAATCCAGCATCATGACCAACAATATTGTAACACTGATGTACCACTAACACTCCACCCATGTCTAAATCTTGGCTAAGTTACTTCATTTCCTAAGGTTTTTAATGGTTTTCCTCACTTTATTTGTGCAATGAAAGTTTACTTGCAATACTGGAAAAACTGCAGTCGTATAAATTCAACACTCCTGTTCTGAAGTACTATTAGTGTGACACGTCCAAACTACTGGTTGGCACTATGGCATGTTTCATACAGCATGAAGCACTTCAGCAGTTATAAAAAATAACACATCAGTGCTTTCCAACAACAAATATGAGGGGCAGAGTAACAACTCTTCATCATGTTAACACTGCTTCTGCATAAAGGTATTAAATATTTTTCCTTGTGTTACCATTACAGGACACTATTAACTTGCTATGGGCTGGACGGACCAGGCTTTGAACATCGGTGGGGCACAAGATTTTCCATACCCATTCGGACCAGCCCCAAAGCCCACCCAACCTCCTGTACAACAGGTAACAGGTTTCTCTCCCATGGGTAAAGTGGCCAGGGCACAGTGTTAACTGTCCACCCCTTTCTGGCACAAAGGTTGTGTATGAGGGCAAGTCATAGTGTCAGCTTTACCTTTGTATGCAAATGATACAGTGTCACTCCTGTTACAAGACATCCTGGAATATCACTACCACACTCAGTACAATGACAACACAAATATACAGTCCACTGACATGCTTTGATTAGCACAAATGCCTCACTTTTATGAAACATAGCCCTCAACCTCATGTATTTTGTTAAAAAATGGAACTACTTCATAAATGACATTCAGTCATATAACCAGCTTAGTTGTTTCAGTCACTGCAGCAGATATTCTAAATTCCATACAGCAGAAGAGAGACCGGCTAGTGAAGAAGATCATAAATAATAACACATTATATCCATACCACAAACAAGTGAAAAGACCAATGTCATGCACATATAAAATCTAAACAGATTCATTTCAATGAAACAGTAATCCTACAACATATTACATTACTCAATATGTAACACAAGGTTACTTCAACTGTCATTTCAAAACAAATGTGTTTGAGTGTCTTTTTATACTATACTAATGTTACATCAAAGGACCTGGTGGAGTAAGGTTTCAAAATAAACAGCTACTGCAATTAGATACCAATTACCACAGAACAACACTGGATGCCTTTTACGCAACTACAAATCTAAATGTTTTTAATCAGACACTTATTTTACAGCTGATATTAATTATTCAAAGAGCAAGACGTGTTTTTACCTCAATGAAGTCTGTCCCATGCATCGCATACACATCTAACTTGCAAAGTATTATCCGTGTGTCTATAGTAAGCCGCTATATATTCAATATTATTTACCATTTTGTTTGAATGATGTGCTAGCTTAATTTGCTAGCAAAAATCCATCACACGACAATTCCTGCAGACACCTAGAACAAAAGCAAATTAGCCTCTGATACTCGAGGCCGTGCTTCCTAGATCTCGCAGCAATTATCGAAACATCTCTTACGAGTAACTCATGGTCTTGCCAGCAGTGGCGGTAGTTGACTACGACCCACGGATGTTCACATTTCGAAATACTGAACAGAACGAAAAGACGTTTTATTCTGTATCCATGCTTTGAAGCAAAAAAATTAGATTGCCTGTTTTAGTGAACAAATTTCGTTGTGACTGCTTTGTCAGGTTTTTAAAAATTCCATGTTTGTTGACAATCCGAGTTAGTCCCATCCAGTTCGCAATTTTAGTGCAATTCTAAACCAGTTTAACAGCTAAATAACTAATTCCACGGGTCGGATTGCTGCCTGAGAAGCAAACATTCGTCCAGCTACTCTTGAGTTGAGGCATCCCCGTTGTGTGTGTAACATAAAGGTACAGTGTAAGGAAATCAAAAACACTGCTCCAGCTACTCATGAAATTTCCCACCCATAGAATACGAAGTTTCATCACCGCAATCACAAGATCCCACCACTGATTTCTATAATGGTCTGGATACATTCAGGTAGAAATATACAACATACACAATGTGTGTGTTTGATGGTTTATTTATTTTGCTACTGGTGTTTAACACCGACGATACTTACATAAAACTTAAAAACAGATTAATCCACTTCACATGCTCCAATTCTACAACTGTAAACGTCGGCGCTTATACGAGCATTTCCCCTAGGTCTGCGCTTGCAATTCGACATTTGAATTCTACAATCAAAATTCTGTATGCAATCGTCATCTGTCCTGTGCGAGTTCCACGCCGCCCCCCCCCCCAAACCCCAAATTATTCTCCGCGATTCGACGACCAGAATGATATTTTGTGAAAATTACGAACAAGGAGCATCTGTATTGTAGGTTGTATTTTTACTGCCACCAGTCAGTTCTTCTCCCTTTGCTACAAAGTCTTCTCAATACCCCATTCCCAAACACCCCTTATCTACTCTATGCTCTTTCCCTTAAGCATCACACACGTACAAGCAGGCACAGTTACGGCTTTGTGCATTTTAACCTGCTCGATTTCAAACAGCATAAAGGGAGAAAAAAATTCGAAACCGAAGGATAACCAATATTAACGAAATATATTCTGCTCTAAATTCTTCGCGAATGTCATTTGGATTTGTTGTTGACATTCCCAAATATTTGAACGCTGCCACATCTCTGAAGGACGATTGTAATTGCGACGCATAATCTTCTGAAGAGACAAACATATTTATTTACCGCTGCTCTTACGTCTATAAATCATCAGCATCTGATAGAGATTCTGCGTCTTTCTGTATATTTACTTTTTTGCTAGAAACCGATCTGCAGTCCTAATCCCTCCTGCTCCTCTTGCGCGTATCTTTTCGTTCACTTGGAAGCAGGGGCGGATATACCGTGAAACTAAAGAAAATTAAGCTTCAGGGCCCTTCAATTGCACGGACCCCTTCCAAGGCCCTGAGATGGGTCCTAAATAAATATTCACTTTCGTACCTAATTTTGTATTTTTTCTTAAAGAGGGCCCCAAAAATTGCATATGCTTCAGGACCCTCAATACCTGAATCCGCCCCTGCTTACAGCCATGTAAAAAAAGCAATGGTGGCATTACATCTCCTTCGTTGAGGTTACTCTGAACAGAAAATGCGTCAGACAAATATGTATCTATAGAATTGATTGCAAATATGCTTTGTTTAGATGCATTTCAAGTGCCCTAATTCATAAGCAACCTTCAACTACATAAAAATACCTTGGAGGGAATTAAAAGCAGACACAATTCCTGGGCCCGGCGAGGTGCCGTATGTTTTAATCCAGTGGTATTAAACTCAAGTCGAACGACAGCCAATTCAGTAATTCAAAAACTGTTGAGGGCCGCATGTCATTTCAGCAGTAGACTGTTAAATGTATTTTTTAAAATTGACATAATAGGAAGAATATTCCACTTTATTATTATTATTATTATTATTCATAATTATATTTTATAAGAAATGTTATTAGGCTGATAACTCTTCGGTAAGATGAAGCCGGCGGCCATGCGGTCTAAGGCGTAAGTCTGCAGCCGTTTGATTGCTGGGATCGGGGGGTTCGAATCCCGCTGAAGGCATGGATTTTCGTCTCTTGTGTTTGTTGTGTAAGTATCGACCTCTGCGACGGGCTGCCACGCCTTCAGAGGAGTCCTACCCGGTCTGTGTGTCTAATTATGCGTGATCTAGAAACTTTTAAAATGTTGTGACCTGGGCCTGACTTGGGTTGTGAAGCCAAAGGAAAATAATTCTTTAGTAATGTATGTCGTAATCTAATTTTCACTTCGTGCTCACATACCCAGTAGCAAGTTCCGTTCAGCGTGTTATTAGGCACAGTATTTTGGATTTTACGCTACAAATGCCACACTAGTAAGTGGTCAAATCTTACCTCGGTGTACATGGTGCGACAATTTAATTCCCGGAATAGTCGCAGCGTGTCGCTGGGGTGCTGAGTTAAGCAAACTCGTGTACTCAAGCACGTTTCGACGTGTTCCAACTTGCGTTTACATGAGCCACAGACCAAATGAGTCGTTCTTTCCCGAGCAGCGGAGGAAGCACTCCTTGTGCGTGGTATACGGTTGGCGGAAAAATGAGTGACAAGAATCTGGAGCAGTGGATAAGCATCAAATTTTCTGTGAAGATTTGTAAAAGTGCTAGTGAAACATTAGCCCTGTTAACAGTGGCTTATGGTGAATATGCTATGAAGAAATCGAGTGTTTTTGAATGGCACAGGAGGTTCAAAGAAGGGCGAGAAGATGTGCAAGACGATCCAAGAATTGGGCAGCCAAAAATGCAAAGGACAGGTGCAAATATGGGAAGAGGACGAACCTTGGTGCGCCCAGATCGAAGACTGGGTGTGAGAGTAATAGCAGAAGAAATGAATATGAATAGGGAAACAGTGCGGCAGATTGTAAAGGAAGATTTGGGAATGAGAAAAATTTCCGCAAAACTGGTGCCTCGAATCTTGACACATGACCAGAAACTACGTCTGCTTCACATTCATCTGATCTTTTACGGAATGCAGAGATGTTTGATAGGGTTATTACCGGCGATGAAACTTGGTGTTTTCAACACGACCCGGAAACAAAACGACAGAGCATGCAGTGGAAAACACAGAATTCATCTCGGTCGAAAAAAGCACGCATGTCTCGGTCGCAGGCCAAGGCCATGTTTGTGTGTTTCTTTGATTACAAGGGGATAGTTCACTATGAATTCATCGCACAAGGACAAACGGTAAATCAACAGTGTTATTTGGGAGTGCTGACAAGGTTACGGGAATCTGTTCGGAGGAAAAGACCCGGACTCTGGCCTGATAATTGTATTCTCCACCGTGACAATGCTACTGCGCATGATGCGTTAAGATTTCGCGAGTTCCTGGCTAAGAACTCCATTACAAAAATGGACCATCCACCTTATTCACCTGACTTAGCCCCCTACGATTTTTGGCTCTTTTCAAAATTAATTAATGCCCTGAAGGGACAAAGATTTGCTGACCTTTCTGACATCCAACGCAACGTGAAAACATTACTGCGAGGTATTCCGGAAAATGATTTTCAAGATTGTTTCCGGCAGTGGCACTATCATCTTACGAAGTGCATAGCTTCACAAGGAGAGGATTTCGAAGGCGACAGCAGCCACTAATGCACAGGTAAACAAATTTTGTTTTCACAGGTCCATTCCGGGAATTAAATTGTCGCAACTCGGGCATCGCCTGGACAGTGAGATGATATCTGTTCTTGGTGAGGTATTACTAGAAAGAGCTGCCACGATAGATTTCAAGTGTCGGTCGGTCAAGCGATATCGGTCTTTAGGCACGTTCGCAAAACTGCAAAAAGCGAATATTAACTTCTTCGTGTCTGTCTGTCCGTCCGCATGCAACAGTTAGGCTCCCGCTCGATGAATTTTTATGAAACTTTATATTTGCATACACAGTGCGGTCCAAAAGTTTTAGGACTGATTTTTTAAAAATCGAAGACACATACCTCCATTGACATATACACAGGCTTTTGCTTGGTCTTACATTTTCTGAAAAGCTGCCGAAAATTCATCTTTTTGGACCTTATTTAATTCATCAGTTACGGCTTCTTGGATATCAGCAACATCCGCAAAGTGGAGTCCTTTTAACTTCATTTTCAACTTGGGGAACAGAAAATAGTCTGGCGGTGGGATGTGATTCGATCTTCCCCTTGCTCAGGTGTCAAGGAGTGTGGAACAACACGTGCACACAACTTTCTCTTTCCCAAACCCTCTTTCAGAATCCGAAGAACTAGTCTTGGTGATGTTCCAAAATTCTGCTATCATTCTTGATGCGATTCAACGGTCATTTTTGACCAAATCAGCAACAGCAGTAATGTTTACTTCAGTTCGAGTAGATTTTGGACGGCCACCTCTCTTATCTTCTACCAGCTCCCTTCCGTCTCGAAATCGAGAATACCGCCTAAACACGTTTGATCGGTTCAGGGCCTAATTCCCATAAGCCTTTTGCACCAATACTCGTGTTTCTGTCGCAGATAAACCAGCTTTGAAACAAAATTTTATGGCAACTCTGTTCCTTTCCGCCATCCATGAGGTATAAAGAACACTGACTTCACAAGACAAGTTATAACTGGTACACAGTCGAAGATAAACAAACGAAACTCAGTGTGTGAACGGATGTTTTTTGATAGCACTTCGTTTGTGGGTTGGCCGATAGATCGTTCTAGTTGTTATTAAAAAAATCAGTCCTAAAACTTATGGATCGCACTGTGTATCTTTCGAAAATCTGTCGAGAAAATTAAGTTTCATTAAAATCCGACAAAAATAATGGATTCTTTACATACAGACCTATGTATACTTACAGCATTTCGCTCAGTTCTTCTTAGAAGAAGAAATGTTTCAGAAGAAAGCTATTCAGATAATCTTATCACACATTTTACGTCACAATATTGCTTGTACCGTGCATATATATCAAGTTATTATCTGTAAACTGATACAACACTACACACATGAAACGGTTCAAAAATTCCTATACAGTTAAGCTACATTCCAACAGATTGCGGTGGATGCCACCACCATTAGCAGGGAAGTCCAACTCCACGAACCACAACACCGGTATTGTAACTTGTCTAACTTGTGCATGATAAGATATTTTACACTAGCGGTGTTTTGTTTTGTGGAGTTGGACTTCCCTGATGATGGTTGTGGCCACCACCAAAACATGTTGGAATACAGTTTTATCGTATAAGAATATTTGAACCATTATACATGCATAATGGTGGAATAATTTTATATAACACATTTTATATTCAATAACTCCCCCC
>JGI20166J26741_11755251_pt1 | contig 10470 bp, 3 predicted proteins | sample TergutCu122P5_FD_26741 | JGI IMG/M metagenome (IMG submission 26741) | reverse complement strand
CTGCAAATGGGTAGACACCCGGTGGCAGTGGTCATTTAACATGTTACATATGCACGGACTATGGAGGTTAATTATCTAGATTTAGTTGGGGAGGGCTACACGTCATATTATATTAAAATAAAAAATATTACAATAAAATAAAAAGAATACCGGTTCCTTTAAAACAGCCATTGAAAAGTGAATCATATTTCTGGGTCCCTGATGATTTAGAGTTGTGCCTAACTGCACCCACCATTCCATGCATTATGGGTTGTTGTTACATTCAGCGGAATATAAAAGTGTTTCTTTCCAAAAACCCGGTATATTTAAATGTGAACCTCTCTCCATCACATTATTAGCCGATACAGATTTATTAAAGCGACTGCAGCATTACTAGGAGCTGCGCCATTCGCTTCACAAGTCTTCAAATAAGCAGCTGCCTGTCTAATGCAGACCGTGATTGTAAAGTTACCGAGAGGTGCTACGGCAAACAGTGAGTGCATCAAATATGGGGTTACCGATATGAGATGTTCTTACAAGTAACAATTTCACAACTGGCAAGATCTAAAACACACTGTATGTAATAGCGGTCTGATGTCACATTCAAAATCACTGCCATTAAATTTCAGCTACATCTGTCAATATAAATTTTATCACTTATGAGTGTGCTGCTTACAGATCTGAGAAGAAAGAAACTGCAAAAGTGTGATCATAACGGCAATATCTGTGAGGAAATAAATGAATTACCATTTGCCAATTTGTGCAACCGCCATCAATGTAGTGACACCATATTTTTTAACATTGCTTAAAGCAGCACCTCTTTCGACAAAAATATTCATTGCTTCCAGATTGCCACTTGCAGCTGAAATATGTAGCGGTGTACTTTCATCTGTGTCTTTCACTTTAACAGACATTCTTTTATCCAGTATTAAAATGATAATATCCACAATAACCAAAGCTGAAACCAAGTGAAATACAGTCATATTTTTAAAGCTGCAAATATTATTATCAACGCCTAATATTATGAGGAAACAAAGGATTTTTAATTTGACACACAAAGCAGCCAAGTTCAATTGAGCGTCATCATTGACATTAGATTTGTTTAAAGTTATATCTCTTTGTACCAAAGTTTCCTTTGGTCCCACATTGCTACATTTAACAAAAATATAAAGCGATGTGAGATCTGTGTATTGGACAATTTGATGGAAATTTATTTCCTAGTAATACCTTGAAAATATCCCCATTACCCAAAGCTGAAGCCAAGTGAAGAGTAGCGTTGTTTTAAGCGTCACAAATAGGTATACCAGCGGCTATTTTTGTGAGGTAAAGAATTATTTCTCTCCGGCCCTTACAAGTAGCCAGAGTCAGTGGAGTTTCACTAAATCTATTGGTGTAGTTTATAGCAGCAACTCTTTCAACCAAACTTTATTTGCTTCCAGATGGTCAAAATAAGAAGAAATATGTAGCGGTGTATAGTCATCTGTTTTGGTCAAGTTAAATGACATTATTCATCCAGTAATTACCTGATAACATCCACACAACCAATTCAGCAGCCAAGTGCACAGCAGTGTTTTTGTTGGCTTTACGAATATTAATATCAGAGCCCATTCTTGTGAGGTAAAGAAATATTTCTAATTAGCCATTTTATGCAGGCAGATAGAGTGTTACCATATTTATTATTGTAGTTTATTGCAGCACCTCTATTGGCCCAAGTTTTCGTTTCTTCCAAATGGCCAAATTGAGCGGAAATATGTAGCGATGTAGATTTGTCTGTGTAGGTCAAGTTAACAGACCTTCCTTTATCAAGTAGTAACTTGATAATAATCAAACTACCCGATTCGGCAACTAAGTGAAGAATAGTGTTGTTGTTCGCGTCACGATTATTAATATCAGCGCCCATTTCTATGAAGGAACTAAAAATTTCTAATTTGCCGCTGTATGCAGCCATCATCAGTGGAGTGTCATCATCACTGTTAGTGTTGGTTATAGCAGCACCATTTTCAACCAAAGCATTCCTTATTTACTAAAGGCCAAATAGAGCAGCAACATGTAGCGGTGTAGAGTCATCTCGGTTCGTCAATTTTAAAATACTTCTTTATCCAGCAGTAACTTGATAATACCCACACTACCCCATTGCCCAACCAAGTAAAGAGTAGTGTCTTTGTTGTCGCCACAAATATTAATCTCAGTGCAAATTTCTGTGAGGTAATGAAATTTTTCTAATTTGCCAATAAATGTGTTGAGTTTCACAGTATTTTGTTAATAGAAGCAATTCTTTCAACCAAAGCTTTCGTTACTTCCAAATGGCCAAATCGAGCTGAAATATGTAGCGGTGTAAATAGGATTTATTCATTCATAACTTAACAATATCCACACCACACGAAACTGTGGCATAGTGAAGCGCAGTGTCTTAAGAATATTAATAACAGCGCCTATTTCTTGAGGAAACGAAAGGTTTCTAAATTGCCGCTGTAGGCAGCCAATGTCAGTGGAGTGTCACTATTAATATATTAGTGCTGTTTATAGCAGCATCTCTTCCAACCAAAGAGTTCGTTGCTTCCATTTGGTCAAAATGTGCAGAAAAATATAGTGGTGTGTCGGCATACGTGTTTGTCAAGTTAACACGCATTCTTTTATGCAGTAATAACTTGATACTATCCACACTACCCGAAGCTGAAACCAAGTGAAGAACAATGATATTGTTAGAGTTACGAATATTAATATCAGCTCAAAATACTGTGATGTTTAGAAAGACTTCTCTTTTGCATGTTATGCGAACAGTATCAGTGGAGGGTCGCCGTATTTATTAGTTTTGTTTAATGTAGGTCCTCATTCGACAAAGCTTTCCTTACATATAAATTGCCAAATTCAACTGAAACATATAAACGATAAATACATATGTGTTGGTTCAGTTAACAGATGTTTATTTACCTCATACTGCCTTCGTGATATTAACACAATTCGATTCTATAATCAAGTGAAAATTAGTGCCATTTTGGGGGTTAGGAATATTTTATTAACACCTATTTCCGTAAGGAAACGTAAGACTCTTAACTTGCCATTTCGAAGAGCCACAATTAGTGGAGTGAGGCCATATTAATTGGCGTTGTTCAAGTCAGCACTTCTTTAGAAAGAAACTTTCCTTATTTCCAGATTGCCACAATCGGCTGAAATATCTGTGGATTTTCGTCATCTATGTTGGACAATATAATATACGTCCTTTTACACAGTATTAACCTGATAATATCAACACTAAACGCTACAGCAGGAAAGTGTACTTTACTGTTGATTTTGGTATAACGAACAGAAACATTAGCGCTTTTTACTGTGAGAAAGCGAAGGTCTTCTAATTTGCCATTAGAGAATTCACCGTCCGTAGAGTGTAACAAAATTTATTAGCATTGATAAAGCAGCATGTATTTCGAAAAAGAGTCTTCGTTTCTTCGAAATTGAAAAATGCAGTTGTAAAAGTAGCGTAATAACAGACGTTCACTTCTCTATCCACATTAATTGAGAAAATTTCCAACTGAAAAAAGTTGTTTTTAACGTCATGAATAGTAATATCAGCAACTAATTTTGTGAGGTAAAGAAATACATAATTTGCCAAATTATGTAACCAAACTCAAATATGTGTCACTACCTACATCAGTTGGTTTAAAACAAAATATTTTATACAATAGTTTCGTTGTTTCTAAATTGGTACATTTCAATAATAGTTGTAGCGAATTGAGATTAATTGTTAGTCAATTTAATTTATATCCCCTTATCTAGACTTGACTTGAAATTCTCCACGATATCCTAGGATGAAGCCAAGTAAATATTAGTGTTGTTTTAAGCTTCACAAATGGAAAAATCCAAGTGAAGAACAGTGATCTTGTTATCATTACATATCAGCGCCTAATTCCTTCAGGTAACGAAAGATTTCTAAATTGCCATTGTAAGGAGCAAACATCAGTGGAGTGATACCATATTTTTTGTGAGGTAACGGATGATTTATAATTTGCCTCTGTATGCAGCATCCATATTTAATATTTAATAGTGTTGTTTATAGCAGCACCTCTTTCAACCAAAATTTTCGTTGCTTCCAGATGGCCAAATTCAGCAGAAACATGTAGCGGTGTGTTTCATTTGTGTCGGTCAGGTTAACAGACCTTCCTTCATCCAGTAATGACTTGAAAATATCCACACTACCCAAACGAGCAGCTATGTGAAGAGTAGTGCCGTTTTGGCGTCGCAATTATTATCAGCTCCTTTTTCCTTGAGGTAACGAAACAATTCCAAATTGCCTTTTAGAGAAGCCACCGTGAGAGGAGTTTCACCATATCTATTAGGTTTGTTTATAGCAGCACCTCCATCAACCAAACATTTCGTTGCGTCTAGACTGCAACTTCCAGCAGAGAAATGAAGCGGTGTAGAGTCATATTTGTTGGTCAAGTTAACAGACATTCCTTCATGCAGTAAAAACTTGATAGTATCCACGTTTCCCGATTCAGCAGCGCGGTGAAGAGCAGTGTTGCCTTTGTCGTCACGAATATTAATATCAGCGCCTCTTTCTGTGAGGTAACGAGAGATTTCTAATTTGCCTCTGTATGCAGCCCTCATCAGAGGAGTGTTACCATAATTATTAGTGTTGTTTATACCAGCACCTCTTTCAACTAAAATTTTCGTTGCTTCAAGATGACAAAATTCAACAGAACGATGTAGCGGTGTATTTTCATATGTGTTGGTCAAGTTAACAGACATCCCTTCATCCAGTAATAACTTGATAATATCCACACTTCCCCATTCAGCAGCGTGGTGAAGAGCAGTGTTGTTGTAGGCGTCACGAATATTAATATCAGCGCCTCTTTCTGTGAGGTAACGAAAGATTTCTAATTTGCCTCTGTATGCAGCCCTCATTAGAGGAGTGCTACCATATTTATTTGTGTTGTTTATACCAGCACCTCTTTCAACTAAAACTTTCGTTGCTTCAAGATGACAAAATTCAGCAGAACGATGTAGCGGTGTATTGTCATATGTGTTAGTCAAGTTAGCAGACATTCCTTTATCCAGTAATAACTTGATAATATCCACACTTCCCGATTCAGCAGCTAAGTATAGAGCAGTGCTGCCTTCGTCGTCACGAATATTAATATCACCGCCTTTTTCTATGAGGTAACAAACGATTTCTAATTTGCCTCTATATGCAGCACGCATCAGTGGTGTGCTACCATATTTATCTGTGTTGTTTATTGCAGCACCTCTTTCAACCAAAATTTTCGTTGCATCCAAATTGCCAAAATGTGCAGAAATATGTAGCGGTGTAGAGTCATTTGTGTTGGTCGAGTTAACAGACATTCCTTTATCAAGTAATATCTTGACAATATCCATATTACCCGATTCAGCAGCTAAGTGAAGAGCAGTGTTTTTTTCGGCGTCACAATTATTAATATCAGCGTCTACTTCCTTGAGATAACGAAATATTTCCAAATTGCTTTTTAGAGCAGCCACCATGAGGGGAGTGTCACCACATTTATTAGTGTTGTTTATAGCAGCACCTGTTTCAACCAAAAGTTTCGTTGCTTCCAGATGACCAAATTCAGCACAAACATGTAGCGGTGTAGAGCCGTCTGTTTCGGTCAAGTTAACAGACATTCCCTCATCCAGTAATAACTTGATAATATCCACACTTCCAGATTCAGCAGCTTGGTGAAGCGAAGTGTTGTTTTTGGCGACGCAATTATTAATATCAGCGCTTATTTCCTTGAGGAAAGGAAAGATTTCCAAATTGCCTTTTAGTGCAACCACCATGACGGGAGTGTCAACATATTTATCTGTGTTGTTTAAAGCGGCACCTCTTTCAACCAAAATTTTCGTTGCTTCCATGTGGCCACATTCAGCTGAAACAAGTAGCGGTGTACAGCCGTCTGTGTCGGTTAAGTTAACAGACATTCCCTTATCCAGTAATAAATTGATAATATCCACACTTCCCGATTCAGCCGCGTGGTGAAGAGCAGTTCTGCATTTGTCGTCACGAATATTAATATCAGCGCCTATTTCTGTGAGGTAACAAACGATTTCTAACTTCCCTCTGTATGCAGCCAACATCAGTGGTGTGGTACCATAGTTGTGAGTAATGTTTATTGCAGCACCTCTTTCAACCAAAATTTTCGTTGCATCCAAATGGCCAAAATATGCAGAAATGTGTAGCGGTGTGTTTCCATATGTGTTGGTCAAGTTAACAGACATTCCGTTATCCACTAATGTCTTGATAATATCCACGTTACCCGATTCAGCAGCTAAGTGAAGAGCAGTTCTCTTTTTGGCGCTACATTTATTAATATCAGCTCCTATTTCTTTGAGGTAACGAAAGATTTCCGAATTGCCTCTTAGAGCAGCCACCATGAGAGGAGTGTCACCATATTTATTAGTGTTGTTTATAGCAACACCTCTTCGAACCAAAATTTTCGTTGCTTCCAGTTGACAAAATTCAGCAGAAATATGTAGCGGTGTATTGCCAAATGTGTTTCTCAAGTTAACAGACATTCTTTCATCCAGTAATAACTTGATAATATCCACACTTCCTGATTCAGCAGCTAAGTGTAGAGCAGTGATGCCTTCGTCGTCACGAATATTCATATCACCGCCTCTTTCTATGAGGTAATGAACGATTTCTAATTTGCCTCTGTATGCAGCCCTCATCAGTGGACTGTTACCATATTTATTAGTGTTGTTTAAAGCAGCACCTCTTTCAACCAAAGCTTTCGTCATTTCCAGATGGCCACATTCAGCAGAACGATGTAGCGGTGTATTGTCGTATGTGTTAGTCAAGTTAACAGACATTCCCTTATCGAGTAATAAATTTATAATATCCACATTACCCAATTCTGTAGCCCAGTGCAGAGCAGTGTTGTTGTTAGCGTCACGAATATTAATATCAGCGCCTCGATTAACAATAAATCTAACAACTTCCACTTGGTCGCAATATGAGGCCCTATGGAGAAGAGTACATTTCTCATTGAGATTTTCAGAAACCTCTACAAGTGCATTCACCTGAATTCCACATTCCAGCATGAACTCCAGCAGGTGTATGTGCCCTTTTGTGGCACATTCCCACAAAGCTCTCTGACCCCATTCCTGGGATTCACTGTTACGTCTAGTCAGCACAATGTCTTCAGGATTTGCACCATTCTGTAACAAAATATCCATAGCCATCCACGATTTCGTTCTGTCAGCATATCTCAGGGGTGTCCATTTCAGTACTGCATCTGATTTGTTGACGTCAATAACTGGGAATGACAGGAGTTCTTGGATATATGGGCTATTGTAGGAGGCTGCCAAATGCAAGGCTGTTCTACCACCTTTGTCTAAAGTGTTTATATTTACATCTGTTTTCTTCTTCAGAATTTCCTTGAAAGCATGGATGTCATTGTTCAACACGGATCCATGAATTTCGGAATCGTTTGCAAGAATTCGATCAAAAATGTTCCTTGTGACCTTGTTCGTGCAGTTGAAGAGAAAGTTTGAAATGAATTCCTCACACTCTCTGAAATTATCTGTAAACCATTTAGCAGCAAAATATTCTGCAAAACATCGATGAATAAAAAGCGGTTTTCCATTCCTAATTTCTCTTATTATTCCAAACTGTTCTGCCATACCAATTTGTAGGAAATTCTTCGCCTTCTTCATGACTTTGGTATATAATGCTCCGTGAAGCCCGTTTAATTCATGTTGGGAGAACAAGTGAATTAACGCTGAGGTCATGTGTCCCCTTAAAAAAATTTCTTTTTCTCTCTTTACCTTTGGTTTTGAAGTGTCCATTTCATTCTTCTCTCTGAAATAAATTTGGAATTTCTTTTCGGTAAACTTATGGAACAAGTCAAGTAAATTGAATTTTTCCGGTAGTTTAAATTCTCCCCTGCAGCAATATATTTTAACTTCGTTAACGAAGGCTTCACCTAACATCATTGTTTGTAAGGGGATGCTGGTAAATTCCCTATCCTGGTCACTGAAGTTTTGTGAGCATAAACTGAGTATTTTTTTCGCTAACATTTCCAGAATTACTTGGTTGGATATTTCAGTAACTTCACTCCAGTACTGTTTCAAGAATTGGATTTGATTTTCTGATGTGAAGGGCTGTAATGTAAAAGCAAATTTTCCCACAGTATCCTCCAATTCCTGCCGGCAAGAAAAACGAGATGCAATCCAAATCTCTGAGGACGTTTCATTTCTGATTGTCCTTATTAACATCTCGACTTCACGACTGTAATCTGGACTTATTTCATCAAAGCCATCTAATAATATAACAATTTTTCCTGTTTGTTCCAAGGCTTGTAGGAATATTTCTTTTGTAACTTCCAAGGCATCCTGTTTAGTTGAATGAGCAGCACTCCATAGAAACAACTTGCACTTGTCGATACATTTGTGTTCAAAATCAATATCTTCCAATTCTTTTGTGTATTCATTCAGGTTTATTCTTAATACCCAAACCGAAGGTTTCCATTTCTTGAGTTCATGTGCCATATAGGAAAGGAACGTGGATTTCCCCATACCAGGTTCAGCTACCAATAACATTGTTCTGTCTTTGTGTTCCACTACATTTTTCATAACATATTTCTCACATTCTCTTTTGTCAGTGTACTTCTCACATATTTTGTCGTCAATATACTTGCGGATAACATCAATATTACAGTTCGAGTACTTCCATAAGAAAGAACCTCCTTCCACATGTATCCAATGTACATTTCTAAGCTGCTTTCTCAGTTCCCTAATTTCACTGCATGGACTTTTGTTTCCAAGAATAATGTATTTTACTTCTTCGGGTTTTATATTTTGTCTTTCCTCAATATAAGTTTTCATATTCTCCAATTCAGCGCTGAAACCAGACTTAAAATAATCAGAAACAATCTTGAAATTATGACATCTTTTTCTCTCATCGTATACAAATTCACATATTTTCTCGCCAGCAGGTAAGTACTTTTTTAGCCTGTCCGCCTGTAAACCAGAGACAGCAAATGTAATCGCATAGTCTGTTCGCTTCAAAATGTCTTCCTTCAGATACACTTGATGTTGCAGTACTCGCGGTACATAGTACTTGGGATGGTCACCCAATTTTCTGCCGACACTCAGTTCATGTTCATTGCTCAACAGAATGGATATTACGTCAGAGTCCAAAAGTGCTTTTATTCTGTCCGGAGGATCTGTACCTACCAGTGTCGAGAGTGCGACATTTGTTCCTTGAAAGTTAACAGGTCTTTCCAATATTTGCATTTGTGACTTTTCGTCCAAATCCGAAATGTCACAATTGTCTTCAAAGTTCTTATAAATAAATCTTAATGTATCTTGGAAAACTAAACCCTTTTGTCTTGAGGAAATGAGGATCAGCTTCTGTTGAAATTTTTTCAAAACATCCACAAAAGGATTTCCTATATTTTCGTCAGAATTATCTAAGCCTTCTTCACAGTCAACTAACTGCTGCAAAATATCCAACACTGTTTCTGCTACATTGCCATCAGTGTCACAGTCAACTACCAAGACGTCACTCCACTTGCAAGGCCACAATTTTTGGATTTCCTTCCTTTTATTCATTAAGGACTTTTTACCAATGAATAATGAATTCATGTAACCAAAGTTGTTTAGAGCCTGATAAGTTTTCAATTTCTGTAAAATACGAACTTTTGAGTTGGTGAAAATGTTTAAGACAGTATTCTGTTTTATGGCATCTGACAATTTCTGTACGTGCTGCCGATTGAAACGTACACCATATCCAACAATGTCTTGAATTTCAGGTTCTGATATTTCCTGTATGTCAGTAATTATGTATTTCTGTACCTCTTGCCATAGTTCTGAATTGTCATTTAGCCATACAACATCCCCATCTTTTTTGCACCACTCAGAAAAGCTTTCTTCAAACTTTGTGTAAATGTAATTTGCAACTGATGGTGACGCTTTACAAGCTTCCTGTAGTTCTTTTTCAATTAACCACTTCAAGGATACTTCATTTGATTGACTATGAAATATTTTAACTTTGCTCAGGAATTCTGTGTATAAGGTAAAATCACATTTTGATACTTCCTTGATCAAACTGGTTACGTAATTTTTGTTCAGGTTTGATTTCAGACTGTTGAGTTTCCCTAATATCGCTTTGTTGCTGACAGAATTTCGAAATTCCTCTATCTTCAATATAATATCTTTATTCACAGAAACTCCCCCCTTCAACAGATTGTCCAATTCTCTAATAAGTTCGTGATATTTTGAAAGCTCAACAAAAAATCCAAAAATATCTTTGTCATGTGTTTCATCAAAAGTTATGTACTTCCCTTTCTCTTTTCCTGAACTCAGTATGCTTAATGGGTCAGAGTCTCCGCCTTTGAGAGGGGAATTACTTTCTATCTTTCCATTGGTGTATATTACAAACTCAAAGTCAACAATTGAGCCATACTGTTCCTTACTGCGGTCTGTATGACCGTTGTTTTTAATTTCACAGAATGACTTAAAATATTTCAACAAACT
>JGI20166J26741_11755029_pt1 | contig 10472 bp, 7 predicted proteins | sample TergutCu122P5_FD_26741 | JGI IMG/M metagenome (IMG submission 26741) | reverse complement strand
CACCTTTGTTTCATACGCACTTCCATGTCAGACGCCATTTTGTCAGACTGCCCCTCTGCTGTCATCTGTCGCACGGCAACGAAATTTAACGGAATATTGGTGGGCCAACATAATAAAATAGGAGGCATTAATTTTGGAGCGGCCCTCGTATATGGTGTTTCTGGTGTGTGTATCTGCTTTTGTTGTGTAATATTCAGAGTTCCTTCTTTTTCGTGACTGATATGCAATCATAATGTTTTTTTACATACAAATGCAGAGTTATAATACAAGGAAGGCCGAAGTTGGTTTTTAAAAATGCGGACTTGCAATGGGAAGGATAAAGGAGTTAATGGAAAACTAATTTTTTGCAATGTTACAAATAACATATATTGACAGTACTGCGACAATTCAGATACAGTGAAGGTAATTTAAGACACTGCCACTTATTTATTTTCCTCAAATGGTAAAAAGTTTTGTCTCTAATGTGTCTGTTGAGTTTTAAATGTGCAGGACATCTCACACTGTGTATACGCAATAAAGAATGTATAGGATGGAACCAAAATTTAAAGTGACCTGAAGGAGGGTAGCATACATGTCACAAACTGTCATTGATAGAAATAGCAATGCTATATGCATGATGCAGAGCATAGTTCAGAATGGCAGAAGTTTACTTGACATTTGAGCATCACAAATTAATTTTGGTGTCTTACTACTGAAAATTTGAAAATGTGTGTGATCTGCATTGGGGATCATCTTCACCCATGGCACATGGCACACAACCATTCTCCCAGATCATTGTTTGAGTGTCTTGCAGAGTACTTTCGGTCTCATATTTATCATGATTTTTGAATAGTGAAGTCATTTTGGAGGCTCAGGTGCTAATTTACATCTGAACAATATTTACTCCCCAGTGCTGTTGCTGCTGTTGTGCTGTTCCACAGCTGCTCATCACTTCTGGCACCCCATCATCTGTGATCTGAGTGGGTGGCCTGTGATCACACTGTTTATAAATACCTTAGTCTTTAATTTGGAAATGAGTCCAGTTTAGCAATGCATAGTTGGCTGCTGTGATTTTACTCAGCAGTGTTCAAAATAAATTGCAAATAAGTAACAAAGTAATACTTTTCTGTGATGTACCTGTGCCACGAAATATTGGCTGGTTCCAAAGACACAAAACATTTACTGAGGAAAGAAATAAAAATTTATTGCCTGATGAAGTAACAAGACCCATTATATTTCATTTCAAAGGAAAACAACTTTAATGGCAGGTTTCAAAATACTCACCACATCGTACCCTGGCAATGTATTAGTCCTTTCCTTCGTGATACATTCTCAGTAGAGAGTTGTAAAAGTGCACCTTTTGGCTGTCCATGTGTAGCAACAAGGACCATAGAACAGATTATAATGAACCTTAATAGCAGTAGCTGTTTGTTGATTTTGTACTTTATTGTCATAAAGATTTTTTTACACATTTTAACAGGTACGTTGACTTAGATGATGACATGTTTCAAAGCATACATACAACACACACATAAAATCCTATACCATGTAATTTGCTGTTCTTGAATGTGATAAGTTTCTGTTACATGATGGTTTTGGGCTTTGTGTTTGTGGTGATGGAGTTGATGTTTCTTATTCTGTGAGGAATTATGTTTGAAAGTGAACACATGTTGACAGGTTTTGAAGTATGACATATCATGATTCTGGTTCTAAGTAGTGATTTGAGAGACACCTTATTGAAGCTCTTGAATTTTTATGGTGTATTGTAGCCTGTAAGGAGGCCTTCATTATCACCTCCACCAGAGAGCAAAGTGTCATGGGAGGAATATATATCAAGTGAACCTGGAAACCATCCAACATTAGGGCGAAATCTGGTATACAAAGAATCCAGCAAAGCATTCAAGGCTACTGTTGCTATGGTAAGCTAAAATGAGATAAATATAGTAGTGATTGTCTCTCTTTGGAGTGTATGCCACATTAGGTATTTGCTGTATTTGTGAATTATATGGAGAAAAGAGGTGGAATTACCGTTTTCTTGCACATGTAGTTGTCATTTTATAAATCAGAAATTTTTTATTGTCTGTTTGAGGTGTACCTCCTGAATCCATTTCTGTACATCCTGCCCTTGTGACATGCTATTGAAATTGTGTTTGTATCATGAAATTTCATATTTCTCCATTGACTTGCTGGTTATAAGTGGCTATGCATCTGTTTGGAAACATTTTATTCCACAGTTTTAATGAAAACACATTTTTCTATCCATCAAAAATACTACGGGACACACAAAAATAAATGTAATAAATTAGATTGTTGGAAATATCAGCTACCCCACATACCATACCCCACTTCACTTAAACAACCACATGTGCAGTCTGAATTTTGTAACAGATAATTGGCAGAATTTGTTGTTTCACATTTCGTGGTATGTTTATCCAAACTTTCCATAAGGGCAAATTTATGTTGGTTATTTACCTTTATAATAATGTCATATCTTACATATGGATGAAATTCTGTAAGCCATCCTTGTCATGGAGGCATACACTGACAAAAGTGTATGATGTACATTTTCAGAGTCCTGACTTTCCACTGTCTGTGGATATGTTACTGAATGTGCTGGAAGTTATTGCTCCTTTTAAACACTTTAGCAAGCTGAGAGAGTTTGTTCTTATGAAGCTACCTCCAGGCTTTCCAGTGAAAATAGGTAAGAGTTATTTATTTTCATTTGATTGCTTTAGCTTTCTTTCGTGGCTGAAGCACATCTGGTAGTTGGGCTGGTGTTAGCCATGTAAAGGCACTGAATGGATGCTGAGTTACTGCACTCCCTAGACAAAAGAAGTAATATGCCAACATAATTATTGTGTCATACAGTGACATTTATTTCATGTTTAGGCATTTTTAGTTGTTCAAGTAATTGTGTCCTTGGGTTATATGTTTTGAGTAGACATGATATTGTAGCATAACAGGAGCTTATGTCTATCTCCATTTTAATGTAGCTTTGCTTTAAACATCTTAGATATGTCACATACATGTGCAGTATATGAACAGGCATGGTTATGAGGACATATGTGCAGTGTGTGGACAGACATAGTCACGAGGACAGGACACTTATTTGTGCAGTGTGTGGACAGATATGGTCATGAGGACAGGGCACTTATTTGTGCAGTGTGTGGACAGACACGGTCATGAGGACAGGACACTTATTTGTGTAGTGTGTGGACAGACATGGTCATGAGGACAGGACACTTGTTTGTGCAGTGTGTGGACAGACATGGTCATGAGGACATGACACTTATTTGTGCAGTGTGTGGACAGACATGGTCACGAGGACAGGACATTTATTTGTGCTTTGTGTGGACAGACATGGTCATGAGGACAGGACACTTGTTTGTTTGCAGTGTGTGGACAGACATGGTCATGAGGACAGGACACTTATTTGTGCAATGTGTGGACAGGCATGGTCATGAGGATAGGACACTAGTCCACATGCACCCAGAATAAGAGAATTACACCAGATTTGCCCTCTTTGAACTTTGCTTCAAGATGTAATGCACCTTCCAACTTCATTTAATTAGAAAGAGGAGTGTGTGCATTACATAATTGAATAATTTGTTTTAATATCAGCATTACTGCAGGCAGTGTCATAGTTGCTTATGTCATCTGTTTTTTGTTCCAGATATTCCTATTCTACCCACTGTCACTGCTAAAATCACATTCCAGGAATTTGCATTTCGGAATGATATTAAAGCCGAACTGTTTGAAATCCCAGCACATTATATAGAAGATCCAACAAGGTAAGATAAGTGTGTTCATGTAACATCAGATGCTTGACTGTATAATTACAGTTTGGCTGTATGTGCTTGTCACTTTGCAAAATTTGGAATGACATATTTAACACTTTATTTTTTTTTCACATTACAGCTTAATATTTTTCAGTTTCATGCTTCCAGTTCATACAAACACATTATGAACTAAGAAGCTGCTGTTGGAATTATATATATGTATGTATGTGTGTGTGTGTGTATATATATATGATTGGCTTGCTTAACGTGATGTTTTGTATTGCATTACTGAAATTTTCTGTGTGGTAAGCATTGTGCAATATAATCTAGAGAGATTGACAGTGAAAACTAGAACAGTACTGGAATATCAAACAGATTTACACGTTTGGGATGTAGGTGTTGAATTGAGATTATGAGGAAATTAAATTCTTCTGTGTGTTCTTTAATATAATGATGTATATGCTGGTATAGTCTGACTGCTTTTGTAGCCTGGTTTTCGGATACCACCCAGGTATGGCAAAGCATGTCTGTTATGACTTACTACAGCTGTACCAGTTCTCTTTACTAGATGACCCAAACTTTGGGTCCTGTCAGCCTAGACAGTTTTTTTTTTTACATATACTTTAATAATATCCAATTGTGGCGAGGCCAAGTTAGTGTTCCACATCTTCCAACCCATTGATTAGAGAACCTTGCATTCACAGAAAGATAAACCTGAAGAATGTAATGAGGTTGTCTTGTTGTTAAACAGTTCAGTTGTATTTCATTTTTGCTATAGTCCATCTGTGTTAAAACAAACATTTTAACATATCAAGCTGAATGTTTCCAGTAATGCTTTCTTCTGTATAAATGGAAAGGTCCTCTCACATATTCCTGAAGTAGTCCACACAACATATTCACTCTTGGGTTACAGAATTCATGTGGCCCCAGATTTGATAGATGTGATGGAGGCACTCTTTGTTTGTAAAATTTGTTCAAGACACCCTCATCAGTTTCTTAAATCATGAAATTTAGTTGGGCACTCAGTTACTTTCATTTTAATGTCATGTGTATGTTGGATATGCTTGTAATTGCAGATACTTAGTACAGTACAGTTCTGGTGTACCAAGTTGCAGACTTCTGATAAGCATTGGGTTGATTTTTGTTCTGTGCACATATGACCCACTTGCTCTCTTCTTAAGTGTGTGGACGTGTGATGATTTCTGCTTCAAAATGCATCCTTTTTTTCTTTAATTCAGAAAACCAGTGATGAATTAGTTTTTCAGGTGGAAGTTTTCTTCTGTGTATATGTCAGAAGTTACATTTAATAGTAACTGTCAACTTGAACTTGTCATGGAATCATACTGCCTGTGGAGAGTGTGTAAGGCCACTGTCTATCACTGTAACATGTGCTTGCATGGACTAAAGCTTGATGTGCTGTTGATAATCATCATCATCACCACCATCATGATTTGCTTGTAGTTAAATGGATCAGAATGGAAGTATGTTATTTCAAAACATTTGTGATTAATAATTAATGCAGAAGAAAAGACGTGGTTGAATGGTGCTTATGCATGACACTGGTGGTTGCAGCAGTGTACAGATTTTGAAACATCTGCTGTAGTGGGGCTTGTAGCTTGTCAAAGTGTGGTTACATATTGCTTGGCTGGGATTTAACTGCCTTAGAGGTGCTGGAAAATTTTCTTTTCACCAGCATGTCCGGGATGGTTTTGGGATGTACCTACCCTCCTGTTCGATGGGTACCAGATGGTGGAGATCTTTCCTCAGAGGTAAACGCATCCAGAACATGAAGCTAGTGCTGAGGTCTGAGAATATATTGAGCATTCCCTACATGCCCCTTGTGCATATTGGTAGCATGCTCTTGGGTTCGTTAGTGCTGTGTTATATCCTTAACCTTGTAGATCTTGTAAATAGGATGTCATGTTATCCATTTACCTGGATTAGTGTTGTAGAGTAGGGTCTGATAAAACATTCATGGTAATTGAATCTAAATAATAATCTCTTGTAAGTACTGTCTCTGATATACTGGTACTACACAAAGACAGAGAAAGAGCGTTAGCATTGTGACAATGCATACTGTAGTTAAACTGCAGCTCCGTTTCGATTATGTAAACACAAAACTTGGTCTTTTACATTATTTTATTATTTATTTGGCAATGCTATCTGTGTCTAGGCTATATAGTGTCAATAATCGGTGATGAATACGGATATGAACCATAGGTGGAATGACGGTTAAAGGGGAAAGTGAAATACTAGGAGAAAAAAATAAGTGCCACTTTGTCCATTGTAAGTCCCAAGTGATATGTAAAACAAAGGTGTAGTAGATCTCCTTGTGTAAAAATAATGTGGTACACGTGAAGATTTTACAGTTCTCAGCTAATCATAAGCATATTTAAGACTTTATGAATGCCAGTATAATGTTTGTGCACATGTATCATGATCATGCTCTGGCCAAAAATGTGCTTAAATGAAGTCACTAAATTAGATATAGTAGATATACAGAGAATATTTTTTATAAGTGGACTGATCACGCCACCAGTCGCATGTAGCAGCATGTCATCCACGGTACAGAAAGATGTCCAGCAATAGAAAATAATTTCTTATTTGGTTTTTTATGGTTTTAAAGGTCAAATTTCATTGTCTGTGTTAACATATGAGACATGAAGTGCATGAATATATAACCACATTTATTTGCATGTATGTATATTTTTTAGAGGAATTTTGTACAAGAATGAATTATGTTGGAGGCTTGCTTTAGTTGCCCCCCCCCCTTTAATACAGAAGTTGGACATACATTAGCACCTATATAGCCTTACTGTAAGGTCAGCTGGACTTGCTTATGAGCATTATAGCTCTGATATGTTGGAGAGTGGCAGCCTGTGCTGTAACATGAAAGAATATTATAATTGGACAGAAAATGAAGTTAGCTAGTGTTGTACAGTGGTTCAACTCATGTTACTCGGTGTATCCCAGAAACTTTGTTGTGATTTTCTCATGCTGTCTGTGGTTGTAGATCTTGAAGGTCTGACATTACTAGGAATAAATCCTGTGTTTGACCTAAGTCCTGAGTCATTTCAGTTCACAAATTGAAAATCCTCCTTGGTCTTCTCTGTAATCACTTTACAAGAGTTTTCCCCACAAAAATCCTATACATATCTCTTGCTATTCCCATCTCAGTTACAGCCCTCTTTCTTTGTCACCTTCATAACACATGGATGATGATGTGTGAACTAGTAATTTATATTTATTTACTTTCATTTTTAAATCCCATTTATGCCCTTTGGCCAAGTTATTTTTGTAGAAGTCTGTAATTTTTATTCTGTGTGCTTCATTAAAAACTAGTGTACTGTATTATGTACACTGACTTTAAATTCACTCTTGTTTGATTGTATGTGTAGATGGCTATAGTTCTATATTCCACTACGTGTTCTGTGTGATGAATGCAGTATCTTAAACACAGGTTGTAATTTTGTTCGCCGCCGCTGCCACCACCACCACCACCACTTTTCATGATTGGTTTTCCAGCTTTTTATGTGGAGAATAGTCCTTCCATTACTTTTAACTTTTAAAGCAATAGCATTCATATGACAACCATTTTAAAACTGTGTAAGCAATAGTGCTGCTTCTGTAGGTGCATTCTTATCATGGCAGCTGACATGGGAGGCAGGCCTTGTATGCCGAAAAGCTGCTGTGCTCAGAGATACAATAAGAGAGGGACACTATAATGTTATATGATCCACCTGCAGTACTTTGACATGATGGTGGTTTTGGGAATTTGTGCACTGTAGGATGTATTTATGCAGAGTGGGTTCTGCAGCTGTTTTGAGTAATTTAAGCCCTATGCTTTTAAATTTAACTCAAAATTTTTGTGTTGTAAATAACTTTAGGAAGGTACAGAGCATATCTTACTATTTTTAAAATTCAAATGTAGATATTTAACAGTATTGATTCCTATGAATATAGCTTGTTGATCCCTAGTTCATGCAAAATTTGTGTGTAAAGCATCAAAAGTTGCTACAAAGTGCATAATTATATTCAAGTCTTAACTGTATATTGATAGGGGGAAATTAAGGTGTCCATGTAATTCATGTTTGTAAATTTTCTAGTCAAAATTATTTATATAATGCTGAGCACAGTTGTATTCTAAAAGGACTGTAAAATTGTATCATCTTCCGGGTAATTAATTTTAGGAGGTATTTTGTTTGCGAGATTTGAGGTGTTTGCAGCACTGATGTTGAATCAGTTTTTCTGGGCTGTTAACCTCAATAGCAGGCTTGTTGGTTCCTGACATTTTGAAGGAATGCACCTCTTAATTTTCATTGGCACATTCTTCTGGGTCTTCTTGACACTTGAAGATAAATGCAGCATATTTCTTCAGAACATCTGGAATCAGTAACCTTGCCACTTAATGTGACATCCCAGAAGACCTGAATGCTCAGGTACTTTATTTCTTTGTCATAATATATTGGTTCTAGGATTGTCTCATAAAAGTAATTAAAAACTCAGTGCTTTCAATTTACATTGCTTATTGTTATTGTTGGACACAACATATAAAGTCTTCTGGGTTGTTACAGCATGTTGACCAGTACATAGCCACCATTGGTTCAAAGGATCTTAGTGTTTTCATCTTTAGGGCGAAGAAGTTCCAAAAGAGTACTCACTCTTTTTGGACTGTTTGACCCTGTTTGTGAAGGCACTACAGTTTTTGAAAACATTGGTAACTGTTTACATGTTGACATGATGTAACTACACGGAAGACTTGATTCTTCAGCAGCATGGCAGTTGGAGCCTTAAATTTTGCAGTATTGGGAACTGTTGTCATTAACATAACACTGAGTAAGTAGAATATAAATAAATGATATTTGCTATAAGTTGCAGTATATAGTGGATCCATATATTCACATTTTGTGTCCATTCTTTGTGTGTTATAACTGCTACAGGAACAAACCAGCTTACAGAAGAAGTCCATCGTTTTTATCGGTTTAATCACACGTTCATCAGAAACCTTTAGATTTATTGTAAGGTATTCAGAGGTTTTAATCAGTTTATATGAAAGTTTCAGTTACTGTTTTTTTTTCTCATGTGAATGGAAGTTTGCATTTGGCATTACATATAAAGCAAAGTGTATTGTCAAGTGCAGTTTTTTTTCAAGTGAAAATTTTCAAGTTTTTAGAATGTCTTTTGGAGTGTATGTTAATGCAAATTTATGGAAACAGTATAACTTCATGGAAGCAGAATTTACATGTTTATTTTGCAGTATGTGTTCAAGATAATATGAGTTTATTGATCCAGATTAATTTTCTTGTAGTTTCTCACATGTGTTTTGCCTATGGAGTTTCCATTTCTAACATTGAATGTCTTCAATTTGCTTAGGTTTCCTGACTTATGACGATTTGATCAGTTGATGCTGATTGAGATTAGTTATCGTCGCCCTCTGATTAGAACCAATCACCACCTCCATCATCACATCTCTCGAAGTTTTCACCGTCATCACCTCCACCACAATAACCACCACAACCACAAGTCAGCAAACCCAGTACTGAAACATCCTACTGGTTGCAGAGTTCGCAGCACTATTACTAAACATAGTCACTATGGTACAAATGATGTCAATTATGAAAATGAGTTTGACTTCAACTGCAGCAGCATATTATCCATACAAGAAAATGTGGTCACAAGTGGCAGTGCTCGTAATAAACATGGTGTCAGTGCAGGTTTGGACTGTGGTTCTGCTTTATGTTTGATGAGATCTGGTACAAGTGGTGAATCACTGACTGCTGGAAGCAGTGCTGTCTGTGTTCCAAAATTTTGTGCTACAGGAAACCAGTCAGCATGTATTGGAAATCGAGATGTCAACGTTTGTCTGTCTCTTTCACACCAGATGGCTGTAGAGTTTCCGCTAACACTAAGCCTAGGCAGCAGCTACTCAAGTCACTGTGTCTTGTTTCTTGAGAAGGCCACTTCACCCTAAACTGCATGTCTTTTTATAAGTTTTTGCAGTAATATACACCTCCAGAGTACTGTGAAGTATTTGATGTTGACTAATTCATCCTGTTTTAAAATGCTCATATTTCCAAACACTCTTGAACATTTTTCCTCAAACTTTTGTTGAAGTCGTGGTCGTTAAAAGTTGAGTTAAATATGGTACCATGTTTCATTGTGATAAATACTTACATGTGTTCATTTCTGTTTCATCGTGTGATATTGTTGTTTCATATAAGTCGTAAGAATTACATTACACAGATATGTATTTGATTTTTTACCATTCTAAGTCTCGAGGAAGTTGAGCAATATGTAAACTGTTTATCTCTTTGAAATGCACACGTGTTTTGAAAATTATGGTTTGTTTTGTATATATTTTTACATAGAATTTTGTTGGACATTTGTGAAAAATGTGGACTTCAAACTGTGGTTAGGCCATACAGAGACAACCCATTGAAGGTGATTTTATGTGTACACCAGTATGTCATTATCTAAGAAAAGTAAGTAAAGTGTTAAATACCCATCTATTATCTACTTCTGATCAGAGAGTGCAGTAGGTAGATGCAAAGTAAAGCAAATGTAAGCATGGATGTTTTCCAAGTGAGAGTTTAAAACTGAGTCCACTGCTGTTGTGCTTGGTGCAAGTCCCAGTGAAGCGTTGGCCATTGTGTGGTGTCGTCATCCACAGCACTGTGGAATTGTGTGTGTGTGTGTGTGTGTGTGTGTGTGTGT
>JGI20166J26741_11754918_pt1 | contig 10472 bp, 5 predicted proteins | sample TergutCu122P5_FD_26741 | JGI IMG/M metagenome (IMG submission 26741) | reverse complement strand
AGATGTTGTATAATAGATGTACGGGTATTTATAAGTTTGGAAATATTACTTACCCTCGGCGCATAAGACGCAGGTCGAATTTAGGTCACATTTTTCGGGGTAAAAAGTGCGTCTTATGGGCCGGGAAATACGGTATTTAAGTTACAATCATTGGCGTAACTTGGGAGTGCGAGGAGGAGGGAATAATGATCCTCCAGTATTTTTTCTACATAAGAATATATTCTTTTTTTTTTTGGATACTGATTTGAAGAGTGGCAAATAAAAACAATAGAAATATTCTCTAAACAACAGTTTGGGTGGTATAGAGACAAAGAAGAAGAAAACCTGCATTTTACACAATGCAGAATATAGGCATCCTAACACTCGTAGATTTTGTCCCCTTCGCCCCCTCTCAATGTTACTAGGCAATTTGCACCTATGGTTGCAATGTTCCTTTGTAAGACTTTTACCAACTGGCCACTATATTCGAGTGTATTTTGTTTTTGTTCATGCCGCGTAAACTGAACATTTCTTCTACATTTTTAATTTATGGAACCTCTTATCTTTTATAATTGTAAATCATACCCAAAACCTAGTCTGCCTGACTGTGTTACACACCTATGACTTCATGTGCATAATTATTCTACCTCATATGTTGGTTACGTTGTAGATATAACCAGGAACCTTATATTTAATAAACATATGTATAAGTTGAAGTCACTGTCCATGTATACCGTCCTTTATTTAGTGAATTCAGTGTCATTTTCTTAAATAAATGTAACATTATACTTACATGTTTTCGGTTGGTACAGGTTAATGTTTGCTCATCCACACTATTTGTATTTATATCAAATTCTCGAGAGTAGTAGTTTGGTAATACACTGTTTGCATGTAATGTCAGAATTTCTTGAAGGAAATTCCCAAATTGTTTACATCTTAAGTTAGTTCCATCCATTTTACCAGTGCTGTACCTTGTTAATAAAGGTAGACTGCAGTATAGGGATACACACACACTTCCATAGACATTCCGAGTGTTGAGGATTAGTTATGTGTCACTGTACTGCATAACTTTTACGTCAGTAAAAATATTGTCTAATATTATAATTGTTTTTTAGACCAAGGACAACTGTGACCAGTTTTATAATAGATGAAACTGCTGTGGAATACACAGTTAATCTACTTACAGTATCTGTTCCTCATTGCACAAGAGTCAAAATCGTACAAATACAGAGGCTCCCTGAAAGGGTCTGGGGGTAATTTTTTGTTTTTATGAGTCCCTGTAGCTGTTTAGTAACTTCTGTATCTATTAAGGTGTAAGGTAAAGGTAAAGTAATCCCTGTACCTGCCTTGAATACATATGGGGAGTGGATGTATAACTTGTCTCATTCTTAACCTTGGGACTAGATGGAGATGGATGGTCAGTTTCATGCCCCAGCCACTTTACCCCTGAGCATAGAGCTCCTGTTACTGAGTGGCTGGAATGGGCTCTAGAGCTGGTCTGGACAGTCTGCAGAAGAGAAAATCTCTTGCCCCTTCAGGGAATTGAACCACAATTTCTTAGTTGTCCAGCCTGTAGTGTAGTCACTGTAAAAATATTGTATCACGGCTTCTGGTTGTTAGGTGGTGTTTTTTGTAAGTCTTGTTATGCCAGTGACTAAAAATATTTTTATGAGAGTGTGTTGTCTATTATTTAACCCATTGGTCTGTTTAGTTGAGGATATTTTGAGGCATAATTCTTCATATTTAAGTTTCTAGAAACATTTATCATACAGAATTTTAAGATTATTTTGCTGCAAACTGAAGCAGTCAGTCTACGTACCCATATTTTAAAAATGTGATGGAGCTGGAATATTTTGGAACAATAATGTGAAACTGTGGCATACATGGATTTATGTTACACTGTGCCAGGTACACAACACTGCTTCATATTTAATGAATACATGAAAAAGTGAAAATTGTATGGAATGAAAGCTGTGTCTAGATGTGTAATGTACATTTTGTCTAGGCTGTATCATTAGTTGCCAGATACCTGAAGGTGGATGATGGTCAACCCCTAGGACAAATGTGCAGGGCTAGGAAAGTTGTAATCTCAATTAAATGCTTAACATGTAATTACTTTTTCAACCTTATAAACATCAGTACATTACTTTTTATGTAGAATAACATATTTATCAAAAGTAAAAACTCATGCATTCTTCTTTCTAATGGAATATGTTTATCAGTCACCTTATGTTGTTGCCTTGGGTTAACTGAAAGAAGAAATGTTTGAACTACTGGACTTAACACAAAATGTGATTTTCTTTTTCTTTATTTCACTGGCTTAAAGCATTCTTTCAATGGTTTTAAAACATTTTAAATCCATTATCCACCTCAGTGTAGCACACACCATTCACACAACTTGTTGAACTTACTTTGCGGTAACTGTTGTGTGTACCTCAATAGTATTTATTGAAAGAAGGTTGCAGTATTTCATGAAATATATTAGAGTTCCATATGTTCTGTGCTTAGTCAATCCATTGTTAGATTTTTTGGTATTATGGATCATTTCACCAACCACTCAACCTTTTAAATCACAATGGTTACAAGAGGTGCTGCATGCTGTAACATTAAAAGAACACTTATGCGTTTGACCCACAGAATGTATTCTTGTGTTCTAAATTATTCTCACAATAAACAATAATTTTTTCCCTGAATGGTAACATATTGTTATTCCTGTGATATGAGAATGGAATTTGTAAATTGTATGTACATGAACTTAAGCTTCAGAGGGTTAAAGAACACTGCAGACCAACATAGTCCATAGAGCACATGTTAAGAAGTACCAACTAATAGTTGTTTTTACAACCAATATAGTGTGATTACATCTGGAGAGCAAGGCTGTTTTCACCTCATTTTATGAACAAACAGATTACAGCAACTTGAAACAGAATAGACCCTACTGTATGTCTGTAGGGCTAATTTTAGCAAATTCTTGTTGACAATGATAAATATGTGAATAATACATTGCTTTCAGTGTGTGTGTGCATAGTAGATAACTACAACCAGTTTCTGAGCATGTGCACACACACAGTGGGTTAGACACATTTGTACACATTGAAGTGAGACTATATTTGTAACAGTTGGTCTCAGTTTTGCCACCACTTCTTTGTCACATCTGATCAGTTTCAGACAATTTGATGTAAGAGCTAGAACCTTACTTATTTCGGTATTCATGTTGAACTTCATGCAGTGAACAAGTAGTTTCTGATCCTGGTGGTCTGTTGGATCCTTACACCATATAGTGACTGCATGTTTTGGTATTTTGGAGGAATGTGCTGACTTAATTCAGGGTGATTGGATTGGTTCATCCATCTGAATATGGTGAATGAACGAGTTTATCTGCTTGTAGCAGTTCATTCGCACTGAAGCTGGAGGCAGAACATTCTTTTGAAACATCAGGTCATTTGACTTCTGCATGTAAATGTGTAAAAGATGATCATCATTTTAACAGCAGTTGCCATGAAAACCTGAAAACATGCTTCCCAAATCATAAAGAATGCCTTACAGACTTAAGTGAATTGATATTTTACATAAACATTTTGTTGTTTTTATGAGGGAAAATTTTGAATATAATTAATAACAAACATTGTAAAATGTGTTTGCATTTTGACGGCTATTATAGGGAACTTGCTGTGTTGAGAAATGAGTTATTGTAGTGAATATCAGATGTTTGTGAGGTAGATAAACAGCTCATGTAGGGGTACATGGTTTTATATCTGTGCACATTTATGAAAGCATGACTTGCAACACACCCTTCATTCTTCATTAATTTGGTTCTTGCATAAGTGCATAATTTCATGCCATATCATAGAAATACTATAACAAAGTCTGGCTTCTAAAAGGGTAACACGTATATTCACCCTTTGATTATTGCGATATAGTTTTAGTATAGGTTGAAAGTGTGGCATTTAACACAAAAGTATTCAAGTCTAATGGCTGGTCAGTAAGTCTGTGATAGTAACTTATTGTATGCCTAAGAAATATTAAGTTATTTGTGGGACAACTAAATATGTATTAATTTTAAATGGATCTGTTTCTTAATATCTTTTATTTTTCAGTACTGTGTAACATAATCTACAATTGGTTCCCTTCTCTGTTGCTGAGTCCAACTTTGCCTTTGTCTTTCATTACTGTACAGAGTGTCATCTATCACCAAGAAATGCCCGCCGTCATGGTTGGCAATACCTCTTCGGTATTGTAGTTCTGCTTGAGTGTGTGTGGAAGGATTACCATGAGAAGTTACTTCGTCATCATACTGTGTGACAGGTGTCCTCTTCCCTGCCTGTTGGGTGTTATACTGCACTGTACCTGGCTGCTGTAGATAAGCCAGGTGTCCATCTCTTGTGTTAGTATCTACGAACACCAGCCCAGGATCCTTGACATTAAGTGACAGTGAAGCATAGGGTGCTCTTGTTATGTGGCTCTGGGAAGCAGAGCCCACTAGATACCCATGGCCACCTGTTAAAGAAGATGAGGGGTCATTACTGAGAGCTTGTACCCCATGTTGTGAAGAAGATGATGATGATGATGGTGGTGGTGTTGGTGGTGGTAGTGGTGATGATGATGATGATGATGGAGATGATGGTGATAATCCAATCTTAGTTTTAAACACCTGGACCCTTTGGAATGTTGGCTGTTGTGGGAAAGACACAATTCCAGTAGCTACACTTCTTGTTGGATGCAGTGTTGGATGTAAAGCATCATTTAATGTTACATCATATTCTGATTCATCAATGTCTGCCAAGTTTGTTCGCGCTGGAAAGTCTGGTACTCGTGGCGGGGGGCTGGCTAATGGTTTAATGGGTGTCTTCACTGGTGTCCTATAGAGTGCAACAGGTGGTGTTACCTTTATAACACCAGATGGTGGCACAGAGCTGTCATCTTCTCTGACTGCAGATGTCTTCAGTGGTTGAGATATTTGGTGTTGATTTGTGTTACTGCCCCCTTGAACATTTGACAGAAGCGGTGATGTTTTTGCATTTGAAGAACTTGCTCCAAGGACTGGCAGAAGTGGATTCTCTTGCACATTTTCCTGGGAAGTTGATTTGTACTTACCGTTATTAAAGTTTCCATTCCTGCTGTTGGTATCACCAGTATTTGCTGCAGTTGCTTGTTCGTTTTGAAAGTTCCCTGCTGTTGAAGGTGGAATCCTAGAGTGCACATCTCCACTTAGTTTGCTGTTATATTCACTGTTACCTGACTGTACCCTTCTGGGAAGATCCTCTTCAATAGGATCACTCAGAGAATCTTTTCTCCCTCCAGATTTGTAGCTGCTTGGAGGGGCTGGCCTTGTTGTCAGAGCATCGGAAGTACCTGATGAACTTCCTGTTTGTGTTACTGTCCTTTGTGTTAGATTTTCTTCTTTTTCTTCTTCGTAATCATCTTCTTCTTTCAGATGATAATTTGAAGTTGTTACAGGCTGTGTAACTCTAATTTGCTTGGCTTTTGTGCTATTGTTATTTGAGGAACCAGCCTTGGAGGTCTGCTGGGAAGCTTTTGCACCAAGTGGTTGTAAACCACGTGGTAATGTTGGATTTCCTCCCCTGCTCGGTAAGAATGGCCTTTTACCATTTCCAGATCGTTGTGGTGGTGAGATAAGCTCATCATCTTCAACATCGGTGCTTGCTTTTGTGGATGGTGGCGGCACAACTGGGCTAAATGGTTGTTTGAATGGTCCTGATGGCACTTGGGTGTCTCTCTGTGACTGTGCTTGCCTGTCTTTGTAATTCTGTTCTGGCATCTCATCATCATAATAATCTGTTGCTTCTGATGTTTCATCAAAGTATGTTGCTGGTTGTCTGGCTGGTGCAGCATGTTTATGTTGTCCGGCTGGTCTCCTATAGGCTGTTGTTTCTGAAGCCTGTGATCTGGAAGGTGCGTACTCATCAATAGCAACTTCTGGCTGTTGATGAACTCTCTTCCTGTATGCGTGCCTCGTGCTGGTAGCCCCTGGAGCTGTACTAATATATGCAGGTCTGAGTGCTGGCACGGGCTCGTCGTCTTCCTCTGCACCGTACCTGGGAGAATGCCCACCTCTTTGTTGTGAGTAATCAGGATCTTGGCGTGTGGATTGTCCTGTGGGTCTGTAGTAGTCTTCCTGCCTGCCGGAACTCTGTGGTGGCCGTTTTCTTCTTCCGCTAGTTGGTCGTACAGGCCTCCTAGGTTCGTCATAGGGCAGATCATAGTCATCAGCTCCATCTTCATGAGGCAAGGGGGCATACTGAGAACTATCAACAGGGCGTCTCCTTGAAAGTCCACCAGGTCGATTACGCCTGACGGGGCGCCCAGAACCAGTCATTGTTGGTCTTCTGACTATATCCCTCTCATCTGTTGCACTAGGAGGGTAAGGGTCAGCGTTTTTCACTCTGAAACTGCTCTGGGGATTCCTGGCGGGCTGTATGTATTCATCTTCGTAATAATCATCATACTGATGGACTGCGGGGCGAACCTGGGGCTTGGGTCTGGAGTGAGTATCTTCGGTTTGTTCTTCAGCAGCTGATGCTCCAACCGTGGGCGACTTTCGTGTTGTGTAGTCATATTTATCTCTCTCCCTTAAGGGAACGGGGCGCCGAATTTTGGGTGGAATGCGGGGTCTTTCATACACCGAGGGAGATTGTCGTTGCTTAACATCTGGCTCTGATTGCGGATCTTCCTGGTCGAGAGGTGCCGATGGGGCTGACACTGGACGGCGATTTTTCCGGAGGCGACCGTTGCCAGAATGCGACGATGGCAGCGCTGCAGTAGTGCCTCTGTTTGCCTGAGTACAGAAATTTAAAAAGAGCGACTTACTAATCATTTAAAATTGCGAAGGCAAACTCCAAACTCTGACTGCAACCAATGAAAACCGAGGAACTTGAGAATAGTACGTAAATTGAGGTTCATAAGCATTATTAAATCACACATTGTCTTTCTGTTTTTGCACTATGCCGGGCAGACATATGGCGGATCGGAGGTATTCATTCTTAAACAAGGTAAAATATAAAATTTATGTATGTATAAACATATGTATTTATGTAGTCGGGAGATTACACACTTTTTCTGCTTAGTTTTATACTTAGGGGGTTAACAGAATTGTAGGAACTTTGTTAAACCGTAAGATCAGAAGAGATGCAGTACCGGCAGTTCGTCGTCGTAGTACTCAGGTTCATCCTCATAGTCATCGTCGTAGTAATAGTCGTACTCTGGACGACGGGGCCTATAGGGACGCCGTCTGGCTTGTCCGGGTCTCGTTGCTGGCTGGGGGCGGCGCGCAGGTGGCGGCTGCTGTGTAGCTGCCGTCGTTGTGGTTGCTACCGTCGTCGTGGCCTGCTTGTACAGCGCCTCATTCCTTCTCAAAGAAGCAAAAGGTAGTCCGTCACTGACTGTCATCACTACACTATGCCTGTTCTCCCCTAGGGAGTAGAGGGTGTCTACAATAACATTAGCAACAGAAGCGTTATGAAAAATGTAGTGTAATTCTTTTATACTGCTCAGTCAGTATGATGGAGTGTTAGACGACCGGTTCTCGATTCCTGGTAATGATATTTTTTTTATACATCTAATTATTTTATAGATATATGCGAGTACAAGTCATGTGATTTGATATTTAGACATGTGATATGTGTAATGTGGGACTGGGAAGGAAGAATAAATTAGTAAGTCGTTTCAATCGTACTGATACATGGCAGTTCAAGAATTTCATACAAAACCGACTAATGCACACTTATATTATTCACATCACTTTATTAGCACTGCGTTACTCCAACATGTTTCGGCCGTCAAAGGGCCATCTTAAGAGAGTACGACTGATACATGTTCACAGCTAGATCAACAAAATGTTTACCAGATGTAAAAACATAATACTCGTACACGCTGCTCAATAAACTGAATTTTACATCTGGTATACATTTTGTTGATCTGGCTGTGAACGTGTATCAGTCGTACTCCCTGAAGATGGCCCTTTGAGGGCCAAAACATGTTCGAGTAACACAGTGCTAATAAAGTGATGTGAATAATACAAGTGTGCATTATTTTTTGTGTATGAAATTGTGAAGTGAACAAAATTAAGTTCAAGAATTATTGTATTCTATCCGGACTTCACTATACTCGTGGGTTTGCATTTACGCACACTCTATTCAATGCTGTAAGTTACAAAGGAGTGATTATTTAATAATTCTTATTTGGTTTCTTGATTCTGAAGACAAAGGCTTTACGATCCTTCGAAACTTAGGGAACTATTGGCCCAATGACACAGCGTAATATTCCAGAAGAACTGAGTCTTCAGGCCAACCGATTTGAGAGCCTCACATCTTGCATAAACACTAGGTCACTGCACTAACTACACTGGAAATTGATAGTAGAACATTATGGTTTTGCTGTCTGAGTGACCACCGTGTGGTACGCACGCATTTTGCTCTTACGTACGAAAGGGATGCATTTTCTCCAATTTGTTGTAATGACGCAAACGGTTCATAACTATAAGTTTTGCTATTATAAGTATTAAAAAAAATTCCTGGATTTTAAAAATAATTGTGTCCTCTATTCCTGTTTACTGCCATTAGTGTTCATTTGTTTTACGTGTTTTTTATTGATTGGCTTTTTGATTTGATATTGGCTGTGTTGCATTTTGAGACATGAATGAACGACAAGTTATAGGTTTATTAACTAGTTTTTGCTCAAATTTCTCTATCCCCGTGCTTAGTGGATAGGAGAGTGACTGAGACCCACTGCCGATCTAGTGGAGCAGAGGGAAATCAACTCATTGCTAGTCAGTACAATGACTAGCCGTGCCACTCAGATCACAGAATTAATTTACCCGTGTCTTACCGTTTGAAGTACTTCGGCGAGTTGGCGCAGTCGACCTCAGACACGAAGTGACAAATGAACGTCTTCTGGTCGAATGCTGTGTAGTTGGCGCACAGAAAGTCGTACCTGGTTCCAAACAGGCAGTGATGGTACACCTGTGAAACGTAAAGAGTTCTGTTACCGCGTTGGTTTCCTAGTCAGGGATTTAGCTCGTCTCTCCGGAAAGGGCTTCTGCTTCAATGCCTGTCTCACCCAGCGAAATGAAACAGCAGTAGATTATTGTGTCTCGGGTGTAAGTCACACAATGTTAAGTTCGTTCTTTACAAATTTTCATTTTCCAAAATTTGGTGTACCGAACCTTATTTACGTACGCTTACGGCATACATTTCATTTCGTACGTTTCAATATTCCGTGTTAGAATACGCGTTAAGATAAAAGATTCCGGAACTGAATGGTGACGCGCACTCCCAGAATGTAATCGGCCCATAATTTTGTTGTGGTTTCTTAGTTTCAGCGATTCTTAGACTTTTCCAGGCAACTATGTGTGGATGACTGCTTGCTGCTGAACATTTGCGCTCTGTTTCTCATAATCATATCTTTTTCTACTGCATTGCCAAGTTTCTGATACTTCCACTTTCTAGCACAACTCAAAAGACTCGCCTGACCAACAGAATGTAGCCACCTCTATGCTGTATTAACACTTAACTTCAGAGACGTATTTGTACCTACACTGCTACTAGATTGCTTCATATCACAATACTTCGGCCAGACTAACATTTGGATTATCTAAATATAGTAAAATTTTGGAATATATCCCCAGATTCGCCTTGAAGAAATTTTTTAAACATAAGCTGTCTGTGTGCTGTTTCTGTTTGGCAATTAGAACAAAACTGATTATTATTATTATTATTACTATTATTATCATCATAATCATCATAATCATCATCATCATCATCATCATTGTCGTCTTTATGCAGGGTATCCATACACATATTCCCGAGACAAACCACGTCCCTAGGGGATACATTGTTGCAGCTATTCTGTCTTTCTTGTTTATTATGCCTCTATTTCTAGTTCCTGCGTTGGCTCTTTTGTTCTTTTACGTTAGCACTTTCCGAAGTATGTGTGCAGTGCCCAATATGACTGTTTTCTGTAGCTCCTTAACGTCATGGTTTCCTGGTATATTGCTCTCGTATTTTTTGAATGATTTGGAAATGGTCCCAGTCGCTCCAATTATTACTGGTATCACCCTTGTTTTTACATTCCACATGGGCTGTATTTCTATTGTGAGGTATTTATATTTTAAAATCTTCTCGGCTTCTTTTTTAATCACATTTCTGTCTCCTGGGATTGCTACGTACATCTATTAACATGCATGTTCTCTTTTCATTGTCTCGCTTTTCTGGCTTGTTATTGGGGATAGTTCTGTCAGTTTGCACTTGCTGATTCCACAGTAGAGTCACCTTGCATCCTTGATTTGTTACTACTGAGTTTGGTACATTTTCGTACCAGTGTTTTTTGTCCAGTTGCACCTCTTTTTCCTTGCAGATGTTGAAGTGTATTTGCGCACTCACTTTATCATGCCGTTTTACATATTCTTCTTTTGTCAGTATTGGGCATGCTGATATTATATGGTCTATTGTCTCATCATGTTGTTGGCACAGTCTGCA